>ERZ1034969.471-NODE-471-length-24089-cov-86.360989_pt1 | contig 24089 bp, 18 predicted proteins | sample MGYA00520624_ERZ1034969 | MGnify/ENA primary metagenome ERZ1034969 (study PRJEB33766, sample SAMN09781776) | gut metagenome | biome: gut microbiome | host: Homo sapiens | place: Madagascar | study: EMG produced TPA metagenomics assembly of the PRJNA485056 data...
ACCTGCCGGTGTGCGTGGCCAAGACGCAGTACAGCTTTAGCGACAACGCCAAGGCACTCGGTGCCCCCGAGAACTTCCGCATCACGGTGCGCGAGCTCAAGGTTTCTGCCGGTGCCCACTTTGTGGTCGCGCTGACCGGCAGCGTTCTGACCATGCCGGGCCTGCCCAAGGTTCCCGCGGCCGAGAACATCGATGTCGACAACGACGGCAACATCACCGGCCTGTTCTAAGCCGACAACCTCATAGCTGCTTGCCCGCCCCGCCGTGCCACCAAGGTCCGGCGGGGTTTTTGATCTCGAATGCCGCGCATGTCTTGTAGATACCGGCGGGCTTTGCCCATCATAGGCCTTTGCGCGGGTAGAATGCATGGATAACTTGATGCTTACGGGCGACGGAAAGGAATCGTTGCATGGATCAGGATAAGACGACCGTGATGGGCGGCTACGGCTCCGCGCAGGCTGGCGACAGCGCCGATGCGACCCGCGTTGTGCCCGGTCCCGGTTATGCCGACCCTGCTGCGACGCAGCCTTCTGCCGAGCCTACTCGGGTTATGGGTTATGGCGACGCGGCGCAGGACCCTTATGCCGCCTCTCCGCAAAGCCCCTATGGCAACGCGGTGCCGGACCCGTTTGATTACGCGCCGCAGAATCCCTATGCCGCCTCGGCGCCGGGTCCCTATGATGGCCTGCCGCAAAATCCCATTCCACAGCCTCAGCAGACGACGTATATGCCGCGTACGTCGCAGTCTCGCTATGAGTCGCGCGAGCCGTATCGCGAGTACCCCAAGTCGATTCCGCAATATGGCGAGGACGAGGAGAAGAAGCCGTCGCGTTCGTCGAGCGTGATCAAGAAGATTCTCATCGTGCTGGCGATCTTCTTTGCGCTGTCGGTTGTGTTTGCCATCGTGTCGGGCATGCTCAACAAGCGAGGGAGTTCAACGGCCGATGCCACTGCCGAGCAAACCGAGTCCGCCTCGTCTAGCACCGTCGATCTGGGCGACATCCCGGGGCAGTACTGGTCCAACGCCAAGAAGCTTCTCAAGTCGCGCGGCGCCGACCTTTCGAATGCCGTGGTCCTGACTGACGACGGCTCAACGCCTGTCGTCGATGCCAATTGGGTCGTTACTTCTGCCTACTATAACGACAATGGCAGTCTCGAGATTCAGCTAACGCACAAGGGCAACTCGTCGGGCAACGCGTCCAGCGAGCAGGGCACCACGGACAGCTCGAGCTCCAACACGCTGGAGGACCTGAGCAACAAGGCACAGGAGTTGGGTGATAAAGCCCAGCAGCTGGGCGACACGGCTCAGAATCTCGGCGATACCGCACAGAACCTGGGCGATATGGCAACGGATGCCTGGAACGCGCTGCAAAACGGCATTTCGGGCGCGCAGGGCAACTAGCGTCTAGGCGGGCTACAGCTGCTCGGCCGGGCGATCGGGTGAGCTAAAGCCCGAGTCAAACGTGACGACGCACGAGGCATCGGGCCGGCGCTCGTGCACAATGCGCGTGACGAGCTCCAGCAGCTCTTCGTCGGATATGTCAAAGCCGTCGGGGCGCACCAGGTCAAACGAGACGAAGCCGTCGTGCTCGTGCAGGTCGTGGATGGAGAGCGCGGGGTCGATCTGCATGACGCCACGTTTGACCCAGCCGCGCAGGTCATCGCCGATGGTGGCGATGGGGTCGCAGTGCAGTGTGATGCCGATGCCCATCTGGTGCTTGATGTCGTGCTCGATGGTGTCCAGGATCTCGTGGTGCTCAAATGCGTCGCCCTCGCCGGGCATTTCCACGTGCGCACTGGCAAATTGGCGACCGGGACCGTAGTCGTGCACCATCAGGTCGTGCGTGCCCAGGACCTGCGGATACGACATGATCTTGTCGCGGATTGTCTGGACAAGCTTAGGATCGGGCGCCTGTCCCAACAGTGGGCTGATGGCATCGCGCACCAGACCCATGCCGCTGATACAGATGAAGATGCCCACGCCCAGGCCTGCCCAGCCATCGAGGTCAAAGCCGGTTGTCTGCGAGATAAGCGCTGCCACCAGGACCGAGCCCGAGGTGATGACGTCGTTTTTGGAATCCTGCGCCGTGGCGATGAGCGTCTCGGAATCGATGCGGTTGCCCAGCGCGCGGTTGAACGCCGCCATCCAAAACTTGACGAGCATGGACAGAATAAGAGCTGCCATAGAGAGCGCCGAATACGCGGTGGGGGAGGGCTTGATGATCTTGGTGACCGACTCTAGGATCAGGTTGATGCCGACGGCGCAAACGAGAACGGCGACAAACAGCCCCGCTAGGTACTCGTAGCGGCCGTGGCCATAGGGGTGGCCTTCGTCTGCCGGGCGGCTGGCGAGGCGGAACCCGAGCAGGCTCACGATGTTGCTCGAGGCATCGGAGAGGTTGTTGAAAGCGTCGGCGATGAGGGAGACGGAGCCGGCGAGCAGGCCCGCGATGCCCTTGGCCAGGCACAGGGTGATGTTGAGGCCAATGCAGACGAGGCTTGCGGAAAAGCCCGCGTTGGTGCGGCAAGATGCATCGACCGGCTCGCTCTCGCTGCCGGGAACAAGCGTATGTACCAGCCGATTTACAAATAGCATAGCGGTCGTCCTCACAATCATGTTTAAGGGGATAGTGTAGCTCGCGCGGAGGCGCTGTGCACCGATGCTCAGAAAATGCAGCAATGGTCTGCCGGTGCTAACGAGCGAGCCTTCTCGTCTGCCTGGGTGGTCCATTTTGGGCCACATGGGTATGGGCGTGCGCCTGTTTGCTCGACATACTTAATGTCGACAGCCCCTGTGCAAAGGAGGACGTTTCCATGGACGAGATGTTTGCCATTAAATGTCAAAACTGCGGCGGCCCTATGTACTCGCACCAGGCTAAGCGCAGCTTTGAGTGCGCCTATTGCGGCGCGGTCATTCCGTGGCAGGCGGACGCCGGAGAGCCCAAGAGCGCTTTGGGCATTCGCCATACGCCGTTGACGGTGGTGGATGGACTGCTCAAGCTCACGCATGTGTCGCAACTCGAGCGCCCGGAGGACCCGGACTGGTATTTCTTCAATTCGCACTGGCGCAATCAGTCGGTCCTGGAACATCTGCTGTGGGAGGATCGCGGCACGGCGCAGGAGTTCCAAGAGGCCACGCATGTGAGCATTCCCTGCCCCTTCTGCGGAGCGTCCTTTGAGGGTGAGTCAACGCAGCGTGTGTTTGAGTGCCCGTCCTGCGGCAACAAGATCGGCATTGCTGACCTGCTCAAGCCCGGTACGTTTAGCAAGCGCCTGACCTTGGGCGTGGGTGCGGAGTATGTGCCGGAGCAGGGTATTCCATGCGAAATCTCGCCGCAGCAGGCGCGTGCCAACGCACTGCAGCTGGTGCGTCAGTACCCCGACGCCTTTGCCGGGCACGATGTAGAAGATGCGATCCAAAACGACATGATGCTCTTCTACTTCCCCATGGCGCTCGCGGATTTGCGCATGATGGCGTCCTTCCCGGGCAAGGGCCTTAGCAAGGAGACCCTGGTGTACTACGAGGTGCTCGACTGGGCGTATCCGCGGGCAAACTATTTGGATGTTCGCCTTATGGGCATTTTGGAGCCGTGGGACTTTGCCAAGGTTGGGCCGTTTGACCCGGCCATGCAGGAAGGTGACTTTCGCGTTGTCTCCGTCGATGCGTCTACCAAGGACCAGGTGGTCATTGATAAGTTGGCGCTCGACATTGCCGGCAACGATGCCGAGGCGGTGCTGGGGCTCAATAAAAAGAGCATCCGCACTTGGGCGCGCAAGGCCCGCAAGCATAAGGACGGCCTGGTGATGGTGCCGGTGTACTTTGTCGATCGTCCGGCGACGGACAGCCGCGATGGCGAGCAGGTGCGCATTGCCGTAAACGGCCAGACGAGCCGCGCGGCAGCGGTGGTGTTTAGCGACAAGCGCGAGACGCATATCGTGGCGCCGCTCAATCCGAGTCTGCATCTGTCCGGCGAAAGTACCGTGCATGCCGCGCCCATCGAGGTCAAATACGTTAAATCGCCGTTCCTATACCAGATCGTGCGCCGTGGAGATGGCGAGCAACCGCGCCAGGTTGCAGCGGCAGCTGAGGGTTCCTACCGAGAAGAAAAGCCCAAACGCAAGGGATTGTTCGCTGCGATTTTTGGTAAGTAGGGGAGTGGTGCCGGGGCGTCGGGCTGCATCGCAAGGTCATGAGACGAACTTAAGACTGCTGGGAACGTGCTACCATTGCCGATAGCCTTAATCTTGTAAGAAGCGGAGGCCAGATTATGGGTTTTGCGGATCAGCAGCTTCAGCTTCAGGTACCGTATTCTCCTGACGACACGTTTAATGCCTTGAAGGCAGCTATGGAAAAGCTGCCTAAAGTAAAAGTTGATAGTGCATCGCCCACAACAAGAACAGTTGCAGCCGAGATTGGTATGAGCCTTTGGTCTTGGGGCGAAAATATCAGTATTTCGGTTGTTCCAGTTGAAGGCGGATCTGGCGTTACTGTCAAGTCGTCATCTAAGGTCAGGGCAAACGTATTAAACGGGGGCAAAAATGCAAAGAATATTGCCAAGATAGTCGATGCCCTATCGAAGGAGCTCGAGCGGTATCCGCAGGTTTCACAGACTATTGAGACGCTGGCGGATAGTGGTTGATGTAGTTGCAAGGCTTGAGAGGCTTGCAGCACTGCGTGAGAGTGGAGTACTTACCGAGGAAGAGTTTGCTGCAGAAAAGGCAAAAATCCTTTCGTAATCAGACACGATGGTTGGATTTGCATTCTATTATTGAACTTGTTTATACCAGGCTGAAAACATCGTGTGTAATAAAGGTGCGTAGTAGCCTCGTCTTGATTGGCGGATGTAAATAAACGGTGGAACGGCTGTAAAAGAGCCTTGCCACTGGGTAAAATCAGGATGTGCCGCGGAACCCGCTCCTCAGTCGGTCAACTTTGGAAGCGCGGGCAACGCAGGTACTATCGTCTAAAGGGCCGGGTGCGACCGGCCCTTTGCATGACTCCCTTCGCTATCCGTTACTGCTTATATTCCCGCCAGATCGAGTAGAGGTTCCGGACGATGCCGGTTACATACATCGAGAGGCGCAGGATTTCAAGAAACAAGTTCATAGGCTTCACCCCAATCGGAGATCGGAGCGTTGCCCGCAGGCGGATTCCGCGGCAGTCGTAATTCTACCTCACAGGCCGCGGCGGGAGACATCCTACCCGCCCCATGGCTTGGAGCAGTGTCGATCTAACGGGCAATCAAGCCTCTAGTTCTCTTTGAATTGAGCAAGCATCTGCCCGAAGAAGCTTAGTTCGGATGGCTCAAAAATGATCGAACCGCCGTCCGCGGTCCTGTAGACCCCGCAGGGGAGGTAACGCCCGTCGGGGAGGACATAGAGGCTGGCTTCCTCCTTCAGTCCTACTGGAAATAGCGGAATTCCGTTTTCGTCCACTTGGAACTCGTCTATATTTGCGATCTTCCTCTCCATGATGCCTCCTGCCTTATTTCTTGAATGGCGCCTTAAAACAGGCAGCTCTCAATCAGCTCTTTGCCGCGCAGAGTGTCGATCCACTCCTGTGGGATGGCTTTGAGACCGTATGCCGTGCCGGCGAGGGCGCCGGCGACGGCTGCGGTGGTGTCGGTGTCGTCGCCTAGGTTGACGGCGGCAAGCACGCAATCTTCGTAGCTGTTAGTGTTGACGAAACACCAGGTGGCTGCCTTAAGCGTGTCGCGCACGAAGCCACCCGACCTGATCTCCTGCTCAGGCACGCCTTTCAGATGGAGCGCCCACGAGGGGAGCACGTCGTTCATCACATCCCTCATCAGCTCGACAAATATGATGCATGCGTCGGTCGACGTTCTGTGGGCGTGCGTAATCGCGGAGACCTTGCTGACCTCTTCGTCTGTCGCATCGGTGAACGCCAGGGGAGCGATGCGCATGAGCGATCCGTTGCCGTTGTCGCGCTCGCCGGAGCCTCCTTTGCCGGTGCGCAGGGCGCGGGCGGTCGTACCGCCGTAATCGAAAACGCCGTCGATCGTATACTCGCCACGGGCAATCCAGCTTACGAACTTGTCGCGCATGTCCGCGGTGTCGATGTGCCCGAGCTCCCTAATCGAGTCGCAGGTAGCAAGCGTCATAGATGTGTCGTCGCTCCAGGTGCCGGCGGGTTGCCCATGCGTGCCGTAGCCGATCATGTCCGTGCATTCGAACGTACCGCGGGGCCTGAACTCGTAGGGAACGCCCAGCTCGGCCCTCTCGCCAAGCCCATAGATGCAGTCGCGCAGTGTTGTTTTCGGTCTGTCTGTCATGGAAAGCTCCTCTTATCCCGGGTGATGTGGAGCGCCGTCGGGGGTATCGGTCGCAACGTGCCGCTACCCTTGCGCTTCGCCATTAGTCGCTTCGTTGATGGCGCGGTACTCGGCACTCAGCTCGCGCGCCAGCTCTTCCTTGCTTGGAAGATACGGCAGGTATTTGGCGGCAAACACTTGGTCGTTGTCTTCGGGCAGCGTGTACTCGACGATCGAATCGCTTTTGTCCGCGCAGAGCACGATGCCTATGGGCGGATTGTCGCCTTCGTTCATGAGCTCGCGCGTGTAGTAGTTCACATACATTTGCATCTGGCCCAGGTCCTGGTGCGTAAGATCGTCCGTCTTAAGGTCGATGAGCACGAAGCAGCGCATCAGATAGTTGTAAAACACAAGGTCAATATAGAAATGGCGCCCATCAAAGGTGATGCGCCTTTGGCGCGCCTCGAAAGCGAAACCACGGCCAAGCTCCAGCAGGAACTTCTGAAGATGCGTGATGAGCGCCTGCTCTAGATCGCTCTCGCGAAACGCAGTATCGTCCGAGAAACCTAAAAACTCCAGTACATATGGGTCGCGGATGATATCCTCGGGGCGACGAGCCGGGGCGCTCTTTTGGATTTCCTGGGTGACGGCCTCCTTGTCCTTGCTGGCAAGCAGGCGCTCGCGGAACATGGTGTTGATCTGGCGCTCGAGCTGACGCGTGCTCCAGCGAGAATCGGCACATTCGTTCATGTACCATGTTCGAGCATCAGGGTCGGTTATACGCGATAACCTGCGGTAATGTGTCCAATTCAATTCGGAACGCAGCGCGTTCCGAATTGGGAACGCAAGATAAAACTGACGCATGTATCTTAAGCTTCTGGCGTTGAAGCCTCTGCCAAAATCCTTAGTCAATCTAACGGCAAGTTCGTCGATCAGTGCATCGCCATACTTGGCGCGCTCCTCTCCGCCCTGTTCATCAACAATACTCTTGCCGATCTCCCAATATGCCTCAACCATCGCAAAGTTAACGGCGGTATAGGCCTTGTCGCGAGCGGCGTTGAGAATCGAGGAAACCTGCTTGTAAAAAACTTCTGGCACGATTGCCGATTCTCCACGGTTTACCAGTTCACCCATCACTGTCGCCCCACTTTCCTCTTGTGGAATGCATCTTTATCGCATTTAGTTTAAAGCCTCACGCGGACACGAATTGCTGTGCTGTCTGGCACCTTCGCATGGGAGCCTTGCGGTGACTAAAATGTGGCCATAGAGGCAGTTTTAGCGAACCCCGCGGGAGTGACACGCATGGATAACAACACTTTGCTGTTCCAGGACAAAGGTTCGGGTAGGTTTAAAGACGTTAAGATCTACCCCAACCGTATTGAGGTGCTCAAGAAGGGCACTTTCGGCGGCAAGCACACCGAGATTGTCTATCTTAAGGACATCACGGGCATCAATAGAATCAAAGGCCGCGACGTTTTTCTGCGCAATCGACTGTTAACCGCTTGCGTTTTTAGCCTGAGTAGCCGTGCGAAGGCCCAGGAATTTGTGAACGCGCTGAACATGGTGATGTAGCCGATAGCGGCGTTCAGGCCAAGGTAAAAATCGGGGGCACAGAACGGTGTTCTGCGCCCCCGATTGAGTCGATGTGTCTAAAAGGCCGGCTTGCCTATTCGCTACCGTCTCCAGCGTTTTCGCGGTCACTGGCGAGCATTGCTGCGCCGGCGACCGTCGTCGCCACGGCGGCAGCGGCGAGCCCGGCGGCAATGCCGGAGCCATCGCCCGTGTCAGCGAGTTTTCCGCCCGAGCTCTTGCCCTGGTCGGCCTTACCGTTCTTATCAGCGCTGCCTGCATTGGAACCCGTGCCGCTGCCGTTGCCGCCCGCACTGCCCGAGGTCGCCACGGTAAAGCTTGCGGCTCCGTCGCTAGCGAGCGTGTAGTTCTGCGCCGCGTCGCCCAAGAGACCGTTCACGCGCACCCAGTACGTTCCTGCGGCAAATGTTTCGCTCTCGGCCATTGCCGTGCCCGGCGCGCCGTTCGCGTCGTGCACAAACTCGAGCTGGGCCGTGCAGGCATCGGTTTCGAGCTTGCCCTCGAGTGATGCCGCAATCTTGGCGCGCACGTCTTCGCCGGCCTTTAGGCCTTCAAGCCCCTCAAAGTGAGGAGTCAGCGCGCGTGGATCGATATCGATGGGCACGAAGCCCTGCAGCCCCGTAACGGTCTCGTTGCCCAGGGCGTCGACATCCACGTATTCGATGACAAACGCATGGCCCGAAGCTGCCACGTTGAGTACGTTGCTGCTGTCGACAAGGCGGAAATAGCCATCGCCAACGGTCTTGCCATCCTGGAACGAAGCATCGCCCAGCGAGTCGCCGTATGTCATGCGCATGCGAGTCGGGAGGTAGTACGAAGCTGTCTGCTTGTGCTGCGCATTGTAATTGCGCTGGTAGATGCTCCGTGCCAGCGCCGCGTCAACAAAGTCGGACGCGATGATGCCAATGTGCCTGAGGTAATCGGTATTCCCGTTGCCGATGGGATTGATGTACTGGCTCTTGTACAAATGCTCGTTGACCACTCGCGCCGCGGTAAATGGGGTGCTTCCTTGCTGCCAGCGCGTGCAGCTGGTGTAGTTGATAAACCAGCTGCGCTCTATTACCTGTTCCGTCGCCCCGTCTTCGTCAGTGACATCTACAGCGTTACGCTTGAGTTCGGGTGCGGCCTCTAGGGCCATATCGACCCATGCTATCTTACTGGATCCCGTGCAGTCGTAATGGTCTTGGGCATACACCTTGGTGCAATAAGCTTTTTTGACGCTTGCGTCGTCGGTTTCCTCAAAGCCCTGAACGTTCTGAACGAGGCACATCGACTGCCCGGAATGCGCCTTGATTTTGTCATCCCATTCGGTAAGGTCGAGACCCCACGTGTGGCCGCCTACGCTGTTGCCGGCGAGCACAAATCGACGCAGCAGGACAATCTTTCCACGCACCTCGTGCAGCGTAGGGACTCGGCTCGACGTATAGAACAGGTCGGGGTTCTCGTCCATAACCTTGGCGAAAGCCGTCGTAACGCTCTCATCGGTAGCCTCGCCATTGCCGCGCGACACGAGCATGACGAGCGCTTCTGACGGGTTTTCGTTCAAAAACGTTTTGAAGTAGCCAACGACATCGGAGAGATGCATAAAGTGCCCGTCTTTTTTAAGCAGGTAGCAAATTCCGTGGTCGATGCCGGGGTCGTCGCCCTTTCCGAGCCGGATATCAAAATAGCGAATGCCCTCGAGCAGCTGTGTGGGTATGTAGTCCTGCTGACACTTGGCTTGGGAGAGCTGCGGCTCGGGGTCGTTGTCCACGCTGCAGCTGCCCGAATCGTGCGTGCCCGGGATACTCAGCTCATCGAGGTACTTGTTGTCGTCGACGTACTTCATCCAACACGGCCCGTCGACGTAGCTGCTATACGTGATCCAGTCGATGCTGCTAACCGTGGCATTGGTCTTGCCCATGTCGTAACCAACAAGTTCGATCTCCCACGGAATGCTTCCCCTCTTATGGCAGATCTTGTTGTTGTCTTGGTCTTTGCTGTCTTTTTCTACCGCCAGATAATTAATGTATTTTTTCTCGTTGGTGCGGTCTCGGATGAAATAGGTTCCGTCGGACCGACGCTCGAACGCAAAAGCGCGGCTGGGCTTGTCGTCATACTCGCCGCCCCATACGTGGATAACCTTTCCCTCATCATCCGAGTCGCCGTCAACCGACCAAATGCTGTAGCCCGTCTTCTTGTGCTCTTCGAAATTGAGCAAGGTGCGGATGGCGTACCACTTTGTATTCTCTGTATCGGTAACCACGTGCTCGAGGATGAGCTTGCTGGACGTGCCGTCATTAAACAGGTGGCAGACGTTGCCGATGACGTTGCCGTCTTCGTTGACGCTTGCGGTACGAAAATAGCCCGCGGGGCGAAGGCGAATGACGAACTTGTCGAGGCTGACCGACGCTGTGGCAGCGTCGTCTGCAAATGCCGCTCGCAGGGGAAGGCCCAATCCCGCGGTTTCGGGCAGGCTTGCAAATGGCGACAATGCTGCGAGTCCTAGGCCCAACGTGAATGCTCGACGGCTGATGGCGCGGTGTTCGGTCATAACTCCTCCGTTCGCAGGGTGCGGTTATGCACTCTTTTTGGTAACTATACTGCCCGGATGTCTAAACGTGTTGGCTTAATTGTCTGCGCGGCGCTATAAATCGGCGGGCGGACGCGTTGGGGCGCTTGTCTATTTGTGCTGCTACCGCGCTGGGGGGTGGTTTTGCCGCCCGGCGCCCTCGCGTTCGCCGGCTACCGGCATAAGAAAGGGAGGGCCGGCGAGCCGATCCTCCCTTGGTGCGAAGCACTGGGGTATCGTCGCTTGTTTGTACTGCGCCCGTGTTCCCCGCTGCGCTCGCCAGTCGCTTAGCGCTTGATCTCGATATCGTCGAGCTTGACGTCCATGGCCTCGGTCTTTGCCTTGGCGATGTCGTCGGCAAACTCCAGAGACTTCATCATGGTCTCGACGGCATCCTTGTGCTCCTCGACGTTGTCGATGCTTACGTAGACGCTGCCGCCGCCTGCTTCGGTGAAGTACTCAGTCGTCACGCCGCCCGAGTGTGTATAGGAAGCGTTGCGCCAAGTCTTGCCGTTGTACTTGACGGGGTCATTCTCGGTCCACTCAAAGTTGGCCTTCCATTTGGCCTCGTAGTCGAACAGCTCGTCGGCGTTCTTGTCAGAGTCGAAGACGGGGATGAAGCGGTCGCTGGCGTGCTCGCTCTCGGTGAACTTAAACTGGGCCCTGTCGGCCGTGTCGCCGGCAACGTCGGTGATCTCGACGCCCTCGGGGACCTCGACCTTAAACCAAATGAAGTCGGTCCTCATATCCACGGTTGGCTTTTCCGCGCCGCCGCCACCGCTGCTGCCGGTAGCGCCGCCGCTGCCACCGCAGCCCACCAGGGCAACTGCGGCAAAGAGACTCAAGCAGAGGGTGAGAATCGCAAAGGCCTTCTTTTTCATGGTCGTGTCCTCCTCGATCTGTAACCGCCCATGGATTACCTGCCTTTACTGTACGCGCGAGCGGCTCGCTAGCGTGGGCCATGTGTCCCATTCTGGGGGTCGGATTTGCGCCGATAAGTGGCAATATATGTGGACGCAAGAGAGGGGAGGGCCGAAGCTGCCGACCCTCCCCGGGGTTGGGCGCCCGCGCTTTTAATGGAACGCGTGCGGACGCGCGTAGGCACTTGCTATTTGATCTCGATGCTCGAAATCTCGACGCCGCGTGCCTCACTCACGGCCGCCTTCATGTCATCGGGGAACTCAATGGAGTTGAGAAGCGCCTCAGCTTCTTTCTCGTGAAGCTCGACGTTCCTAATCAAGATGTAGATGCTTCCCGTGTCGATGTCGGAAAAGAGGTAGGTATAAGTACCGCCATTGTCCTTGCACGTTCCGGTGAGCCATGTCCTGCCGTTGTATTCGACGGGATCGCCGTCTTCCCACTGGAACGTACCAGTATGCCTTTCGGCCTGCTCGGCAAAGGACTCTTCGGCCGTCATCTTCTCTTGCCAAACGGGGATGAAGCGGTCGACCGTGGTGTTCTCGTTCTCGGGGAAGGTGAGCTGGACCCTGTCGGCGTTCTTGCCGGCGGAGTCGCTTGCGCCAACGCCCTCGGGCATCTCGACCTTAAACCAGATAAAGTCGGTCTTCTTAGCGACGGGGGCCTTTTCCTTGCTCTCGCCCTTGGCGGCGCTGCTGCCCCCGCCTCCGCCCGATGCGCTCCCGCCGCAGCCCACGAGGGCGAGCGCGGCAAAGAGGGCGATGCAAAGGGAAAGGATCGATAGGGTCTTTTTCTTCATGGTGGCGTCCTCCTTGTCTGTCGGTGACATCGCGGTACCGCATGCTGCTGGGGCCTTGTTTCCGTTTGCGGCGGATGTCTTTGTGCGTGGGTTGTATGGGCGCGTTAATACCTCCGTTCGTGGTTTGTGATCGTTGTGCAGCCGTGCCCCAACGGGCTCCTTACTTATAGATATGCCCCAGTTTGTGCTGCCGGGAAGTCTCGAAAGGTGGGCCATGTGTCCCATGTTTGCGTTGCCGCCGCCTATCGCGTGCCATAGAAATCCGCGATGGCCAGGTGCGCTGACGCTCGTGTGCTTATGGGCTAGACTTAGCACCATTACGTGATTGATGCGGTTGGTCGGCGGATGCCACCCCACCGATGTATATGACTTGAAGGTGCATGCGTATGAGCCAAGAAATGATGGACAAGACCTGTCGCGATTTTGCCGAGGCGCTGGCCGCGCGCGAGCCGGTTCCCGGCGGCGGCAGCGCGAGCGCCTTTGTGGGCGCGCTGGGTGCCTCGCTGTGCGGGATGGTCGCGCGTTACGGGGCAACCAATCCCGCGCTTGCCGATCGCGCGGATGATCTGACGCGCGCGTTTGCCCAGGCAGATGAGCTGGCTCAGGAACTTGTCGAGTTGGTCGCCGAGGATGTTAGCGCGTATGGGCAGGTGTCGACGGCGTACGGTATTTCCCGCGATGACCCCGCACGTGCCGCCGTGATTCAGGATGCGCTGCATGTGGCCGCCATGCCGCCGTACCGCATCATGGATGCCTGCGGCCGTGCGCTGGCATTGCTCGAGGACATGGCCGATAAGGGTTCGAGCCAGCTGCTGTCCGATGTGGCGTGCGGTGCCGTCTTTTGCCGCGCCGCCATGCAGGGTGCGAGCTTGACGCTCTTTGCGAACACCACGTCCATGAAGGATCGCGCTCGTGCCGAGGAGCTCGAGGCCGCATGTGATGAGTTGCTCGACATGTGGTTGCCGCGCGCCGATGCGCTGGCACGCCGCGCCGCCGACGCCGCGAGGAAGAGGGGATAGTCATGGCCGAACTGCTGAAGGGCGCTCCCGTCGCCCGTGCTTTGACCGAGGAGCTTGCCGCCCGCTGTGCCGCTTTGCGCGATCAGGGCGTCGTGCCGACGCTTGCTATCGTGCGCGTTGGCGAGCGCGAGGACGACCTGTCCTACGAGCGTGGCGCGCTCAAGCGCTGCGAAAAGGTGGGCATCGAAGCCCGTCGCGTGTTGCTCCCTGCCGATGTTTCGCAAGACGAGCTTGTGGCGGCTATCGAGGACATCAATGCCGATCCGAGTGTTCATGGCTGCCTGATGTTCCGCCCGCTGCCTGTTGGCCTTGACGAAGATGTTGTCGCTGCGGTGCTCGACCCCGCCAAGGACGTCGACTCCATGACGCCGGCTTCGCTGCTTACTGCGCTTTCGGGTCGCGGTGACGGTTTTGCCCCCTGTACGGCCGAGGCCGTGCTGGCGATTCTGGATCACTATGGCGTGGAGATGGACGGTGCCAAGGTCGCCGTTGTCGGTCGCTCGCTGGTAATTGGCCGTCCTGTTGCCGCCATGCTTACGGCGCGCAACGCTACGGTGACGACGTGCCATACGCACACGCGCGACCTTGCCGCCGAGTGCCGTGCTGCCGATACTGTGGTCGCCGCGGTCGGACGCGCGCGCACGATTGGCGCAGATGCGGTCCGCGAGGGTCAGACGGTCATCGACGTTGGCATTAACTGGGACGAGGCTGCCGGCAAGTTGGTCGGGGACGTCGATTTTGATGCCGCGGAGCCGGTTGTTAACGCCATCACGCCCGTGCCGGGCGGCGTGGGCGCTGTGACGACGGCGATCCTCGCCAAACACGTGATCGAAGCGGCCGAGCGCGCATCGAAATAGGCGTTTTCGGGCTGTTTAGGGGGTTGGTTAGATACCCCGTGGTCAAAAAATGCCAAATATGAGTACTGTTGCCTTGTTGGTTACATATTTTTGAGATTGATTTAACTCCCTAATGATATTAAATATCGTTAGGGAGTCTCTTTTATTGGACCTTTGAGGAATTACTTCACTCAGCTTTTGGACAAGTGGGGATTTCTAGCGTCTGAACTTGAGCAAATCGCTGCTACTAAATTGGTGACAGTACTCATATTTGGCATTTTTTGACCACAGGGGTTGCCAGCGCCGCGGTTTCGCCCTTTCTGCGCCGAAGCGATACACTGTTATCGTTTGATTTCTTCGCTCAAGGAGGATGCGCATGCCGTGCACAACGATTTTGGTTGGTAAGAACGCGAGCTACGACGGGTCGACGCTTGTCGCCCGCAACGAGGACTCTTCCAACGGGGTGTTTGAGCCCAAGCGTATGCGCGTGGTGCATCCCGACGAGCAGCCGCGCGTCTACACGAGCGTCCTGAGTCACCTGACCGTTGAACTGCCCGATAACCCCATGCGCTACACGAGCGTCCCCGATGTTGTCCCGGGCCACGGCATCTGGGCCGAGGCCGGTTTCAACGAGCTCAATGTGGGCATGTCCGCAACCGAGACGCTCACCACCAACGAGCGCGTCCGCGGTGCCGACCCGCTTGTGGACTACGTGCCCGCCAAGGGCAACGAGGGTGAGGACGGCTATGTGCCGGCGCAGACTGGTGGCCTGGGTGAGGAGGATATGGTGACCCTGGTCCTGCCCTACGCCAAGTCCGCCCGCGACGGCGTTCGTATCCTGGGCGACCTGCTCGAGCGCTACGGCACCTACGAGAACAACGGCATCGCCTTTAGCGACGTGGATGAGATCTGGTGGCTCGAGACCATCGGCGGCCACCACTGGATTGCCAAGCGCGTGCCCGATGACGCCTATGTGACCATGCCCAACCAGCTGGGTATCGACAGCTTTGACCTGGATGACGCCGAGGGCGCCCAGGCCGACCACATTTGCTCCGCCGACCTGCGCGCCTGGATGGCCGAGTGGCATCTTGACCTGACGCTGGGTGTCGAGGGCGACGGTCCCGCAACGGTCTTCAACCCGCGCGAGGCCTTTGGCTCCCACAGCGACAGCGATCACGTCTACAACACGCCGCGCGCCTGGTACATGCAGCGCTGCCTCAACCCCAGCGACGTGTGGGATGGCCCTGACGCTGACTTTACGCCCGAGAGCGATGACATCCCCTGGAGTCGCGTGCCCGAGCGCAAGGTGACCATCGAGGACATCAAGTACGTCCTCTCCAGCCATTACCAGGGCACGGAGTACGACTGCTACGGCAGCAAGGGCACGCCCGCCACGCGTGGTGCCTATCGTCCCATCGGCATCAACCGCAATAGCCAGCTCGCCGTGCTGCAGCTGCGTCCCTATGCGCAGCCGGCCTACCGCGCCGTGCAGTGGATGGCCTTTGGCTCCAACTCGTTTAACGCGCTGGTCCCGCTGTACGCCAACGTCGAGACCATGCCCGAGTACTACGCCGACACGCAGGCCCGCGTGACCTCCGAGAACTTTTACTGGGCCAACCGCCTGATCGGCGCGCTCGCCGACGTTCGCTTCCACGAGTGTGGTCGCGCGGTTGAGGATTATCAGGAGAAGGTCGGCGGCATGGGCCACAAGCAACTCCATGACGTTGACGCCGCCGTTGCCACCCTGCCCGAAGCCGAGGTGCCTGCCGAGCTGGCACGCGCCAACGAGGCCTTCGCCGAGCTTGTGCGCGTGGAGACCGATGCCCTGCTGGGTAAGGTGCTCTACACCACGAGCTGTGCCATGAAGAATTCCTTCGCGATGAACGATAACATCAGGTAAAACGCTTTGTCGCTTTCGCGCAATCTTGGGTACAAGAAGGCCAATGCAGTTGTTCATGATTGGAGCCAACCATGGTTATGAAATTCGATCAGCTTGTTAACGGCGCCATCAACGTGGGCTTTGGCGCCGCCGCTGTTGCCGTCGAGGGAGGCAAGAAGGTCCTTGACGATCTCAACGCCAAGGGCGAGCAGGTGCGCAAGGACGCCGACACCCCCGATATCGCCCGCAGCGTATCCGACATGTTCGAGCAGGCCGGCGGCACCATCTCTGACCTTACCGAGCGCCTGGGCATGCAGGGCGAGACCGCGGCACAGCGCGTGCTCGATGAGCTCATCCTTGCTCGCGTCCGCGTTATGACCGCCCCCGAGCGCACGGCCTTCCTGGCTCACGTGCGCGACATCGTCGATTCGGTCGAGGACAACGTGACCTCGGTGCCCGTCGAGTCCGTTGAGCCCGACGATGCGAAGGATACCGAAGAGGCCGAGTAGCAGCGCAGATGGCAGATCCCACCACCGATTTCAACAACCAAGACCCCTTGTGTGACGAGGCGGCAGTTGTCGACGAAGTCGAGGCTGCCGTCTCGGGCACTCGCAAGAAGCCCCGCGCCGTGGACATGGTGCCCGAGGAGCCTGACGCCATGGCTCCGTGCGACGAGTACCAGCTTACGCCGGCGGGCCGTCGCGAGCGCATTGGACAGATCGTCCGCCTCGTCAAAAAATACCGCGTGTGGGACAACCTCACGCCGGTTCGTTTGCGTCGCCTGCTCGAGGAGCTCGGCCCCATGTTCGTCAAGATGGGGCAGATTTTGGCCAACCGGTCCGAGATTCTGCCGCAGCGCTTTTGTGACGAGCTGCGTCGTCTGCGCTCCGATGTAGAGCCGGTGCCGTACGAGGTGGTGCTTCGCTGCCTAGAGGAGGAATACGGCCAGCGCCTGGGAGAGATGTTCGACGCGATCGACCCCAACCCGCTTGGCAGTGCCTCGCTCGCGCAGGTGCACCGTGCTCGCTTGGTGACGGGCGAGGACGTGGCCGTCAAGGTGCAGCGCCCCGGTGCTCAGCAGGTCATGGCCCAGGACATCGATATCATTCGCTCGGTGGTGCGCATCGTTTCCAAGTTCGTCAACACCGATCAGTTCGTTGACTTGCACGGCGTGGTCGAGGAGCTGTGGACCTCGTTTCGCGAGGAGACCAACTTCTTGGCCGAGGCTAAAAACCTTAACGACTTTTACGAGTTTCATAAGAGCGTGCGCGGCGTGTCGTGTCCCAAGTCCTACTTGGATCTGTGCACCGAGCACGTCGTGGTCATGGATTACATCGATGGCATCTCGATTGCCGACCCCGAGCGCCTGGTGGCCGAAGGGTACGACTTGGAGAAGATTGGCTCGACGATTGTCGAAGACTATTCGACGCAGGTGCTCGACGACGGCTTTTTCCATGCCGATCCGCATGCGGGAAACATCATTCTCAAGGACGGTATCGTCTACTTTATCGACTTGGGTATGGTCGGGCGCATGTCGAGCCACGACCGCGGCATCGTCAAGGATATGATTTTCGCCGTGGCCGAAGGTGACGTGCCCAAGCTCAAGGATTCGCTCATGCGCTTTGCCGTGACGCGCGGCGATTCGGCGGAGCTCGATCACTCGGCATTTTTGTCCGATCTGGACTTTATCGTGGCCGACTTTGCTGTCCTGGATCTTAAGGACCTGGATATCGGTGAGTTTTTGACCTCGCTGGTGAACCTGGCGCGCAAGAACGATGTTGAGTTGCCGAGCGTGGTGACGATGTTCGCGCGCGGCATGGTGACGCTCGAGGGCCTGCTGACCGAGTACATGCCCAACGTTAACATGATCCAAATTATCCAGGCGCACATTAAAAACGAGAAGAGTACCTACGCACGCATGCGCGACATGAGTCGCGATTTCGCTGCGAGTAGCTACCGAGCGGCAAAGGGTTCGCTCGAAGCGGCTGAGTATCTGGGCCTGGCGTCGCGCATGCTCACGCGTGGTCAGCTCAAACTGAACCTGCAGCTTATGAGTAGCGACAAGGCGCTGCGTCAGATAGGCGGCATCGTCGACCGCATGTCGATGGCCATCGTCATCGCCGGCCTGTTTATCGGTTCGTCGGTGGTTTACTACGCGCGCATCGAGCCGGTTGTGTTTGGCATTCCGGTCATCGGCTTTGTTGGCTATGTGAGTGCGCTGGTTTTGGCGCTCATGCTGGGCCGCAATATCTGGCGCAACAGTCACGGCGGCAAGCATTAGCGTGGCTGCACGGTGTCTTGTCCCACGGCGCCCTTCCATGCCCAACTCTTTTCTATCGCAAACAATAGCTTTTACCTTGGGCTTCGCCTGCGTGCGGGGCCCTTTTGCGTGATACCATACTGACGGTAATAATCAATGGCCTAGATGGTGGTGCGGAGACGCACGAATGCGCGGTTTTCCTACGCATTTGGGAGAATCGGGGTGCAAGTCCCTGGCTGTACCAGTAACCGTAATTCCTCTTGGCTCGGGATGCTCGCGTCGCAGATCGGACGACGTGCCCGAGCCGTTAAGGTTAAGTCGGATCGCCTCCCATCTTGCATGCGGCTGCGGCGTATGCCGCCGGTGTGCATAGGGCTCTGGAGGGAAGGGGGACCCCGATGGGGGAACTCGAGCGCAGCATGCGCGATGACGTGGGGCAGCCTCAGGGCAACGCTCCAAGTACAGACAGTAGGAGACAGATGGATATGTTCGAGGACGAGCGCCAGCGCGTCTCGCATCGTCGCGGCGCAATTGCGCGCGGCGTAGCCAAGCGCGGCCTGGTGGCATTCCTGGCCTTCGCGATGGCCTTTGGCACCACGCCGGCCCAGCTGTGGGCCGACGGCGCCGAGGGTGTTTTCGAAGCTGTGGCTCAGGCCGCGACGCCGGACGAAAATGCGGGGGCTGCGGATGGCGCCTCTGAAACCGGCTCCAACGCGGGTGATGCGTCTGCCAACGATGACGCGACATCCGATAGCGCTGCGACGAATGCCGCAGATGGCAACGGCGTAGCGGCGGACAATTCTGCTGCGGTTGAGGCTCCTGCCGCTTCCGAAGAGGCTAAGTCGCAGCCTGCCGAGGCCGCAAGCCAAGAGGTCTCGGCCACGTGCTCCGTCGTCGGCACCGACGCCAAGGGCGCCCAGCAGACCTGGGCCGCCGCGCAGCAGATCACGCTGAAGGAGGGCTCGACCGCGGCCGACCTCTCCGAGCAGCTCTTCAAGCAGGCCGGCCTGACCACCGAATACGATCCCAACGGCACCTGGGGCTGGGCGCTCAACACGATCACGTCGCCCTTCGATAAGGACCGCAAGCTCGGCTACGACCCGGCGACCCGCGCGTACTGGCAGCTGTTCGTCAACGGCAGCGCCTCCGAGGTCGGCGCTGGCGGCTACACGCTCAAGGACGGCGACTCCGTCGTCTGGTGCTACTCGAAGTACGGCGACCCCGCTCCCGTCGATCAGGTCTCCGTCACAATGGAGATCATCGGCAAGAAGAATGAGATAGCGCAGCGTTGGACGAACCCCTCAACTCAGGTGTTCACTAAGGGCACGACGATCAAGGACGCCTCTGCTGCCTACTTCGATGCTCTTGGCATCGAATCCAAGATGTACGACCAATTTGGCTATTGGGGTGTCCATAGCCTTGTTTCCCCGCTTGATGGTGTCGAGCTGTCCGGCGCTTGGTCGTTCTTTGTCAACGGAGTTCCCGCAAGCCAGATCGATAGCGACTATGTGCTCAAGTCGGGTGATAAGATCGTTTGGGCCTATGCTGCCGGCGATACCGTGCCCGGTATCGACAGCGTTGTTGTTGACCCGAGCGCCGCGCGTCCCAACTGGGATAGCGACTGGTCGGGCTTTACGAGCGCCGACAAGGTAACCGATGCGCCTGTACCCACCAAAGACGCTGAGGCAAAATGGGTAAGCGAGCTCAAGTCTTCGAGCGAATGGAATAAGGGAATCTCTGATCCGTTGCTAGTGGGTGACTATCTCTACGTTGCCGTGGGCTCCAAGCTGCTTAAGAAGAATGTCGACACGGGTGAAACCCTTGCGGAATCGCCCTTGGCAGCAAAGATTGATTCGACTTCGCGCATGGTGTACACCGACGGCGTTGTGCTTGTTCCGCTCTCTAGTGGTCGTCTGCAGGCGCTAACGGTTGATGCGCTGGCGACGGTTTGGGTTACCGATGAGCTGCCGGCCGGTCCGGACGGCGCCCAGCAGTCGCTTGCTTCCGTTACGGTCCGTGATGGCTATGCCTACTTTGGCACCGCTTCGGCCAGCTGGACTGATTCGAGTGGCGGCTACCTGCTTTGCGTGCGTATCACTGACGGCAAGGTCATGTGGCAGCACGAGAACGAGAACAGCAAGGGCTATTACTGGGCTGGTATGGCGTTCTCGGGCAACTACGGTGTTATTGCGGACGATTCCGGCACGGTGAGCACGATTGATCCCTCGACTGGAAAGACTGTTGCGAACCTTAAGGTTGCCGATCGCGTGCGCACGACGGTGCTGGTTGATGGATCGATCGCTTATGTCGTGAGTGCCGATGGCGTCTTGCATAAGCTCTCGATTGCCAATAACGGAAGGCTTTCCGAGCTTGGCAAGGTAACGTTTGGTGGCAGCTCGACCTCGACACCGATGCTGGTCAACGGCAAGATCATTGTTGGTGGTACGTCGATTGATTCCTTTAAGGGCGGCTATCAGAATAAGTACACGTATCATTACGGCCTGCTGGCAACCATAGATGCCGAGACGCTCGCGGTAGACTATTCCATCTGCAAGGCGGATGGGAACTATATTCGCCAGGGTACTTCGGGCGGTGGCGACGTTAAGTCACAGCCGGTTGTTTCGGTTCAAAACGGTGAGACGTACGTGTACTTTACGTCTAACAACAACCCTGGTGGCATCTATCGTTATCGCATCGGCGATGCCGAAGCAGAGCTGCTCTATACGCCGGCTGCGGAGGATCAGCAGTATTGCATGACTTCGATTTCTGTGGGGTCGGACGGCTCGCTGTACTACGTTAACGATTCAGGCAAACTGTTTGCCGTCAAGGGCAATGGTCAGAGGGTCAATCGCTATACCGTTTCATTTAATGCCAACGGCAAAGATGCAGCCATGCCCGATTCTCAGCGTGTGAAAGAGGGCAAGATGGCTACCGAGCCTGCGGATAAGCCCCAGCTCAAGGGCTATACCTTCGGCGGTTGGTATACCGATGAGGCTTGCACGCAGGCGTATGACTTCAGCACGCCGGTGACGACCGACTTGACGCTGTATGCCAAGTGGACCAAGAACGCCACCAACCCTGGCGGTAATGGCGGTTCTGGCTCCAACGGTTCCAACGGCGGCACCGGCAACGGTTCCGCCGCTGGCACTGGCGCGGGCGCTGGCACTGGTACTGGCTCCGGCACGAAGGGTCAGCAGGCTGGTGGCGCTGTCGCCCCGGGCCAGAAGCCGGTTTCCAAGACGACGGTGTCGACCAAGACCGAGACCAAGGACAGCAAGTCCGACAAGAAGGACTCCGACAAGTCCGACAAGAAGGACGAGAAGAAGTCTGACAAGAAGGACGGCAAGTCCGACAAGAAGTCCGACTCCAAGTCCGATACGGGTGCTGCATCAACGACTACTGCTAAGAAGTCCTCTGGTGCTTCCGAGCAAGAGACTGGCACCAACCCGCTCGCCATCGTTGGCGTTGCCGCCGGCGTCATCGGTCTCGCCATCGTCGGCGTGTTCGTGTTCACCAAACGTCGGTAGGTGAGGGCTGTGTCCAATAAATCCAAGGACGCTGACCCCAAGCAACCAGATTCCTCGTTTATCCAGCTTGACGATGCAAAGCAAAAGGGCGCCGCTTCGGCGGCGTCCGCCCCTCGCCGCAAGGCGATGCTTGGCGCTCTGACCGCGGTTTGTATCGCGTTGATCGTCGTATCGCTGGGCTTTGTCCACCCCTCCGAGAGCGGCGCCTGGTCCATTGATTGGATCGTCCAGACCGTGACGGGGGAGAGCGTCGTCGCCAATGATGCCAAGGTGCCTGGTTCGGCTGCTGCTTCTAGCAAGGCCGACTCCAAGAATTCCAAGGTTTCGGGCGATGCGAAAGATAAGTCCAAGGACTCGGGTGACGCCAAGGGCGATTCCGAGTCTTCGAACAAGAGCTCGGATAAAAACTCGGAAGGCAAAAAGTCCGAAGAGCAGGATGGCAAGAAGTCTGGCGAAGCATCGGTTTCTCAGAATACCGGAGCTGCCGATACGTCCAACACGTCTGGCGGTGCCTCTTCGGGCGGTGGCCAGTCATCTGGCGGAGCCACGGCCTCTAACGGCGGAGGCGCTTCCACGGGCGGCCAGGGTGGCTCGCAGGAGTCTGGATACGTTACTGTGTCGGTCTCGGTTACGTCGAGCGCCGTGGGCAATCCTGTATCTGCTGGCGGCACCTATACCTTTAACGAAGGTGCCACCGTCTACGATGCTCTGTGCGCGCTGGGTCTTTCCGTTAACGCGCACGGCTCGTCGTACGGCACCTACGTCGCTGCGATTGGCGGCTTGGCCGAGAAGCAGTACGGCGGCACGAGCGGCTGGATGTATTCCGTCAACGGTTCAACGCCCATGACGGCCTGTAGCAACTACGTCCTTTCCAATGGTGACAACGTCGTTTGGTATTACGTAACAGGCTAGGAGTCTTTCAATATGACGCACGGAACGGGCGGCTCGGACAGTATCCGGGCCGCCCGTTTTTTGATGCGAACGGGACGGAGTTTCCCAGCCGAGGCTCATCCGGAAAGCGCACCCCACTCTGGAGGCTGATTTCGGGATGAGCTTTCCGGTTGCATGGCCATTGGGAAGCCGCATCCCGTTTCGGTGCGTCATTCCGGGATGTATTTTCCGCTTCAGTGATCATTGGGAAACCGGGGACCATTTCAGAGCTAAATTCCGGGACACGCTTTCCCAGACGAGCCCATTGGGGAAACTGTGTCCCATTCTGAGGTCCCAAACTGGGATGCCGTTTCCCCGAGGAGGCCTATTGGGAAACGGCATCCCATTTCGGCAGCGTGGCCCGTTTCATGTGCTCTCATCGGCATGCTTAGAAAGCCCGGCAATCATGCTTGGCAAATAAAAAACCGGTTGGAACGTGAATTCCAACCGGTTGCAAATGCGAGGTTATGTTTGACTGACTACGACCGTGCGCCCTCGAGGAAGAAGCGGCGGCTGAAGTAGTTGTACCAGGTGACGAGGAACGTGGCGATGGCCTTCATGGCCTGGTAGCCGATGCTCAAAAACGTGACGCCCACAAACATGTACAGGTCGTTGAGGCCCAGGCCGATCACCGACAGGATAGTGAAGATCGTGAACTCGCGCTTGCGGCTCATGCCCTCGCGATGGTCGAACACGTACTTCATGCTGAGCCAGTAGTTGACCACAACGGAGGTGGTAAACGAGACCGTGGTGCTCATCAAAAAGTCGAGGTGAAACAGCTCGACGAGCGCAATGAGCATACCCCAGTCGATGCCAAAGGAGATAAGACCCACGACAGCGAACTTGAGGAACTGCTTGGTATGAGGTTGTGCCAGTGCCTTGCGCACGTAATCACATCCAACGCGTTGATGAATCGAGCAGAGGATACTTTAGAGCTTTTGCAAGGGAAACGTAAGGTCTTTGCCAAGAACTATACGAACTCGCCAAATTTTCAAGAGCTAATCCGCAAACGTTGAAAATTTGCCCGTAAACGAGCAAAGCCCACGAACAACACAGCGCTCGACGCGCGTCATCCGTGGGCATCGTAAAGCTGTAAGGTTGCGAGTTACTTGGTCTCGTCGCCTTCCAGGAAGATCTTTCGGGTCACAAAGTTGTAGACCATGACAAGCGCGGTGGCGCAGATCTTGGCGATATTGGCCTCGAGTCCCAGGCCGGCGTTGAGTGTCAACACGATACCGTCGTTGAGTGCCAGGCCGATCACGGACAGCACGACAAAGATAATGAACTCGCGGCGGCGGCTCATGCCCTCCTTGTGTGCAAACACGTACTTCATGCTGGCGAGGTAGTTAAAGATGAGGGAGATGATGAAGCCGCTGGTGTTGGCGATTAGGATGTTGAGGCCCAGACCGTAGTGGAGCAGATTCATAATGCCAAAGTCGATGACTGTGGCAATGACGCCGACGACGCCAAACTTCATGATCTGCGCAAGGAGCTTTTGCATGGTACCT
>ERZ1034969.472-NODE-472-length-24033-cov-8.981108_pt1 | contig 24033 bp, 20 predicted proteins | sample MGYA00520624_ERZ1034969 | MGnify/ENA primary metagenome ERZ1034969 (study PRJEB33766, sample SAMN09781776) | gut metagenome | biome: gut microbiome | host: Homo sapiens | place: Madagascar | study: EMG produced TPA metagenomics assembly of the PRJNA485056 data set...
GCAAGGCTGCGGGAGGGCAGGGCGTCGCGCTCGCGGAGGGCGCTTTTCTATGCGCCGAGAAGGCCCGCAGGGGATTTCCCCTTGCGGGCCTTTCTGCGTCTTAGGCCCCCGAACTGCGCAGGGACTCTGCTGACGGCGCGCTGCGCGCCCTTCGGGGCGCCGGCTGCGCGCGCACCGCGCCGCGGGGCCGCCCGACGGACCGGTCCCGATGGCGAATGGCGGCGGGGCGGGCCGCGCGCGTATCGCCGCCGCAGGGCCCCGCAAGGGCGCCCTTGCTTGCCTGTTTGCGTTTGGGGCTTGATGGCTCGACCGCGAGCCCAGCAGGGATATCCCCTGCGGGCCTTTTTTGCATTTGTGACCGTCCTGCTCCGAAGGCGGAGGGCCGGCGCGAGCCCCCCTGTTGGGCCGGCCGCGCGCACGGCGTGCGCTTAGGGCCCGCAGGGGGATGTTTCTCTGCTGGTCATTTTAGTCACTGATGTTTCTGCATGTCTGTTGTTGCGTTTGCATGACAAATGGCCACAGCGTTGCTGGGGCCATTTGTGTCTTTGAGCTATTTGGTTTTCACTCTAGGTCGATGTTTAGGGAGTCTTGATCTGCGATTTGGGAGGCATAGTCAGCTATCGGTGTTTTTTGGCCTTCTGCTTGCACGGGGAGTAGTTGATAGGGTAGCGATAAGGCCTCTTCGTCATCTGCATTGGCGGTGTTTTTCGGATCTGCCAACACGGCTATCCGGTTGTATAGAGCGGTTGTTTTATCCTGGATCTGAGCGTCGATATGATAATGGCCGCAGAACCAATGGCGGTAAGTTAGGCGATCTTGAATTGTTTGGAGCCAATCGGTGTATTCGTCCATCGGATGGATCTCCAGGCGATCGGTGTGCTCGGATATGCCTTGCGCGCTAGATGATGGCGCACAATGGGTGATGACGAAGTCGCAATCCCAATCTGCTGCATCAAGTGTCTCAAGCGCTGCTGCTCGCTCCTGCTCATTTGGAATTTCTTCGGTGAACCATGTTTCGCCCTGGATTCGATGCGTCCTGTCGTATTCGCTTGAAGTTGCTCCGCCCATCGTGAAGATTCGATATCCGTCGATGTTGAACAATTGGCCTCGTTTGAGGTGGAAGACGCTGGTTGCTACTTGATGTACCGCTCCTCCATTCCATGTGGTTTCGGGAAGGCTGTTCAGCAGGCTGAAGCCCTCATGATTACCGTCTACAAATAGGGTTGTGAACGGCCTGGCGTCGAGCCAACGGAGCCAATATTGCTCGCTTGCAGAGTTGTTCCATACAAGACCGAAGTCGCCGCAAATGATCACGTAGTCATTTTTGGTCAATCCTGCGGTGTTGAAGCAGCTTTCTGAGAGTTTTGCGATGTCATATGAGGCATGGATATCGCCCGTCACGAAGATGCTCATAAGGCGAACTCGCTTCTAGAACAGTGAGGGCGTTTGCGCGGCAGGCGCCGCTTGTGCGGCTTTTGCCTTGCGCGCGGAGCGGGCGGGCTTCATTTGCTTGATTTCCTCAAGTTCGTTTTGCATCGATTCGCTGCGCTCAAGCAGCGTTTCGAGCTTCTCGGCGAAATCGGACAGTTGCAGCGCCACGCTGGTCTCTTCCTCTACGTAGCGCTGAAGCGCTTCCGTGATTGCCGCGGTTCGCGTTATGCCGCGTTTGCTGGCAACCTCGTCCACTGTTTCGGCCAGCTTTCGATCTACCCATGCGGCAAGCTGACGTTTGTCTTGACTGTGCTCCACTGCCATAGCTTGTTCTCCTGGTGCTGTGTTTGTGTAGTGTGATTTAGCTATGACATCAGTATAGCCGGTATAAGCCGGTTACCGCCATGAATTCACTCTATTCATCATCGGAAACGGGTTGGTGCTGTTCATGCCTTGCTGTATTCGGTTCCTTGCGATCGCGGGGGTGCAAAGCTGTGATAGCCCGGTGATTAGGTTGTCTCAGGTCGGCGATGTTGCGGCAGGGTTTGGAGTTGGCCGATGCCAAGTGCAGGCATGCAGAGACGGCGGAGGTTGCCGAGGTGGACGATAGCCTGGCTATCGAATAGGCTTATCGACTATCGTTTCGAAGGGCTTATGGGATGGTTTCGTGTGTTGAGGGAGCCGCCTTCGGGCCGCTGGCTTACCGCTTCGGCGACCGGGCTGCAAGGTTTGACGGTGTGGTGTGCAAGATGCGGGCAAGGGCTGTGTAAGATGGCGACGTCATGCTGGTTTGCGAAGTGATTTGCGCTTGAAAGGAACCGGTTATGGCAACCATGAATATCTGCTTGTCCCACGATGCAGCGTTTCGCTGGCTTGTGCGGAATCGCAATCCTCGCATCACGGGGAACAAGACCACGGCTCGGGTGCTGCCTTGTACGTCACCGTTTGTTTCCGAGAGTAGGACGTTGCGTTCGCTTTTGGGTATCGAGGACGGCAAGCTTGAAGTGCTTGTGCGGACTTCGGCGGGCAGGCGTGACGGTGATTGCTTGCGGTCCCATTATTCGGGAAACGCGTATCCAGCAGGATCGTTCGTGAAGGTGCCGGTTGAGGGGTTCGGTGCGGTTTGCTGCTCGTCCCCTGAGCTGACGTTTTTGCAGATTGCGGTTAAGCATACCTTGTTGGAAACGGTGTATATGGGTTATGCGCTTTGCTCGTCGTATCGAATCGATGCCGATGCTGAAAACGGAATCGCTTTACGAGAGGGCGATGATGAGCCATTGACGTCAGCTGCGAGAATTGGCCAGTATTTAGCGAAGGTCGATGGGACCTATGGGACGGCGAAGGCGCGTCGTGCCCTTGCTTATGTGCGCGATGGCTCCATTTCTCCGACGGAATCTGCGATGGCGATGGCTTTGAGCATGCCGCGACGTTTCGGCGGGTTTGCGGCAGGGGATGTGGTTCTTGGCGAGAATGTCGCAGGAAGAGGTTGTTTGTCGTTGGCGGAGGGTTCGGGTGGCTCGGGCCGTATGCTGACCGTGCGTTCAACGAGTCGAAGACGCGATGTGGCTGCGTTGAACATCTCGCTGCCCGATGGGGTCGGCCGGGGAAGGGCAAACGGCCTTGCCCGTGGTATCAATGGCCCGGAGGACCCTGAGGAGCTTCCTGTGGCAGCGTTTTGCGCGCAGCGAGGCGGCGCTTCGTTCGATCGGGGAAGCGGTCCAACGGGTGCGAAGGGCGACCGCAGGGCAAAGAAAGCGATTCGAGGTGTAACAGCGGGTGAGGAGGATGCTAGAGACTCAAGGAAGACAGATCGGGGCATGGCGGCGAGCAAGAAGATCGATCGAGGTCTAGTGACGGACGAGAAGAATGCTCGAGATGTGGTAACGGATGAGAGGGGTGCTCGAGGTCTGGTGGCGGGAGAGAACGTTGCTCGAAACACGGAAGTAGACGAGAAGGATGCTCGGGGTGCGGCAACTGGCAAGAAAGAAGTTTGCAGCATAAGGCGGTTGGCTCGAGGCGTGTACCAAGAAGCGGCTCAAGGAGCGAGGGCGGCTCAAGACGCAGATCGAGAAGCTGCGGCATCGCATAACGGGCATGGCGGACTGCAGCGTCGAGCGATATTGGTTCGTCCCGAACAGGTGCATGAATTCGATGCGTATGTGCAGCTGTGCGAGAAGGTTGCAAGGAGAATGCGCCGTCGAAACGTGCCGAGAGGCGGTTCCGCGGGGTCTTGCGAATTGCTGGAGATGGGGACTTGCGAGGGGATGGGAGTGAACGAAGAGGCGGGCATATCGTCGGCCTTTGGGGATGAAGCCGAGGCTAAGCAGCGAGCGAAAGAGGCTCGTCAGCTTGCGAGGAGGGTTGAGCTCTGGCAAACGCTCGTTTGTTTCAGCGCGTTTCGTCAAAGCGAAACAGGTAGCAGCGTGAACGTGTTCGATCCTCCCGCCGATGGCGTCTGCGAGCGTAGAGGGAAGGGCGAAGGTCCTAGTTGCAAGTGACCTTGATGCTTGCGCCGATGATCTCGGCGGATGCGATACCGGGTGCGGTATCGTGGCGCGTGAAGGCGCGAGCTCGCCCTGAGATCACCTTGGCGGATGCTAGCCGGTGCGACGTATCTCGATGTAAGTTCGTTCAACCTTTCATTCCCGTCGACTGCGTAGTGAGCGAAACCGGTGAGGCCGACATGATGGTGGGTAAGATTACGTTGACGATTGCCGGTGGGAAGCTCGACGCGTGTATGTACTCGCTTTTCCCGGCAATCGTGTTGGCAGATAGATTGCGTTCTGAAAAAAGCATATCCCGGTGCCAGGAATTACCGATGGCGGAAAAGCATGTGTCGGTATAATGAGCAGCGCAATGGATACTGATGATGAAAAATGACAAAAGGCAGCATTATGGATACCGTAGAGAACATCTTCGCGCAGGCCCGCCAGACGGGCGCGCAGCCGGTCTCGTTCGAGATCTTCCCGCCGAAAGGTGAGTTGAGCATGGAGTCGGCGCGCACGATCGCGCAGGAGCTTGCAAAGCTAGATCCCGCGTTCATCAGCGTTACGTATTCCGCGGGCGGTAGCGGCAACAAGCAGGCCACCGCTGAAATCGCCGCCATGATCCAGGATGATCACGGCGTCCCCACCGTGGCCCACCTGACTTGTGCCGGCGCGTCGCAGCAGTCGATTTCGAAGGCTATCGCCGACATGAAGGACCGCGGTATCCGCAACGTGCTGGCATTGCGCGGCGATTTGCCGGAGGGCTATGAGCCCGGTGATTTCCGGTATGCCAAGGACCTTATCCCGGTGTTGGCAGACGCCGGCTTTTGCGTGGGCGCCGCGGCATATCCCGAGGGCCATATCGATTGCGACTCGCTTCGCTTGAACGTGGAGCATCTGAAGCAGAAGCAGGATGCGGGCGCAAGCTTCCTGGTCACGCAGCTGTTCTTCGACAATGACTGCTTCTATCGCTTCCGCGAAGGGGCCGAGGCCGCCGGCATCACCGTGCCGATAACCGCGGGCATCATGCCGTTCATGAGCAAGGCGCAGATCCAGCGCATGGTGTTCATGTGCGGGGCTTCGCTTCCCAGCCCCATCATCAAGCTGCTCGCGCGATATGAGGACGACCCGGCAAGTTTGCGCCAGGCCGGTATCGAATACGCGTGCCGCCAGCTGACCGACTTGCAGGCGCATGGCGTCGAAGGGTTGCATGTGTACACCATGAACAACCCCGAGATCGCCCGTGCAGCCTCGTGCGCGTTGAAGGTGGCGCTGGTTTCGTGATGGTGCGTTATGGGCGTCTTGGCGCGGGGGGCGTGCCTGATGCGCGGCTCGATCGCAGCGAGGCGCTGAGATATCTGGGATACACGGGTCAGCAGGTTGATGAGGCGCTGCTGACCCGTTTCAATAGGTTGGCCGATGAGTGCGAGAGGTCTATCAAACCCGTATTCGCTTGGAGCGTCTTCGATATCGATGAGGGGCGAACGTGCTGGGAGGCGCTGGAGCCTGCGACGACAGGTTCGCTTAACGTCCTTGATACGTCGGCGGATGCGGTCGAGAGCTGTAGCACGGTATCGAGTGGGGAAGCCGAATGCGGGAAAGGGCGCTTGCCTAAGGTGGCTCTGGAAGGCTGCGATCTTATCCTCGAGGGCAACAGCATCGCCGAGCATTTGCGAGGGGCTTGCAAGGTTGCGTTGATGGCGTGCACGCTCGGCGCCGTCAGCGAGCGGGAGATGCGAAAGCATGAGGCCATCAGCGTGGCGGACGGCGTGATGTTCGGAGCTTGCTGCTCGGCGCTGGTCGAGGCGGCGGCAAACATCACTGAAGATCTTGTCGTTCGCTTTGCCCAGGACATGGGCATGAGCACGAACTGGCGTTTCAGCCCCGGCTATGGCGACTTGCCGCTGAATGTGCAGCCGGTGTTTTTGAAGGCCCTTGATGCGAGTCGGCGCTTGGGTATTTCGGTTACGTCGACGAACATGCTCGTTCCGGTGAAAAGCGTCACCGCCGTGCTAGGATTGTTCGAAAAAACCGCTGATGGCGGCGAAGCGCGCGTTGATGCTTGCGCGATATGCCGTTTAAGGGATGGTTGCGAGTTAAGGAAACGAGGGGTTACCTGCCATGGATGAGAGCGTGCGTGCGCATAAGGAGCTGACCGGCGGTTGGGCGAAGGCGGCAAGGCTGCCTGTGCCTGATCTGTCGGGGCTTGCCATCAAAGACGAGCATTTGAAGCGAGCGCTGCTTGGGCAGGACTTCCTGGTGGTGGACGGGGCCATGGGCACGCAGCTGCAGGAGCGGGGCCTTGCCGATGCGGGGCAGATTCCCGAGCTGCTCAACTTCTCGCATCCCGACGACATCGCGGCTATCCATAAGGCCTATGTCGATGCAGGTGCCGAGGTCATCACTACGAACACGTTCGGGGCGAACCGGTTGAAGCTAGAAGGCGCCGCAAGTGTTGAAGAGGTGTATCGTGCGGCTGCCGAATGCGCCCGTGCCGCCGGCGCTCCCTATATCGCCGGCGACGTCGGTCCGACGGGCGCGCTTTTGGAACCGATGGGAACCATGAGCTTCGAGGAGGCCTACGACCTGTTCGCCGAGCAGGTGCGCGCCGTTGCCGCCGCCGGCTGCGATGTGGTGCTGATCGAGACCATGGCCGACTTGCGCGAGGCGAAGGCGGCGCTGCTGGCTGCTCAGGAGAACTGCGATCTGCCGGTGTTCGCCACCATGACCTTCGGCGAGGATGGGCGCACGTTTTTGGGCACGTCGCCGGAGGTGGCCGCAGAGGTGCTTTCGGGCATGGGCGCGCATGCCGTGGGTTTGAACTGTTCGCTTGGCCCGGCGGAGCTATTGGGCGCCGCGCAGGATATGGCGCATCGCTCGCGATGCCCGTTGATGGTGCAGCCCAACGCAGGCCTGCCGCGCGTGCAGGACGGGGTCACCGTGTTCGACGTGTCGCCCGAGGATTTCGCCGCCGCCATGGAGGGCATGCTTGATGCAGGCGCCTCGATCATCGGCGGGTGCTGCGGCACATCGCCGGAATACACGCGCCAGCTTCGTCGTATGGCGGATACCCGTCGCGCGCCGACGCCGCGCGCTTATGAGCCCGCTTGCGTGCTGTGCAGCGCCCAGGAGGCCGTGGTGCTTCCGGTGGGCGTGCCCCGCATCGCCGTGATCGGCGAACGTATCAACCCTACGGGCAAGCCTAAGCTTAAGGCCGCGCTGCGTGCGGGCGACCTGGATTACCTGGTAGGGGAGGCTGTTTCCCAGCAGGAGCTGGGCGCCGACGTGCTCGACGTCAACGTGGGCCTTCCCGAGCTTGACGAGCCTGCTGTGCTGGCCGCTGCGGTGGACAAGCTTTCCTCCACGGTCACGTTGCCGTTGGTGGTGGACTCGTCCGACCCGGTGGCGGTGGAGGCTGCGGTGCGCGGTTACGCGGGCAAGCCGCTTATCAACAGCGTCAACGGCAAGCAGGAGAGCTTGGAGGCCGTGCTTCCCATCGTGAAACGCTACGGGTGCGCCGTCATCGGCCTTGCCCTTGACGAAGAGGGCATCCCGCCAACGGCAGAGGGGCGTTTCGCCGTTGCCGAGCGGATCGTGGAAGCTGCCGAACGTTACGGCATTCCGCGAACCGATGTGGTCATCGACTGCCTGACCATGGCGTGCGCGACCAATCAGTCGGAGGCGCTTGAGATCTTGCGCGCCGTGAACATGGTGAAGGAACGCCTGGGCGTGCGCACGGCGCTCGGTGTATCCAACATCAGCTTCGGCCTGCCGCAGCGCAACATGGTGAACTCGACCTTTCTGGCCGCCGCGTTCGGGTGCGGGCTGGACATGCCCATTTTGAACCCGAAGGCGAAGCGCTACACCGATACGGTGAACACGTTTAGGGTGCTGAACTGCCAAGATACCGGCGCCGTCGAGTTCATCGGGGAGTATGCCGACGCCGCGGACCCGTATACGGCAGGCGCGGCGGGCGCGGGTGCCGCCGTGGGCGCTGCGGAGGCGGCGCAACCTTCGGGGGCTGCCGACGCGGCTGCAGAATGCCCGGTTGCGGTGCCGGAGCCGCTTTCGGATGCCGCCGATGCCGTTCGCGACATGGTACATCTCATCCTGACGGGTCGAAAGGGCCCGATGGGCCTGGCAACCGAAGCGTTGCTCGAGGGGCATAACCCGCTCGACCTGGTCAACGGCGTGTTCGTCCCCGCGCTCGATGTGGTGGGGCAGAAGTTCGACAAGGGCGAGTTCTTCCTTCCGCAGCTGATGGCTTCCGCCGAGGCGGTGAAGGTGGGATTCGACGTGGTCAAGGCGCGCATGGGCGATTCTGCCGATGATGGCATGGGGTCGAACGCCATCGCGGTGGCCACGGTGAAGGGCGACATTCACGACATCGGCAAGAACATCGTCAAAATGCTGCTGGAGAACTATGGCTTTCGAGTGGTCGACCTTGGCCGCGACGTCGAGCCAGAGGAAGTGCTGCGCGTGGCAAGCGAGCAGGGCATCCGTTTGGTCGGGCTTTCGGCGCTGATGACCACCACGGTTCGCGCCATGGAGCAGACGGTGGAGCTTCTGCATGAGAAGCTGCCGGGCTGCAAGGTGATGGTGGGCGGAGCGGTTTTGACGCCCGAGTACGCCGAGCAGATCGGTGCCGACTATTACGCGAAGGACGCCGCGGAATCGGCGCGCATCGCCGAGCGCTTCTTCGCCGAACAGGGTTAGCGCGGCGAACGGCGTCGCGCGGCGGTGGTTGCGGGTTTCGGCCGGGTAGGGCTGGATGCCGACGCGGCGAGTGCCTCAGACGCTGCGGCTTGTCGGCGTCGGTTCGGCCCGCTGCGGCGTTGGGCTGTGCAAGTCGGCTCGATGCCGGGCTGGCGATGTTGCTGCGTTCGGTCTTGCCGCTTCAGCAGATCTCGACTTGGCCGGTAAGGGCTTCCGGATCTGGCTTATTTTCCCTGCATGATATAAGAAGGCCTGCATGCTGCTGGAGCATGCAGGCCTTTGCGGCTTTCGGGAAGCTGTTAGGGTTGCCATGGAAGCGGCGTTCCGGGTGATGCTTCAGCGCCTGGGACGCTATCCGATGCCGCCGAGCACGATGCCCAAGATGATGACGATGGCCGTGAGCGGGACGAACAGATAGCGTCCCATGAGCTCGAACCATGCGCCTACGGGCTTCTCTCGTCCCATCTGAGCCTGTTTTGAGGCGAAACCCTTGGGACATACCCAGAAGAACATCATGGCAGCTATAAGCGCCCCCAACGGGATTGCGTAGATGCTGACGGCATCCATCCAGGCGCTGACCGCGTCGCCGTTCTCGATGAAGGCGCCGACGCCCATGGAGACGGCGGCCACGATGGCCACGGCGGCCCAGCGGGGAAGGCGCGCCTGCTGCTGCAGCGCCTCGATCGGCGGCTCGTAGAGGTTCACCAAGCTGGTGATGGCGGCGCAGGCTACGGCCAGGAAGAACACGAAGCAGAACAGCCCGCCGAAGGGCATCTCCTCGAACACCTGCGGAAGCACGATGAACAGAAGCGGGGGGCCTGCCTGGGTGTCGGCTCCGAACGCGAACACGGCGGGCACCACCACCATGGCCGACAAAACCGCGGCCAACGTGCTGAATACCACGACGTTGCGCGCCGACGAGACCACGTTCACGTCCTTCTTCAGGTAGCTGCCGTATACCAGCGTGCCGCCACCGGCCAGCGATAGGCCGAAGAACGCCTGTCCAAGCGCAAGCACCCAGGTTTGCGGGTTGGCGAGAGCCTCCCAGCGCGGCATGAACAGGTAGGCGTAGCCATCGATCGCGCCGGGCAACATGGCGACGCGGACGAGCAGCACGCAGAACAGGACGAAGAACAGCGGCATCATGATCTTGTTCAGGCGCTCGATGCCGCGTGAGATGCCCAAGACCATGACAGCCAACGTGATGATGAGGGCCGCTGCATGCCAGCCGATGCTTCCGAAATCGCCGGTGATCTGACCGAAATACGCGCCCATGTCCGGTTGGGCGAGCAAGGTTCCGGTTGCGGCGGCGAACAGGTACTTGAGGAACCATCCCAAAACGACGGTGTAGCCGATGGCGATGCCGAGCGCGGCGAGCACGGGCACGATGCCGATGGCTTTGCCGATGCGCGTTGCGTGGGGCACGCCTCGGAGTTCGAGTGCTTTTCCGAATGCGCCCATCGGGCCGCATCCCATGGCGCGGCCAAACGACATCTCGCCCACCACGCCGGTAAGGCCGAGCAGCACGACGAAGAACAGGTAGGGGATAAGGAAGGCGGCTCCGCCAAGCTGCGAAACGCGGTACGGGAACAGCCAGATGCCTGATAGGCCTACGGCAGATCCGATGCAGGCGATGATGAAGGCGGTGCGAGAGGTGAACGAATCGCGGGCTTGCGATTCGCCGGATGCGGTCTGAGCCATGGGTTCCCCTTTCCGTGGCAATAAAAAAGCCGCCCTAAAAGGCGGCTGTTAAATTTGGTGGAGCCTAGGGGGATCGAACCCCTGACCTCATGGCTGCCAGCCATGCGCTCTCCCAGCTGAGCTAAGGCCCCGAATCAGGTGCGTTGACTATTATACGGAAACCGTTTCCGCGCGCAACCCCTTATTTTGAATTTTTTTTCGGCGAGGTTTTTAGGCGGGGCGGGTGCTTGACTCGCAAGCTCATCCGAGCGCCTCGCTTTGCTACCGGACACAGCCGTGACGCGTGAACAGGGGACGGAGGTGTGTTCACGTGCTCCGTCGTCGGAAGCGCGAAGATCAACCGTGAACACACCTCCGTCCCCTGTTCACACGGGAACCTTTCGTGCGGTCGGGGCGAGTGACGGATTGGATTTGACTTCGGGTGTTTTCGCGCTTGGGGTGCGATTGCAGATGTGGGGGGGGAATCGAAACGCGAAGAAATAAAAAAAGTTCGACATATGCCGAACTTTGAAAATTTGGTGGAGCCTAGGGGGATCGAACCCCTGACCTCATGGCTGCCAGCCATGCGCTCTCCCAGCTGAGCTAAGGCCCCGAATCAGGTGCGTTGACTATTATACGGAAACCGTTTCCGCGCGCAACCCCCTATTTTGAAAAATTTTTCGGCATCGTTCTTCGGCTGGCCGCGCTTGATTCGCAAGTTTATCCGAACACTTAGGTTTCATTCCCGAACTCAGCCGGACAGGTACGGCTGAGTTCGGGAAAGCGCCTTCCCGGTGAACAAGGGACGGAGGTGTGTTCACGGCAAATCTGAGCGTTTCCGATGACGTATCGTGAACACACCTCCGTCCCCTGTTCACCCCGTTCGCTCCGTGTGGACGAGTTCAGTGAATCCCTGCCTGGCGATTATCGATAGCAGGTTGCGGTCATGCGGGCTACCTTGCGGCCCGTGTTGTCGGACACGTCCACCGTGTAAAACCCGAGCTTCTTGCACGACTTGTCGACGTTGCATTCGGCGATGAGCTTATCTCCCTTGGCCGCGCTGAGGAACTCGATGGTATTGCTTACCGAGACCGTGGGCTGCTCGTTTACGTTGCAGGCGATGGCCAGGCAGAAATCGGCAAGAGTGAAGATGGCCCCGCCCATCACGCCGCCTTGGGCGTTGTAGTGGACCTGCTCGAGCGGCATCTCGCATACGGCGTGGCCTTTGGCGGCTTCGACGACGGTGCAGCCTGCGGCCTCCGTGGCGAACTTGTCGTTGGCGAAGAACTCGCGAACCTGATCGATGGTGGGGTTTTCGGGAAGCATGGGTTTCCTTTCGATAGCAGCGGGTGAAAAGCAGCGCCTTCCGATGCTTTTCGAAGGGCGCGTGATGCCTTGCGGCGGTTATTCGGTTGGCGTTGCGATGGTACCGAACAGTTCCAGCCATTCGCCGTCTTCCACGGTGACGGTTTGCGTGCTTCCGCGCAGCAGGGGCTTGGAGTCGGTGATGGAATCATCGTCGAAGTCCAGGTCTTTCATAACGTAGGCGGCGTAGTCCTGCGAGGCGTTGTGCGGCGCATCCGGACTGACGGTGATGGTGTAGGTTCCGGCGGGGATGTCCTGGCCGACGCGGTACAGGCCGCTGGGGTAGGGCGCCTGCGGTTGGAAATCGGCTTGGTCGGTGGGGATCATCAGCATGCTTTTTGCGCTGGGCATGAAGGCGATCACCTGGCCGTTTTCGAGGTCGGCGAAGTAATTGCCCGTGTAGGTGACCGCGGCGCTCATGCTGTAGGTGCCCGACCCTTCGGGGCTGAATAGATAGAATTCAGCTTCGGTGGACGGGTTTCCTTGGAGGAAGTACAGCCCCTCGTCGATATCGCGGCCTACTACGTATACGCCTGCGGTCGCTTTGCCTTCGTCGTCGATATCACAGGGCAGGTCGCCTGCCGCCTCCTTGATGTCGGAAAGCGTGAATCCGCCGTAGTAATCGCTATCGGGCAGGTCGTCGGGGTCGTAGCCGTACGGCAGGTCGTCGAAATCGTAGGAATGCACGCCATCGGCGCGGCTGTGGAGAGAATCGGCCACCATGCCAACCGTGGCGAAGCCTACGCATCCGCCAAGTCCCATGAGAAACGCCAGCGCGCAACCCAAAAGCACCCAAGGCCACTTCTTCGCGGGTTCCGGTGCGGCGGCATAGGGGTTTGCGGGCGGCTGAGGGGCGCCGTAAGAAGGTTGCGAATAGGGTGCCTGCGGGGGAACGGCGCATCCGGAAGGCTGCTGAGCGGCTTGCGGGACGGCAGCGGTGCCGGCCTGGCAGGGCGTCTGCACAGCGCCTGCAGCCATGTCGGACTGTTCGGCTTTGGGCGCTGCTGGCCGAGCGGTTTCGTTGGGGCTTGAATCGGCACAGTTGCTTGCTTTCGACGCGGGGCTGGCGTTGCCGGGCGTCTGCGCAGCGCTTGCGGTTGTGCCAAGCTGCGGGTTTTGCGCACCCGTTTGTTGAGCAGATTCGTAGGGATTGAAATCGTGGTTGTTGCGAGGCTGGTTCATGGAAGCGCTCCTAACGGTTTGTTCCCGGCTATCTTAGCACGCAGCCTCGGAGACGGGCTTGGTTGTTAACGTGATGGCATTGCGGGGGCATGTTGCCTCGCACAGGCCGCAGCCTATACAGTAGCGCCAATCGAGGGAAAGCGCGCCATCTTGGGCGTCGGGTAGCAGGGCGCCGGTAGGGCAGGCTCGGGTGCAGCGCAGGCATCCCTCGCAGGCATCGGCGTTGATTTCGGGCAGGGAAAGCTCCACCCGCGCAGCCATATCGGGCTGGGCGTCGAGCGCCTGCAGCAGCAGGTTGCGCGAGGTTCCCATGACGCGTTTTACGCGCCCGTGCGGCGCGAACCTGTTGAATTGCGTGCCGTTTCCCAGGTCGAGCCGCTGATGGGCGGCGAACCGCTCGTTTTGCTCGCGCAGCGTTTGCAGGCGGGCGTCGGTGCGTTCGCGCATGGTGCCCGATGCCGCGTTCTTGAGCTGCGAGAGCATATCGGTGAACAGGCTGCGGCGGTCCCCGTCGGCGCCGGCGTTGGCCAGGCCGGCGAACAACCCTTCGTCAGCCGCCTGGGGCAGCGACGCCGCGAACCCGACGTTGCGCTGCGTCCATTCCTCTGCCTGTGCGATGCGCTCGGCGTAGAGGGCTTGCGCAGGCCCGCCCGCCTTTGTGCAGGTTTCGCAGCGCTCCATGTCGATGGCCACCTGCACATCGGTCCCTTCGGCCAACAGCGCAGCCCACAGCTCGGCCGGCAGCATGGCCAAGCAGGGGAGCACCACCACGTTGCTTGCGGGGTCGTCCTGCTCCGAGACGTTTTCGGCGCAGGTGAGGATGGCCGGCCTTGAACCCATGGCGGCCCGTCGCGCGTCGGCGTGGGCCTGCGTGAGCGTGAAGCTTGTGGAGGCGAACGCATCGCAGGTTCCCTGGCAGATGCCGCACATCGAGCAAGCGGCGTCATCTATGACGGGCGGCTTTCCCTCGGGAAAGGACAGGGCGTCTTTCGGGCAGGCTTCGCCGCAGCGCACGCAATCGGCGCCTCGGGTGCGTATGCACAGATCCCGCAGCACGAGGATGCGCTGCGGGATCTGAAACGGCTGTTGTTCGTTGGTTTCGGTCAACAGGTGCCTTCCGTGTTCGGGTTATGCGCCGAAGACCTGCTCGGTGACCTGGTCGATGCGGGCGAGCACATCTTCGCGCGGCATGAGCTCGATGGACTCGAACAGCGGCGGGGAGACCATGTTGCCGCACACGGCCACGCGCAGCGGCTGCAGCACGAACTTCAGCTTCATGTCCATGCTGTCGCCCAGCTCGCGGCAGGCGGCCTCAAGGCCGGCTGCTTCCCAGGCGCGGGACTCGTCGGCCAGGATGGCGCGGCAGTTGGCCAGGGCCTCGTCGGCGCGGGCGCCTTCCTTGAGCAGCACCTTCTTTACCGACTTCTCGTCCAGCTCGGCGACGTTGGCGCCCCAGAACATGTAGGCGAGCTTCGCAGGCACCTCGTCGAGGCGCTGCAAGCGCTCGGAAACCAGCGGGTAGAGTTTGGCGTACCATTCCGGGCGTGCGTCGATGTCGGCCTCGGATGCGCCGGCCTGCACGAGCCACGGGCGGCTTGCGGCAACCCACTCGTCGGCGCCCATGCGCTGGATGTACTGGCCGTTCATCCACTCGAGCTTGGTCTGGTCGAAGATGGCATCCTTCTTCGTGATGCGGTCCAGGCTGAACTTGGCGCACAGGGTCTCGCGGTCGATGATGGTGGTCTCACCGTCAAGGCTCCAGCCGAGCAGCGCCAGGAAGTTCACCATGGTGTCGGGCAGGAAGCCGTTGTCGCGGAACTCCTCGACGCTGGCGGCGCCGTGGCGCTTGGACAGCTTGTGGCCGTCGGAGCCCAAGATCATGGACAGGTGCGCGAAGGTGGGCACGTCGTAGCCGAGGGCCTCGTAGATGAGGATCTGGCGCGGGGTGTTGGACAGGTGGTCATCGCCGCGGATGACGTGCGTGATGCCCATGTTGGCGTCGTCGCAGACCACGGCGAAGTTGTAGGTGGGCGTGCCGTCGGTGCGCACGACGATCATGTCGTCCATGACGTCGGCGGGGAAGGACATGTGGCCGTAGACGGCGTCGTCGAACTCGATGGGGCCGTGCTCGAGCGGCACCTTCAGGCGCCACACGTGCGGCTCGCCGGCCTCGATGCGGCGGGCGGCCTCGGCAGGGTCGATGTCGCGGCACGTGCGGTCGTAGCCGGCATAGCCGCCCTCTTCCGCCTCGGCTTTCGCGCGCTTGGCGTCAAGCTCGTCTTTCGTGCAGAAGCACGGGTAGACCATGCCGCGCTCCTTTAGGCGCTCAAGGGCGTCAGCGTAGGTGTCGAAGCGCTGGGTCTGGAAGTAGGGGCCGCACTCGCCGCCAACCTCCGGGCCCTCGTCCCAGTCAAGGCTGAGCCACTTCATGGCGTTCAGGATGACCTGCGTGTTCTCCTCGGTGGAACGGGTGGGATCGGTGTCCTCGATGCGCAGGATGAAGGTGCCGCCTGTGGCGCGGGCGAACGCCCAGTTGTAGATTGCCGTGCGGGCGCCGCCGACGTGCAGCTTGCCCGTAGGGGAAGGCGCGAAACGGACGCGCACCGGTTTGCTCTCAGTCATGGTTCGTTAGTTCCTTACGTGTTTGAATCATCGGCTGTTCCAGTATAGGCGGCTTGAGCGCAGCTGCAAGGTGGGCGTATGCGTTCACCACCCAAAATGCGACATACGGCTAAACGATGTGGTTGAACTTGCTAATGCTTGACGCTCGTCGATTTAGCGGTTGCCCGAGTCTTGTGAATACGGGATGCTTATTTCGTTTGGGGCAATAGTAGTGCTCTTTATCTTTACTGGAGGTCATGCGTGTTCTTCTCTTGGTCTGTTAAAGGAAGGTCTAGTTCCGATATTTTTCAGAACGAAATCAAAGGGAAATATGCAGTCAGATAGCTTCGACCGGTACTGCGCTATGAAAAAGTATTTCTATGAGCTATGCGAGCACAAAGCGATTGACGAATTGGCTTTTAAGAAATTCGCTTGATTATGTCCCCAGGCTCACACTCAAGCACTTCGCAAAGAGAATTTAGGGTATCAAGACGAATTGCTTTGATGTTTGTGTTTTTCAATCGACTAACGTGAACTTCTGTTAAGCCAAGAATAGCCGCTAGCTTTTTATTGTTGAGCCCCTTGAGCCGCATTGCGCTATCGATGTCAATTATAATTTTGCTCATATTAAATTGTTTCGTCTGATAGCTGCTGCAAATCGGCTCCATAGGAAAACACAGCGGAAACGGCGTAGCAGAATACAGCCATGACTGCGGTTTTCAAGTCAATGTGTAAGGAGCTGGTGGCAGGGTCTTGCACGTATCCGATTTCTGCGAAAGACCCAACTTGAAAAATCTGTCCACTTTCTGCAGGTATTAATTGCATGACAATTTCGATTAGGCAGCTTGCAAGTAAGAGAGATGCAATGATTGCAAGAATTCTTGCGTGTTTTTTAGTTAAAGGCGACTTGCCGTTTGCGATATTGCGAAACAGGGTATACATAAGCCGTAGAGTAATACATGCCGTTGCGAGCTGGATCGTTGGATAGGTAATGCTTAGTAAGGATGCATCGTCATTGCTTATGAAGGAATGTGCAGAGACGCCTAAATAGGCTAGTAGGCCTATTACTGATAGTACAAACAAAACCATGAAAACACGAGCGATTATCGCGCACGTGTTTTTGATTTTGTTTTCGGCTTGTTTGCTTTGCTTGAAATCGGAGCAGTGCTCCATGGCGGTTTCCTTTGCTAATTTAATTGCTAGTTGCCTTGATTGATCCTAGTGGCGGGTTCGACCCCTGTGGCCATCCGAATTCGGCGATTGCATCGGATCCGACGTCGGGAGGTGGCGGAGCGGTGCCGTTATCAACTCGTGACGTGCAGTCAAGAATAAGAGATTGCGCGCCAATTAGATCGGCCAATTCATTGGCGTAAGAAGTAATTGTCACGAGGTTTTGTCCATCTTCGGAAATTTCAGTGGCTTGAACCGAACATCTCGTTGTGATAATTACGGCAGGGCTGTCTCCACTCACGTTGTTGCTTATGTTAAATCCGTTCGCTATGGTTTTTGATTTGTTGGTTTTGGGTCCGATGTCATTGATGGAGCCGAAGTTAGTGTATTGCGACGGGGCGCTGCTGCTTTCGTCGGCTGTTTTGCGTGAAGGGCAGATTGAGTTTATCGTAATTAGGGAAAGGCACAGAATCGATAGCGCGAGAACAACTAATGCGGTAATCAGAGCTGTTTTCTTTTTGCTATCCATAGAAGGCTCCATAAGTGTCTATGTAGTTTGGGAAGCAGAAGATAAAGCGCCGAGCATAAGTATTCCAGCCATCGTGTACTCCAAGGACTTTGATTTCTTCGTCGGGGTACACGATGGGCTCGAGTAGAACGTAGTCTTGCACGGACATAGTGCGCCTCCTTTTGTCCGTATATGTGTCGTTTCTTCTAAGAAACACTTTTAGGATATCGGAAAATGTTATCGAATTAACCCACAAGGTTAATTTACTCGGCAAATGGAAAGGCGGCATCTCGATGCCGCCTTTCCATTTGCCGAGTAAATATTATCCAGTATGCTATTTAGTTTCGTTGGGCAGCAATCGTCCTACGATGATGCAGATGATGCTGGCAATGCAGGTAACTGCAAGCCAGATGCCGCCCATGCCCATCCAAAAAGCGGTTGGGTACAAGGTGATGAGCAGGCTGTCATAGGGAAACGTCCAGGTTCCCGCCTGGAAGAACAGGCTGTGGAAGGCGGCGAACAGCCCGTCGAAGTCGATGGCCGCCCAGGCCCCCAGCGCGCAAAACGACGCGAGCACCAACCCGCCGCCTGCCATAAGCGTGAGCCCGAGCGCTCGCCGGCTGATGCGCACCGCCACGTGCGCAAGGCCTGCGATGTATAACACGACAACGATCACCAGAGCGGGTTTGGCCACGCTCGCCACGCGGTAGACGTCGTCCAGGTGGCTTATCGCGTCAGCGGGCAGGCTGCGGGTGGCGCTTTCCCTGCTCAGCGCGTTGGCGCGCCCGTCCGCCTCGGCGGCGGCGTTGGCCTCGGCGATGGCGGCGTCAAGCTTTTCGCGGTCGTTATCGTCGAAGGTGTAATGCTTGCCGGCTATGGCCATAGAGGCCAGCTCGTCGGTGGTGAACGGGGTGTTGGGCTGGTCGCAGCCGGAAAACGCGCGCGACAGCGTTGCGGTGGCGGCGTCGGGGATGGCGACGGCGGCGAAGCCGGCGCCGATGAGCGTTACGGCCAGCAGCAGCACGCTGCCGAGGGCGACGATTCCGTTTAACAATCGGGTCATGTGAAAGGGGCCTCGCAGGTCTCGGGGGAGGGTGAAAACGCCCGCGGCCCCCGCGTCTTGGGACTTGGGGGCCGCGGGCTTTGCGAATCGGGCGCGTTCTAGTCGACCCAGATGGTGGCGCAGGTGATGCCTTTCATGGGCTTGCTGATGGTGGGGTAGGGCCCTAAGCGGCTGAAGATGCCCCGGAACGTGCCGTTGTAGCAGTACAGGCCCTCCAGGTTGTTGTACAGCACCGGCTCGCGTTGCACCTGTTCGTCTGCTAGGTCGGCGATTCCGTCGTCGGGCGTGAGGATCTGCGTCTTGAACGGCGTGATGTAGCGCTGCACCAAGAAGGGCGCGCCGGCGGCGCCGTTGGCGAACTTCTCGATGATCTGCTCCCATTGCTCCTGCGTTTGGAAGCAGCCCGCGTACACGTCGGCCGCGCCGTAGGCGTCGGTGGGCTTGATGATCCAGGCGTCCTTGTCGGCGCGGATGGCGTCAAGGTCGACTTCCTTCTCGTCGAGGTAACGCGTCTGCGGGACGGTGCGCTGGACAAACGCGATTTCCTCGGGCGTCAAAAACGCCTGCGTGGCAGGGTTGAACAGCGCTTCGAAAATCTGCTTGTCGTGCACGATGTGGCCGGCGAAGCTGCCGATGAGCGCCACCTTCTGCGCCTTGACGGCCTCGATGAGCGCCTGCGATTCGTCCCAGAACTCCAGCACGTCGTTGGTGACGCAGCGGCGCCAGATGGCGTGGACGGGCTGGCCTTCCTTGTCGCGCAGCACTTCGCCGTCGAAGGTCAAATCGCGTACATCGCACACCGTGCAGGGGTACCCTGCCTCGGTGAAGCGCTTCGCGAACAGGTGGAACTCGTCGACCACGCCGTTTTGCAGGTAGTCGCAGATGGCGAAGCGGGGGTTGTCCACGCGATGCTCGTAGGTGGCGTAGATGGCGGCGAACTCGCGCACCCACGCGTCGAACAGCTCGCAGCCCTCCACGTGATGACGGCGTGCGAACTCTTTAAAGGTAGCCGTCTCCTCCACCGAATGCGTGATCTCGCGGTTCTCGTTCATGCCTGAGCTGCCGTCGCCGTTGAACTCGCAAAACGCCACGTCGCCGGTGTTCTCGTCCAAGAAGATGTCGAAGCGGGCGAAGGGCAGCAGCGCATCGTAGCCGCGCGGGACCAAGATCAGCTCGGCCAAGCGCGGGTCGTAGTCGAAGATCTTGCGATATTCGGCGTCGTCGAGGTAGTGCTGCATGACCTTGCACAGGATGCGGTGCGTGGTTTCCACCACCTCGCGCATGACCTGGCGCGATGCGGCGTCGTAGAGCTTCGGCACGAAGCTGGTGGACACCACGCGATGGTGCACGATAGCCGTGGAGGAATCCATGTAGGCGCGCGCAGCGCGGCGGCCGGGGATGTCGCCGTCAAACGATTCGGCGATGTCGATGTACTCCTTGGTATAGGCGGCGTTCTTGAAAACGGGCTGGTCGGCAGGTTGGGGTGCGGTGTGCGTCATGCGTCCTCTTTTCCCGATCGGGTTGGTTTCCGCCCAGTTTAGCAAACGGGGCGGCGCATGGATGCGGTGCGGCCGGGAACCTCCGATACGACCATATACCACGCGTGCGAATATATGGTGATTCCACGAGCGCGGCGGGCAGGGCATACAAAATGATGTCCGTGTGGTATCGTTCGCAGCTAGCATAAACGCGGGCGGCGCGCACCGCCCGAACATATCCGTTTATCAAGAGTCGGGGGAGAGGGTTGGCTCGCTGATCCCGACACCAACCTGGCGCAAAAGCGTCAAGGTGGTCCGGCCGACAACGATGAAGGAGGAACATCAATGGCCAACGCGCATTCTTCTTATCTGTTCACGTCCGAGTCCGTCACCGAGGGTCATCCCGACAAGGTGTGCGACCAGATCTCCGACGCCGTGCTCGACGCCATCCTTGAGAAGGAGATCGAGCTTGCCGGGCAGGGCTACGTCTCCCCGTCCGGCCAACCGGCCGACCCCACGCAGGTGCGCTGCGCCTGCGAGACCATGGCCACTACCGGCATGATCATCGTGGCCGGCGAGATCCGCACTCAGGCCTACGTCGATGTGCCCGCCCTTGCGCGCGAGGTGCTGCGTGAAATTGGTTACGATCGCGCGAAGTACGGCTTCGACTGCGATACCTGCGGCGTGCTCAACGCCATCCACGACCAAAGCCCTGACATCGCCCAGGGCGTCGATGAGAGCTACGAGGCCCAGCACGGCCAGGCGGGCGACGACCCCTACGAGAAGGTCGGCGCCGGCGACCAGGGCATGATGTTCGGCTACGCCTGCGACGAGACGTCCACGCTCATGCCCATGCCCATCTACCTGGCACAGCGCATGGCCGAGCAGCTGGCTGCAGTGCGCAAGGACGGCACCATGCCCTACCTGCGCCCCGACGGCAAGACCCAGGTCTCGGTCCGCTACATCGATGACAAGCCCGTCAACGTAGAGAAGGTCGTGGTGTCCACGCAGCATTCCGAGGAAATCTCCACCGAGCAGCTGCGCGCTGAGATCGAGGCCAACGTCATCCGCCCCGTGCTCGAGCGCGAGGGCGTGGAGCTTGCCCCCAACGCCGGCATCCACATCAACCCCACCGGCCGCTTCGTTATCGGCGGCCCCATGGGCGACTGCGGCCTGACCGGTCGTAAGATCATCGTCGACACCTACGGCGGCATGGGCCGTCACGGCGGCGGCGCGTTCAGCGGCAAGGACTGCACGAAGGTCGACCGTTCCGCGGCCTACGCCGCCCGCTGGGTTGCCAAGAACGTGGTTGCCGCGGGTCTGGCGCATCGCTGCGAGGTGCAGGTGGCCTACGCCATCGGCATGGCCCGCCCCGTGTCCGTCATGGTCGATACGTTCGGCACCGAGTGCGTGCCCGTGGCCGATATCGAGCGCGCCATCGGCGAGGTCTTCGACCTGCGCCCCGGCGCCATCATCGACGACCTGGACCTGCGCCGTCCCATTTACCGCAAGACGGCTGCCTATGGCCACTTCGGCCGCGAGCTACCCGAGTTCACTTGGGAGGCAACCGGCCGCGCGGATGCGCTGCGCAAGGCCTGCGGTCTGGAGTAAGCGTTTCTGGCGTCTTTCGGCGGAAGGGCGTGGCGTATGGTCGGCTTTCGCCGATTGCGGCGCGTGTTGCGAAATGAGGTCGGGCCGGGATCGGCTTGGGGGCCCGCTGCAAACGACGGCGGACATGATTGATATCGCGAAATAGGGAAAGCCCGCTGGAAGCAAGTGTGGCATAGCCCGGGGTTCCGGGATATGCCGCGTTTGCCGCGGGCTTTTCTGTGCTTCGAGCTTGCTGCGGGACTATCGCCCCGCGGGAGGTAGCCGTGCGGGTGGGTGCGGGCGTTGCTTCGCCATCACTGTCGAACGATGGCGGTGCCGATCGGTATGTGCGACCGACGGGAGAATCGGGCACGAGCGCAGATGATTCTCAAAAAGCGAATATCTGTTCGCTTTCTCGATTGCTTTCCGCGAAACGCTGGTATACTGGTGCGCTATGAAACTGGCATCTGTGATTTTGGACATACCTACGCAGGCGCTCGATGCGCCTTATACCTATGCAGTCCCTGAAGAGGGGCTGTTCGCCGCCGCATGCGAAGGCGCGGGCGATTGCGACGACGGCCCGCTTGGGCGCGACTTCGCCATTTCGGTGGGCTGCGCTGTGCTGGTGCCGTTCGGGCACCGGCGTGCCGTGGGCTTCGTGGTGTCGATCGGCGAATATGGGCAGCCCGGCGGGCCGCAGTGGCCGCAGGGCATCGACGCGGGCAAGCTCAAGGCCATCGAGCGCGCCGTCAGCCAGCCGTACTTCGATGAAGAGGGCGCCGCCTGCGCCCAGTGGTTGTCCGAACGCTATATTGCGCCGTTGTCGGCGTGCGTGCGCTTGTTCACGCCGCCCGGCGGCGTGCCGCGCATGGTGCACGGGCGCGATGGCCGTTGGCGCCTCGAGCAGCCCGCGGTCGGCCAGGTCGACGATCGCTGGGTGGTCGCTGGCCCGGCGTTTTCCGAGTTCACACCCCGCGCAAACGCCGTCAAGCAGGTCGCGGTCATGGAGGCGTTGCGCGGCGGGCAGCTGCGCGTCAGCGAGCTAACTGCGCAAATGGGCTCGGTGTCTTCCACGCTTAAGACCCTGGAGGCGAAGGGCGCGGTGGTCATCGAGCATCGCCGCCGCATGCGCGGGTTTTCCGAAGACGCGGCGCTCGTCGCGCAGCGCGCGGTTTCGGGCTCAGCCACGGATAAGGCCGGCGAAGGGGGAGACGCGGGTTTCGAGCTCGCTCGCGAGAACCGCGCGGGCCTGCCTGCCGACGAAGGGGGAGCTGCCGGCCTCGCAACGGCCTGCGAGGGCTATGCAGGGCAGTCACGTGCCGACGATGCCGACCTGGCGGCGGGCAACGAAAATGCAGCGCATGTTCCCTCGCGGAAGCCGCAGCTCACCCCGGGCCAGGCACAGGCGCTCGACGCCATTGCCGCCGCCTGCGATGCCGCTGACGGTCACGTGGTGCTCGTGGACGGCGTCACGGGCTCCGGCAAAACCGAGGTGTATCTGCAGGCCATCGAGCGGGTGCTTGCGCAGGGCCGAACGGCGTGCGTGCTCGTGCCCGAGATCTCGCTCACCCCGCAGACGGTGGGGCGCTTCCGCGGCCGCTTCGGCGATACCGTGGCGGTCATGCATTCGCGCATGTCGGCCGGTGAGCGTTACGATCAATGGGATTTCATACGCAGCGGCGCGGCCCGTGTGGTGGTGGGCGCCCGCAGCGCCCTGTTCACGCCGCTTGCCAACGTGGGCCTCTACGTCATCGACGAGGAGCACGAGGGCAGCTACAAGCAGGACAGCGCGCCGCGCTACCATGCGCGCGAGGTCGCGTGCTGGATGGCCCGTCGCAGCGGCGCTGCGGTGGTGCTCGGCAGCGCCACGCCCTCGATCGAGGCGCTTTACCGGTGCGCGAAGCATCCGCGCTGGACCCAGGTCATCCTGCCTGAGCGCGCCAACGGCAGACCGATGCCCGATATTCGCGTGGTGGACATGGCGCGCGAGTTCGCCGAAGGTTCTCGTTCCATGTTCTCGGCCGCCCTTACGCGCGCCTTGCAAGAGGAGCTTTCCCAGGGGCGCAAAGCGGTGCTTCTGCTCAACCAGCGGGGTTTCGCGAAGTTCTTGCTGTGCCGCGAATGCGGCTTCGTGCCAAAGTGCCCGCACTGCGACACGTCGCTCACCTACCATGAGCGCGGCAATTTCTTGGCGTGCCACCATTGCGGCTACCGACAGGCGTCGCCGGCGGTGTGCCCGGAGTGCTCGAGCCCCTATCTGAAGAAGTTCGGCGCGGGAACGCAGCGCGTCGAAGACGAGCTGCGCTGCGTGCTCGACGCCATGCCCGGGGTGGGGGCGGGCGTTCCCATCATCCGCATGGACGCTGACACCACCGGCGGGAAGGGGGCGCACGAGCGCCTGCTCGAGCAGTTCGCGGCGGCGCAAGCGGCGGTGCTGCTCGGCACGCAGATGATCGCGAAGGGCCTTGACTTCGATGACGTCACCCTGGTGGGCGTCATCAACGCCGACACGCAGCTGCAACTGCCCGATTTCCGCGCCCACGAGCGCACGTTCGACCTGATCGAGCAGGTGGCCGGCCGCGCCGGCCGCGCGCAGCTGCCCGGGCGCGTGCTCGTGCAGACCTACGAGGCCGATGCTGCGCCCATCCGCGCCGCGGCGCGCTACGATCGCGCGCTGTTTCTGCGAGACGAGCTGCCCAAGCGCAAGATGCTCGGGTATCCGCCGTACGTGCGCATGGCGAACGTGCTGGTATGGGGCGCCCA
>ERZ1034969.478-NODE-478-length-23908-cov-9.205509_pt1 | contig 23908 bp, 27 predicted proteins | sample MGYA00520624_ERZ1034969 | MGnify/ENA primary metagenome ERZ1034969 (study PRJEB33766, sample SAMN09781776) | gut metagenome | biome: gut microbiome | host: Homo sapiens | place: Madagascar | study: EMG produced TPA metagenomics assembly of the PRJNA485056 data set...
GCATTGCGTTTTGCTTGCCGCCGCTTTGCGCTCGCTTATGCGGTCGCTTTGCGTCCGCATTCTCCCATCGCGCTTTAGCGGATGACCTGGCCTTTTCGCTTTTGGCCTTGTACGTTTCGATGTTTTGGGCTGCTCGCGGCGATATGATTTCGCCGCTGTCGGGGTCCTGCTCGAAAAGCCCTATCGAAACCATGGCCGAAACCCACGTTTTCAGCTCGTCTTCGCCGGTGCATAACGTGTGGCAATGCACCCGCAATGCGCCCGCATCGCAAACGCATATGCCGCGCTCGTCGCGGTGCATCTGCTCGAGCAGATACCAGTACGCATCGACCGCAGCGCCGCCCATCTCGAGCCGCAGCTGCATCACTTTGGGGTCTGTCGCGGCGGTGGTCGAATGGTCGAAGTACATCAAAACGTCTCCACCTCGCCCTCTGGCGCGTGCGGCTGCATCGAATCGACCAGCAGCACGGCTTCCTCGATATCGCCCAGGCTGAACGATTCGGGCGGCTTTCCGATCGCCGCGCCCACGTGCTCCATGGCATCTCGCACCGACACGCCTCGCGACTTAGCGCGGACTAGCGCCGCACGATACTTGTCCATCTGGTTTTGCGGCGGCTGTCGCTGCACCTGCCGAGGCGGCAGCGCGGCGTTCTGGCCGTCATCGTCCTCATCGCCGCATATGCCCCAGTCGATGCTCGCAAGCTGGCGCTTGGCGTACGTGAGCATGCTGCCGTTGCTCTGGGGGTTCGGCACGAACTGCACCGGGTAATCGGACAGGTGCAGCGCATCGCCGGCGCCCACGACCTCGCTGACCAGAACGGCCTCGCCGTTCTCGAGCTTCACGCGCTGGGCGTAGGCAATGCCGTGCTTGGCGCACGCCTTGCGGATGCACCCCTGCACCGCCGCCAAGGTCGCATAGCGGCTTTTATAGTGCGGGTTTGCGCCGTCCAGCTCGGGCTGCTTCACGTCGCACCACGCCGCCGCGTAGCGTTCCTGCAAGCTGGGATTCTCGCTCATACCGCAAGCCTCGCCATCTTGCGCTCGGAAACGCCGAGGGAGACCATCAGGCGCTTGACCTGCTCCGCCTGGGACTCCGTGCCCACGAACGAGAACGAGTACCTGCAAAGCGGCTCGGCTTGCGCCTGCGGGGCGCTCTCGCGCGGCTGCGGGGCGGCATCCGGTGCCGAAACCTTCTCGCGGAGCGCACGCGCCGTCTCTGCGTGCGCAGCGGCGGCGGCCTCGGCATCGCGCAGCCGCTTGTCCTCGGCGAGCGCCGCCCGCACGTCAAGGGTGCGGCAATAAGCCACATCGGCTTCCACGGGGTGCGCAAGCCCTGCCCCCGCGATTTCATCGCGGTCGCGCACGGCCTGCACCACCATGTCATCGAGCGTGTTGCACGCCTTGTTCCCTCCCCATTGCTTTTGCATCAGCTTGGGCTCTGCCCCGATAAACGCGTCCAGCGTTATCAGCTCGACGAGCGAGGGGGCAACGGATTCGTACTCCCCCTGCAAAAGCGAGCGCCGGGCTTCGGCCCAGAGCCTGTCGGCTTCGGCGATCTGCTCGCCGGTCTTGTCGTACACCGATTTCAACCGGTCGCGCAGGTCGTTCAAAGCCCCGTCCGCTTCCGACAAGGCGGCTTTCACGTCCTTGTCCATGGCCTTGCGCTTGTCGTTGATGGCGTTCGCCGCCTTGTTGATGTCGGCGCGAAGCCCGCGAAGCTGCTTGACCTGCTCCTTGTCGGCCGGGTTGATTTCCACGCCCCCGAAAAACCGTTCCACGTTCGCCACGAACTGCTCGATGGCGTCGAGGTTGCCGATTTTGGCCGTCGGCAGCGTGTAGGCGATGGCCGGTTCCGGCACCTTGGCCAGGTTCGCCGGCTCCACCACCTCGGCATGCACTTGCTCAGCGTTCACCTTGGCTCTCCTTCCAATGTCACGATCACGCGGGGGTCCGCCTTGTTGACCCGGTACAGGTCGGGAAGGTTCCCCGCTATCCATCTCCAGTTGTCGTTTTTGATGACTCCGCTCACCACGAGCGCATCCAGGATGTACTTCTTGGCGCTGCTGATGTTGTCCTTGTCTCGCCGCATGTCCGGCTCCACCCACTCGAAGGACACCAGCACGGGCGGCTTCATGGGGACCAGCTTCGCGGCCTTGATGGCCCACAAGACGCGCTCCTGGGTCTCGCGCTTGGCCTTTGCCCCGGCATAGGGGTTGGTCCGGCAGCTGCGCGTGTACTCGTTGAGGCTGGGCAGCTTGCCCGGGACCTCGAAGCGTTGAATCATGACGCGCTCACATCCTCGGCCTCTACCGCCGATTTCGCGTCCTTCCATGTGTCGGCCAGAAAGAACGTCGAGGGGTTTACGATTTCGTGCCACCGCTCTACGAGGTCTATCTCGTCGACGTCCGATTTCCTGAAGTTGATGCATCGCGCCAGCTTCGGACGAAGCATCACCATGTAGCGCGAGAGCACGCTGTACAGGTTGTGGTCGCGCCTTAGCTCGCGCGCGTCGGTGATGGGGATTCCGCGCCGCCGGGCGGCATCGTAGATGTTGTCCCGCTGGAAGCTGCCGTTTCCCCGCTCGGCCTCGATGTGGGCCAGATGCATGATCTTGCGGAACAGCGCGGGATTGTCGCGAATCCAAAGGCATGCGCGGTCCACCTTGTCCAGCGGAGCCTGCGCGCTCACCTTCCGACCTCGCAAATCTGGGATTGCGCGTAGTGCAAGCCGCGCTCGTATCCTCGGTTGTACGCGGTCACCGAGCAGAACACGACCGCGAGGGCCAGCAGGAGCAGCATGACGCCCATGAACCCGGTCCAAATCTCGTCCCCGGTGAAATCGGAGCCGAGCAGGTGATATACTTTCCCCGGCTTCTCTGCCGTTTGCGCGTCACTTTTCCAGGGTCGGCGCGCATTCTTTTTTTCTTCGTGGCGGCAATGAGCCGCCTGGTTGCCTGTTCGCATGTATCCTCCTAACGAAAATCGATGCGGCGGGCTGTATGTCCGCCGCATAAATCGGCTCCGGCACGCTCACGGTCGCGTTTCCGACCTCGTACGTGCCGGGGGCAAACGCCATCGGCTTGTCTTCCATGGCATATGTCCTTTCCTCTGCTTCTCTCATGCCGAATCAGGCCGAGGGAGGTCATGGCGGGTCAGCTCCCCGCTCGCGCCCTTGGCGGCCTTTCATCGGCTATTCGGTTCTCAAGGTGCGTTTCGAATCAGATAGAACGGGTCGCTAGACGAATACGCAGAACAGATAAGCCGCGCATACCACCATCGCTACGGCGGGGATAGCCAAGCAGAAGGCGAAAAGCCCGCAGAGGATTCCGGCCAGAAAATCGTTCATGAAGAACGTCTTGCCGATAATCCAGTCGATGGGGCGATTGATTAGCGGCCCGTGCCTGCTTTCCGCCATCTGCTCCCGCACGAACTCGCGATCTTCTTCGGTCATCGCCCGGTAGTACGGCGCGGCCAGCTTCACTGCTTCCTCGTAGGTCGGCGCGAACGCCGGCTTTGCTCCGCTCATGGCGTGTTCCTTTCGGTAGAATCTCCCGCGAAGGGAGGTGAGAAATATGGACGAGAAGGACTTTGATAAGCACCTGGAAGACGACTCCAGGAATGCCGCAATCGAGCGGGCGATGCGCCTTGCAGAATCCGCGCTGTCCGGGGCAACGGACGCGGGGGCGATTCTGCGAGAGCCTGGCTTGGTGGCGGACTTCGTCACGGAGCTTGCCGTTAGGCTTGCTTCCCTTGACGACGCGCAGATGATAGTTCCCAAGGGAGAGTTCTAGTACGCATCTGCCCGCATGCGACGCTCGCGACCCGCAACGCAAGATCAACATCGGTTCTGGTCGGGGCGTCGCTTTCGAAAATCCTCGTCGCGTACCCACACATGGCCACGAGCATCCGCGTGCTGGGACTCATCTCCTGCTCCTGCTGGTTCTCTTCGCCAGCCTTCTCTTCTTCGCTCATGGGGTTCATCTCCTTACCTGTTGACCAGCCATCCGACTCCCAAGCCCACGAAGAACGCGACCGGGAGAATCAGAGATGCGATCAGCTCCATGTGGTGCCCCTTATGCCGCAGGGATGACGTGATGACCGAACAATTCATCGATGCCGCATTCGAACAAATCTGCGAGCTTCCATGCGTTCTCGAAGCCCATGCCGCCTTTGCCCTGTTCCCAATTGGCAACGGTCGAGACGTTCACTCCGATTGCCTCGGCAACTTCCTGTTGCGTCATACGACGCTTTGCGCGATTAGCGCGCAGGTTGTTCGCCACAGACTCATCGCTGTACGTAGTCATTGCTACCTCCGTTCTTTACCATTTGCTGGCTAATTCGGGCTTTAGTGTTATCCATGTGCGGGGCAATGTCAACAAATAATTTGCAATGTGATTGAAATTTTTACCAGCAGGCGGTAAACTTTTCGCCATCGACAAGGAGGGGCAAATGAGAACAAACCTTCAAGCCATGAGAAAACGCGCTGGGTTTAAGAGCGCGAAGGCATTTGCCGAGTACATGGGGGTTAATGTCAGCACATACACAAAATACGAGCAGGGATTAAGCGAAATGTCGCTTGAAAGAGCATGGGAGTTCGCCGATGCGCTTCATTGTTCACTCGACGAAATAGCCGGCCGCGCAACTCCCGAATCCGATAAACAGGACGAATTTGAGGATGAGCGCCAAGCGAACCTGAACGACTACTACGAATCCATGGACGACGAGAGCAAGGCCGCCATAACCGAGACGGCCAGGATAATGAGCGGGAAGGAGTAGCGGGTAAGCTAATCTTGACGGTGGCAAACGGCGGCATTGGCCGACCGAACGGCAACAGTCATCCAATGCCCGCGCGCAATGACCCCGCCCTGACGTAGCTTTGAAACATGCGCCGATGGGAGCGCATTAAGTAACCCCAAAAGGAAGGAAGGGACAGAGATGGACGAGCAGAACAACGGAGCGCAGGAACCTGCGCAGCAGCAGAACCAGCCGGTTGCCCCGGCTCAGCCCGCCGCTCCTGCCAAGAAAAAGATGAGCAAGGGTAAGATCGCGGCAATCGTCATCGGCGTGCTGTTCGTGTTTGGCGCAATCGGCAGCATCGGCGGCAACGGACAGACCACGACAACCGCAACGACGAACGACAAGCCAGCCGCTACCGAACAAGCCCCAGCTGAGCAGCAGGCAGCTACGGAGGAAAAGGCGCAGGAACCTGCCGCCGAGACCAAAGCGGAAACCGCAGCACCGAAGGCTGAGACCAAGCCCGCTGAGTCGCAGGCCACAACCTCGCAGAAGAACGCGCTGAAGAAGGCGAAGTCTTACCTCAACTATTCCGCGTTCTCCTACTCCGGCCTTATCGAGCAGCTTGAGTTTGAGGGATTCTCAACCGAGGATGCTACCTACGGCGCAGACAACTGCGGCGCTGACTGGATGGTCCAGGCTGAGAAGAAGGCAAAGAAGTACCTCGATTACACCTCGTTCTCTCACTCCGGCCTGGTCGAGCAGCTTGAGTTCGAAGGCTTCACGCCTGAGCAAGCTGAGCACGGCGCAACGAGCCAGGGCCTTTAGGCAACAAGAAAGCCCCGCGCATCATAGGGCTGCCACCCTAGCGCAGGGCTCTTGAGAACACCAACCGAATACACGGAAGGCAAGGTGAATCATACCATGCTCGAATTGCCTGTGGGCAGGTACGTCATGTACCTCAGGAAATCGCGCGCCGACGAGGAGCGCGAGAGAAACGGCGAGTTCGAGACGCTGGGCAAGCATGAGCGCGAGTTGTCCGCGATGTGCCGCCGCATGGCGGTGCCGGTCGAGATGCCGCCACTGCGCGAGCTGGTGAGCGGAGAGAGCATAGCGGCCAGGCCGCGATTCCAGGAGCTTATGGAGATGGTGCAGGCGCGCGAGCTTGCGGGCGTCGTGGTGCACGCCGTGGACAGGCTCGGGCGCGGTGACATGATGGAGTACGGCTACATCCTCTCCGCGTTCCAGTTCACGCGCACGCTCATAGTCACGCCCGGCAAGGTGTACGACCCGGCCGACCCCATCGACCTGCAGCAGCTTCAGCTTCAGATGTTCTTCGCCAACACCGAGATGACCGGCATCAAGCGCCGCATGAGGGAGGGCAAGGACCAGGCCGTGAGGGACGGCCAGTTCATAGCCGCGCACGCTCCGCTGGGATACGACAAGGTGCGCGACGCGCGCGGAATGAAGACGCTCGCGCCCAACGAATGGGCCGCGTGGGCGCGCCGGGCCTTCGAGTGGACGGCCGACCCGGCAATCTCCATGAGCGAGATATCCCGCAGGTTGAAGGCGGCGGGAGTGCCCGGGCAGTGGGACCCGGCGAGGGTGAAGGTGCTCATACGCAACCCCGCGTACAAGGGCATGGTGTCGTGGAACGTGAGGGTGACCAAGATCAAGGGGCGCGACGGCATGACCATCGAGAAGTGCCATGCCAAGGGGGACGAGCCGATACTCGCCGACGGGCTGCACCCGCCCATCGTTGACGATGAGCTGTGGGACGCGGCGAACAGGCGCCTGAAGGCCGGCGAGTCGCACGTAAAGCGGTCGGCCCCGCTCAGGAACCCGCTCGCGGGAGTCCTGCGGTGCGCGAAATGCGGCCGCGCCATGGTGTACGCGAAGAGCGACCCGCGCCGGACGGGCCGCTGCTACGAATATGTTCGGCACCCGCTGAACCGCGCGTGCACGTGCCCTCCCGCCCCGCTTTCGCTCCTGGTCGGGCTTGTGTCGGAGTCACTGGAGAGCGCCGCGCTCGAATGCGAGGTCGCTGCAGAGTCGGGCGAGGACCCGGCCAAGGCGCTGGAAGCCGAGCGCGAGGGCGTGGAATCGGCCATCGCCAAGGCTTCGGCGAAGGTCGAGCGCCTTGTTGAGCTTTACGTGTCGGGCGGCATGGACGCGCCCGAGTACGTTGAGCGGCGCCGCGACATGGACGCGCGAATCGCGGAGATGCGCGCCAGGCTCGACGAGCTGGCCCAGGAGCGGCCGGAGCCGCCCGAGGCCGTGGCCATGCGCCTCAAGGACATCATGCGGGCGCTGCGCGATGACGACGTGCCGCCGAGCGACAAGAACGCTCTGCTCAGGGCGATGGTCGAGCGCATCGACTACGCCAACGACGCGGACGGGCGCGGAAAGCCGCAGGTGGCCATAACCATACACATGCGCAGGTAGCTACTCGCCCATGACGTCGCGCCGCAGCTCGTCGTCGGTCATGCCCTCCCGGCGCTCGCGCTTCCATTTCGTTAGTGATGATTGATACCTCATTTGAATGAGCTCCAGCACCACCGCGAACACCATGGCGCAGTACACCATGAGCTTTTCCATGTGCATGTCGAGCACCTCGATGCCGGAGTTGATGCCCAGCGAATCGAAGAACAGCAGCAAGCCGATGACGGTGATGAACACCAGGGCCAAGATCTTCATCTCCGTGTGCCTGTTGATGAAATCGGCGATGGCGTCGATGAACACCATCATGATGACGATGGCGAAGATGACCGCCATGATCATGATGATCAGATGCTCCGCCAAGCCCACCGCGGTGATGACCGAGTCGATGGAGAACACCAGGTCCATGACCATGATGGTGACGATAGCCTGGCCCAGGCCGATGCGGTGCAGCTGCTTGTGCTCCTCGGAATGCGCGGCCTTCTCCTCAGTCAATGCCAGCACGTCGCGAAGCTCGTCAATGCCCTTGTAAATCAAATATGTGCCGCCCGCCAACAGCACCAGGTCGCGTACGTTGAACGCATGCTGGAAAAAGCCCAGGTCCAAAGTGAACAGCGGTTTGGCCATATGCACCAGATAGCTTGCGAAGCACAGGAAGATGCAGCGCGATATCATAGCGCCGAGCAAACCGAGCTTGCGACCGATGTGCTGGTGTTCGGGCGCCAAGCGGTTGGTGGTGATGGAGATGAACACGATGTTGTCCACGCCCAGCACCACCTCCAAAAACATCAGCGTCAGCAAGCTGATCCAAGCTTCGGGTGTGGCGAAGATGGAAAAGTCCATAAACATTGCTCCTTTACGTCGTTTCGTCCGATCCAAAGCACGCCATTGCGCACGGCGCGCGGTTTACCCCATCTCCTCGGATGAGCAGCGCAACAAAAAAAGACTCATGGCGCAACGCTTTGAAAACGTTGCGCCATGAGTCTTGCAATTTCAGGTACGCCAGACCGTTGCCGGCCACGATGTTGAACGCACCGCAGGTATGTCCTGCCAGCTACTCCCCCATGGGCATTCCGTAGGCTACCATGAGCGCCCCCTCGGGGCAATGCTATACTTACCCACGCACACAAACCGACTAAAAACACCGACAGGCAGGTACCCATGTCGTTATTCCATCGTCATACCGATTATTCCATCGAACAGGGCAATATCCGCTACATGGACGGCTCAAGCCTGCTGCGCCCTATGGACATGCCGCGCAGCCAGCAGATCGTCATGGCGGTTTTCGTCGTCATCGCCGTGATCATCGGCGTTCGCCTAGCGGCCGGGGCCATCACCGCGGTGAACGATTCAAACGCCCAAAGCCAAGCAAGCGTCGAGGAGAACCTCTCGCGCACGGTCAGCTACAACTTACCCGTTCTCACGCAGATGGCGGATATGGACGATCAGGCGATTCTGGATTCGCTCTCGGCAGCGGGCTACACCGTGTACAACCGAACCGCAGAAGACACCGCCGGCCTTGACCTGGTCAAGCTTCCCGAAGACGTCACCGTTGCCGATGCAGCCGCCATGTACGCGAAGGGCGTGGGCGGCCTTTCGGCATCCCAAGCGGCACTGCTGCTCAACGGCAGCTGGACGCTTACCGTCGACCGCTCCGATACCTTGACCATGGCGGTCAAGTACGCCGATTTCTCCTCGAGCACGCTCGAGGCCGCCATCCAGGCAGCCGTCGCCGCCGAGGGATTCCAGGCCGCAAGCACGTCCACGGACACCGACGAGGTGGGCAACACCTTCCAAACCGGCACCATCGATGTGGACGACGTCACCTACACCTGGCGCGTGTCCGCGGCGCCGCTGTCGGACAAATACGACATCAAGGGCCTGCCGAGCACCGCGGCATACGTGGGCATCCGCCTGACGGCCATGTAAGGCGGCTCTGCATGCAGCAAGAAGCCCCGAAAATCGCGAAGCGCCGTGATCGCGAGGAGAAGACCATCTCGCAGATGGTGGCGCTGTACTGCGCCGGCAACCATGAGCCTGCCAGCAGGACCGAAACCGCGGTATGCGGCGAAGCCGTGTGCCCGGAATGCGCCCAACTTGACGAATACGCGGCGTTGCGCACGCGCCGATGCCGCAAGATGCACGTGAAAACCAGCTGCGACGCCTGCGAGAACCACTGCTACAAGCCGGAAATGCGCGAACGTATTCGCCAAGTGATGCGCTACAGCGGCCCCCGCATGATGACGAAGCACCCCATTGCCGCCATCAGGCATTTGCTAGGAAAATGAAACCGAAACGGCCATGCGATCGCATGGCCGTTTCCCTTATGCCCACAAACCGTAGCACCTACCCCCTGGGATGCGCCCGATGGTGCTCAGCGCCCAATCGCTCGGGAGTGGTATGCGTGTAAATCTGCGTGGTAGACAGGCTGGCATGCCCGAGCATCTCCTGAACGCTACGCAGATCGGCGCCACCGCCGAGCACATCGGTAGCGAAGGTGTGGCGCAGGTCGTGCGGCGTGATGGTGGACGTAAGCCCCGCAGCGGCAAGCGCCTGCTTGAACATCTTGCGCATCGCATCGGTGCCCATTTGGTTGCCGCGCGTCGAAACGAAGAAGTACGGGCATTCCTTATCCTTGACAAGCACGGGCCGCGCAAACAGCAGGTACGTGCGCATGCTCGAAAGGGCAAGGTCGTGCAAGGGCACGATGCGCTCCTTAGACCCCTTGCCGAGCACACGGCATTGGCCCTGATCGAAATCAACCGCGGAAAGCAATAGCCCCGAAGCCTCCGATACGCGCGCGCCGCATGCATACAGAAACTCGAGCAGCGCCTGATTGCGCATCTCGGAAGGCGTGCGCTCATCGCATCCTTGGGAATCAAGCCGTTTGCCGTATACGCCTAGCAGCGCGACAACGTCTTGCGGGCGAAGATGATGCGGCAGGCGCTGCGGCTGCTTGGGGCCCGAAAGCGCGCTGGCGGGATCCTCGCACACGATCCCGTTGACGTTGAGCCACTGAAAGAAGGTTCGCACGGCGGACAGCCTGCGATTCACCGTGGCACGCGAGTACTGCGCCTGTTCAAGCTGGCTTAAATAACGGCGAAGCTGCCGGTGGGTAGGATGCAGCCCATCGACGCGGGTGCGCTTGGCCCATCGAGCATAATCGAGTAAGTCGATGCGATACGCGCGCAACGTGTTCGCAGAGGGGTTGCGCTCGGTACGCCACGAGCCGATGAAGCGCTCGATAGCCGAGAACAGATGCGCATCCACATCCTTGGGCGCCTTATCGTCGCAAGCGGATTCAGCCTTAGGCGCCATGCCCGGCAGCTTCCCCCGCGCAGCTCAAAAGCCCGCATGCGCGCAACTCTTCGCAATAACGTTCAAGAGCCTGCGTCCCGCGCTCGGCGTAGGCCGCATAGCGCTGCCCCTTGTTGCGGATTCGCTGCTCAAGCGGCTCCATGATGCCGAAGTTCACATGCATGGGCTGATAATCGACGGTGTCGGGACCGGTAGCGTATGCCAGCAATGCGCCGAACGCCGTTTCCGCCGGCAGCTGCGGAGCCTTTACGCCGCCGAGCAGCGCGGCAACATGCAGCGCCGCATGAAGCCCGGAGCGGATCGCCTCGCAATAGCCCTCGGTGCCCGCCAGCTGACCCGCCACGAACACCGGCACATCGATGCCACCGGTGCTGCGAAGCCTAAGCTCGGGCGTCAACAGCTTCGGGGCGTTGATGAACGTGTTGCGATGCATGACGCCATAACGCGCGAACTCAGCGTGTTCCAAACCCGGGATCATACGGAACACGCGCTTTTGCTCGGGGAACGTCAAATTGGTTTGGAAGCCCACCAGGTTATAGCTTTCCCCATGCGCATCCTCGGCGCGCAGCTGCAAGGCCGCCCACGGGCGCCTGCCCGTGGCGGGATCGGTCAGGCCGACGGGCTTGAGCGTGCCGAAGCGGGGCGCATCGACGCCCTTGCGAGCGATCTCCTCGATAGGCTGGCAAGCCTGGAACAGGTCGCGTGTCTCGAATTCGCGGCGGATCACGCGATCGGCGCCGACCAGCTGTTCGATGAACGCCTCGTATTCCTCGCGTGAAAACGGCGCGTTCAGGTAATCACCCACCTGGCCGCCCGCATCCTCGTAGCGGCTTTGACGGAACAGCTTGTCCATGTCCAGCGAATCGGCCATGACGATGGGAGCCGCCGCATCGTAGAACGCCATATGGTCCGACCCGGTGATCCGGGACAGCGATTCAGCCAAAGCATCGGAAGTCAGCGGACCGGACGCTAGGATGACGGCATCGGCGCCCTCGCAGGCCTGCTGCACCGAGCGCACCTCCGCATGCTCCAGGGAAATGCGCGGGTGCTCCTGGATGCGCTGCGTGATCTGGCGAGCGAACGCCTCGCGATCGACCGCAAGCGCACCGCCGGCCGCCACGGCATTATCAAGGGCGGCGGCGTGCACCTGCGAGCCGAGCGCGGCAAGCTCGGCTTTCAGCATGCCCGCCGCGCTTTCCGGCTTCGTGCTCTTCAAGCTGTTCGAGCAGACCAGCTCGGCGCACAGGCCGGTTTTATGCACGGGCGTGCCCTTTTCAGGGCGCATTTCCACAAGGCGGACCGAGAACCCTCGGTCCGCTAGCTGCAAGGCCGCCTCGCTTCCTGCAAGACCGGCCCCGATGATTGAGATTCGTTTCATAGTTTCCATAGGCCATAGCATACCAGACGCTAGGCCCGTGGCCCCCAACGCCCATCAGGATAACGCGCGAACGAACCTGCTTGCTCGCCTACCGCCAACCGCCCCATCAGCCAGGCGCGCGCATCCCGCTTGCCACAGTGCTCGCTGGCCAGTTCGAAGAGCTGCTCCATACCTAACGGCTCCGCCTGCAGCGCAGCCGTAATCGGGTCCGCAGCCACGCGGCTTGCGCTGCGGGCGCCCCTCGAGCCGACCGACCCTGCTTGACTCCCTTTCCCGCTCAGCTCATCAGCATCTTGCATCTTCAGGCAGCCGAACACGCTGAACAGCACATCGGAAAACGATTCATCGTCGACTACGGGAAACGCCCCCTGCACGAGCAAACGATTCGCCCCCTTCGAGGAAGCCGAGTTGATGGCGCCGGGCACCACTAGCACGTCACGACCTGCCGCAAGCGCTTCGTCAGCGGTGGAGAAGGTCCCTGAAGGCAAACCGGCCTCCACGATTAGCGTCGCCCGCGCCAAACCCGCGATAAGCCGGTTTCGCGTGCGGAACTGCTGGGGCAAGGCCGGCGCGTCCCAAGCGTGTTCGGATACCACCGCCCCGCCGGAAAGCGCTATTCGTTCGAACAGGCCCGCATGCTCTCGGGGGTACGGAACGTCGCAGCCGCCGCCCAAAAAAGCCACCGTGGGCGCGCCTTCGGAAAGCGCAGCCTCGTGCGCGGCGGCGTCGCAGCCCCGTGCGCCGCCGGATATCACCGTGATACCCCGCTGCGCCGCAAACCGCGCGAAGCGCTTCGCCGCTCCGATGCCGTAAGGCGTGGCCTTGCGCGCACCGACCACGGCAAGACCTTCCGTAAGCGCCTCGGGGTAGCCCAGCACGTACAGCCGCTTCGGCGGTCGCGGGATGACGCGCAAAGCATCGGGGAACCGTGGATCGTCGGGCAACAGCACTGTCCTCATCCCCGCCAACCGCACACCCTGCCCATCAGATCTCCCAACCGTCATCATGCGCCCCCTTCGCGCAACCGGAATCCCACCGCTTCGCATAAGTGGTCTCGGCCCACCTTAGACACCTGCTCCATATCGGCGATGGTTCGAGCCAGCGCCAACGTGCGCATGATGGCGCGTCCGCTCATCGACCCCGATGCGGCCAGCTTCTCCAAAAAGTCACGATCAGCTTCGCTCATCGCGCACGACTCGACCAGCACCTCGGCCTGACGAGCGCGCTCATCCAAACCTGTGGTGCTGCGGCGCCACGATGCGTATTCCCGAGCCGCAAGCACGCCTTCGCGAAGCTTCGCCGACGAGGTCCCGTGACCCGTCGAGAGCACCTGACCCGGCGGGATGCGGGCAACATCGATATGCACGTCGATACGGTCCATGAGCGGTCCGCCCACACGTCCCTGGTACTGATGCACCTGGCGCTGGGAGCAGGTGCACGTGCGCTCTGAATCGCCGAAAAAGCCGCAGGGGCACGGGTTGGCAGCCGCCACCAACATGAAGCGCGCAGGAAAGCGGACGCTTCCATCGGCTCGCGTGACCACCACTTCGCCGGCCTCCATGGGCTGCCGAATGCCCTGCAGCACCGAAGGCGCAAACTCGGGCAGCTCGTCCAAAAACAGCACCCCGTTATGCGCCAGCGAGATGGCGCCTGGTCGCGGAGGCGAGCCCCCGCCCACCAAACCCGCCAGAGACGCACAATGATGAGGCGCATGAAACGGCCTGATCCCCGCCAGCAGCGGCGCGGCATCCCGACCGGAAACGGAATGGATGATCGCCGCCTCAAGCGTTTCCGAGCGCGATAAAGGAGCCAAGATCGAAGGCAGGCGCGACGCCAGCATGGTCTTGCCGGAGCCCGGAGGACCCATCATCAGCAGACCATGGCCGCCGGCCGCCGCTATCTGAAATGCGCGCTTGGCCATGTCATGACCCGCGATGTCGCGAAAATCAAGTTCTTGGGGCTTTTCGGGCGCCAACGCGCCCCCAAGTTCGGCGAACTCCCCACGGCGCAGCTGCCCAAGCGACTCAATAACGCGCCGCCTTATGCCCTCTATGCGCCCCGCGCCGTCCTCAGCCGCGCTGACAAGCGCAAGATCCTGCCGCTGGGCGCACAAGGCATAAGCAAGCAAGCCGGCAATCGGCCGCACCGTCCCTTCCAACGAGAGCTCCCCAGCAAACAGCACGCCATCGAGCACAGCAGGGTTCACTTGGCCCGTTGCGCACAGCAAGCCGACGGCTATGGGAAGGTCGAATCCGGAACCGGTTTTACGCAGCGCACTCGGCGCAAGATTCACCACCACTTTGCTGCTCGGCATGCTGAAACCGCAGGCGCGCAACGCAGCTCGCACGCGCTCCCTCGATTCCTGCACCGAAGCATCGGCCATTCCCACGACCGAAAAGCCCGGCATGCCATTGCTCACGCACACTTCGACCTCAACGGGAACCGCCTGCACGCCGCGCAACGTTGCGGCGTGCACCACGCACGACGCGCTCATAGCACCTCGGCCCCGAAGGCGTTGATGTAATGACGGATGGTGGCATGCGCGTTGTCCGTGACGACCAGCGACATGACATCGAAGCGCACCTGCAGATCTTGCACATCGTATCTGCTTGCGAAAAGCTCGGCGATCTTGAGATACTTGCCGCGTTTTTTGCTGTCGACGGCTTCGCTCGGAAAGCCCTTCTCAGTACTCGATCGCGTCTTCACCTCGGCAAACACCAAGATATCATCATCACGTGCGATGATATCCGCCCCGCCAGCCTGGCACGTCCAGTTACGCGCGATAATCTCATAACCGCGCGACACCAGGTAACGCGCCGCGACATCCTCCCCTAAACGGCCCAGGCGCTTGTTATGTAAATTGGGTTGGTTGGCAGCTCCCTCGGCATCTTTGGAAGCCTGGTTTGCGCTTTGTTCGTCTTGTTGATCGTCATGGCGTGATTCGGCCATAGCGTGCTCCTTTCCTCGCTATGACCCACCTTAACGACGCCATCTTGCGCAACCCTTGTGCGAACCTTGCAGATAACGCCACGTAATCTAACGAAGCCAGGAACGATAAGCCATCGCAAGCTGCATCAATTCACACCAAATCAGGTGGCATGCATGTAAAGGCCCCTTTCAGGCTTGCAGATAAAGCAAAGCATGCCAATCTTTCAGAATAACGCTCACCGTCGCCCAGCCACGCACGCAATTCCTAGGCACTGCGCAGACACCAATCAGAACAAGCTTTCCTGTGTGAATGCATGGCAAAAGGAAGCCCGATGAATCGGGCAAAGCCCATGGTCCTTGATAGCCTGGATATGCGCGGCGCTGGCATATCCTTTGTTAGACGAGAAATCATACTCGGGATACTGCCGGGCATACTCGCACATAAGCGCATCGCGCTCAACCTTCGCCACAATGGAAGCCGCTGCGATGGAAGCGCATTTCCCGTCGCCTTTCACCACGTTCACCTCTCTCGGGTCCATGTGCAATGGGTTGCCATCGAGCAGCACCGTGTCGGGCTTCACGCCAGCTGCCTCCACTTCCGCAAGGGCAGCCCGAAACGCATGCAACAAGGAAGCCGTCATCCCATTGGCATCGATATCCCCGGATGAAACGTATTGGACGGTCCAGGCAAGTGCAATCTCCTTGATGCGAAGAGCAATGACCTCGCGCGATTCCGGTTTCACCTGCTTGGAATCATTAAGCCCTGGGATATGCGGCTTATCCGGCAGCACCACTGCGCCAACCGCCAACGGACCCGCCAACGGACCTCGTCCAACCTCATCAAGGCCGACCACCAAGCCCCCATGAGCAATATCGGTTTGGAAGGCATACATGCCCTCCAGGCGCGCAGCTTCCTGAGCCTCGAGGGCAAGTCGCCTTCGAGCCGATTCGACCGCCGCACGAACCCCCTTGCGCGTATCCGCAACCAACGAGCGCTCAAGAACGGCGAACTCGGTCGCATCGGCAGCTTGCAGCTTTGATTTAATTTCGGCAACCGTTGGACCCATGGTTTCCTCTCCTGTATGGCGTGCAGTAACGTATGGCCGCCAGTACCCCTGGTCTGGAAGCAGCCTATCTCGAAATCACGTCCGGAATCGCACGATTCGCATTCAGCGCAAGCCACGCGAAAAGGCCGGCCCTGCCGCACTCGGCGTTAGGATTTGCGCGATTTGCATTCAGCTCAAGAACGGCTCCGTGGACGATAGCCTCTCGAAGCTATCTGACTTCGCTCGAACCAGCACAGCCGCCACACAAAAATGAACGATACTCTCTCGGACCTTTTTCGTCCCAGCCGATAGAGCCAAATCCAAGCGCAAGTAAATTTAGACGTGTTGCGAATCAAAAAGAACCCCTCCTCCATTCGGATGAGGGGTTCTTGAAGTCGCAAATGCCGAATGTCGGCTTAGCGGAAGGACTTCTCCTTGATCTTGGCGGCCTTGCCCACCTTGTCGCGGAGGTAGTACAGCTTGGCACGACGGACATCGCCCTTACGGGTGACCTCGATCTTGTCGATCTTCGGGGAGTGCACCGGGAAGGTACGCTCAACGCCGATGGAGAAGCTGATCTTGCGGACGGTGAACGTCTCGCGAACGCCATGGCCGTGACGACGGATCACGTCGCCCTGGAACACCTGGATACGCTCACGGTTACCCTCGGTGATGCGGTAGTGAACCTTGACGTTGTCGCCAACGTGGAATTCGGGGAGATCGGACTTGATCTGCTGCTGCTCGATTGCGCGAATGATATCCATTGCCTGTTCCTTCTTATATGTTCAGTAAAACCTTTACTTGTCACAAGACACGGTTGGACAGTATACCGCCATTGCCCTTATCGTGCAAGTTTTTTGGTCCGCTAGCTGCGAATTCCTTCACAACTACCCGAGTTCGACCAGCTGAGCCTCTACGCGGGCCAGCTGATCCTCGATCTCGGCAAGCTTGGCGCGGTCCTTCTCCACGATCTCAGGGGCAGCCTTTGCCAAGAAGCCCGGATTGGACAGCTTCTTGGAGAACTTGGCGGCATCGCCGGCCAGCTTCTTCTGCTCCTTGGCAAGACGGGTGCGCTCGGCATCGAAATCGACCATGCCGGTGAGCACGCTGTACACCTCGGCACCCTCGACCACCACAGCCGCGCTTTCGGCGGGCTTAGGCGCGCCAGCGGCAACCGTGAACTCGGACACGCGGGCCATGACGGAGATTTGCGAGGAAAGCTCCTCGAGCACGGATACGTTCTCGGGCTGAGCATTCACCACAACCGCAAGCTCCTGCTTCGGGCTGATGCCGTAGCGGGCACGCGTGGAGCGCACGGCGCCCACGACGCCGCACAGCATGCTGACCGCGCGCTCAGCGTCGGGGTCGATCCAGGACGCAAGCGTCTCAGGCTCGGGCCAAGCCGCAACCATGAGCGCGGGCTTCTCGCCTTCGGCCTTGGGCAGATGCTCCCAGATGGCCTCGGTCACGAACGGCATGGCCGGATGCAGCAGACGAAGCGCGTTGTCCAGCACGAACACCAGGTTGCGCTGTGTCTGCAGGCGCTCCTCGCCTTCGGCGCGCAAGCTGGCCTTCGAGAACTCGATATACCAGTCGCAGAACTCGTTCCAGAAGAAGTTGTGCAGCTCGCGCGCAACCTCGCCGAACTGGTATGCGGACAGACCGTCGGTGACCACCTGGGAAAGGCGGGCAAGGCGGCTGAAGATCCACGCATCCGCCTGAGTGCGCGCCACGGGCTCGCCAGGAGTGAAGCCCTCCAGGTTACCGAGCACGAAGCGGCTAGCATTCCAAATCTTCGTAACGAACGAACGCGCCTGCTCGGTACGCGGGCTGTCGATAAGCTCGCGGGTCTTCTTGTCGATGTTGGCATCGAAGCGGACGTCCTGGTTGTTGGTGACCAGCGTGAGCAGGTTGAAGCGCATGGCATCGGCGCCGTACTTCTCGATAAGGTCCATGGGGTTGACGCCGTTGCCCTTGGACTTGGACATGCGGGTGCCGTCCTTGGCCAGGATGGTGGCGTAAATGACCACGTCATGGAACGGAATCTCGTCCAGGAAGTACGTGGAGGCCATAATCATGCGAGCAACCCACAGCGCGATGATATCGCGCGCGGTGAACAACGCGGCCGTGGGATGATGCCCCTTTAGAAGCTCCATGTTGTCGGGCCAACCCTGCGTGGCGAAGGTCCACAGCTGGCTGGAGAACCAGGTGTCCAGAACATCCTCGTCCTGGCGCACGTGATGGCCGCCGCACTTCGGGCACACATCGGTGTCCTCCATGAGCGCATCTTCCCAACCGCAATCCTCGCAGTAGAACACGGGGATGCGATGACCCCACCACAGCTGGCGGGAGATGCACCAGTCCTTAAGGTTCTCCATCCAGGTAAGGTAGGATTGCGTCCAGCGCTCAGGATGGAACTTGATGTTGCCGGAGGTGACGGCTTCGGTGGCCGGCCCCTTCAGCTTGTCGACGGCAACGAACCACTGCTCGGACAGCCACGGCTCCAATGCAGAGTCGCAACGGTAGCAATGCATGACCGAGTGATGATGGTCCTCAACGTGATCGAGCAGGCCGTGCTCCTCGAACCACGCCACCACGGCCTCGCGGCACTCCTCACGGCTCATGCCGGTGAACTCGCCGTAGCCCTCAACGACATGCGCCGTCTCGTCGAAGATGTTGATCTTCTCCAACCCGTGGCGCTCGCCCATGGCGAAGTCGTTGGGGTCATGGGCAGGAGTGACCTTCACGAAACCAGAGCCGAAACCCGCGTCGACATAGAAATCGGAGAAGATCGGGATTTCGCGATCCATGATGGGCAGCATGACCTTCGCGCCCACGAACTTATCCTTATCATGGTCTTTCGGAGACACCGCAACGCCCGTGTCGCCCAGCATGGTTTCGGGACGGGTGGTTGCGACCACGATGTAATCCTGGCCGTCGATAGGCTCGACCAACGGGTAGCGCAGATGCCACAGATGGCCGTCTTCCTCTTTGTACTCGGCCTCGTCATCGGCGATGGCCGTGGTGCAATGCGGGCACCAGTTCACGATGCGCTTGCCGCGATAGATCAGGTCGTCGTGATACCAATCGCAGAACACCTTGCGCACGCCCTTGGCGTAATCGTCATCCATGGTGAAGTGCGGATCGGAGAAATCAACGGAGCAGCCCATGCGCTTGACCTGCTCGACGATGAACCCGCCGTACTCGTTGGTCCAGTCCCAGCACGCATCGATAAACTTCTCGCGGCCGATCTCGCGACGCGAGATGCCCTCGGCGGCAAGCTTCTTGTCCACCTTGGTCTGCGTGGCGATGCCAGCGTGGTCCGTTCCCAGGATCCAGCGCGTGGAACGCCCGCGCATGCGGTTGAAGCGCACAAAGGTATCCTGGATGGTGTCATCCATGGCATGGCCCATATGCAGCTTGCCCGTGACGTTCGGCGGCGGGATGGTCACCGTGCAATCACCGACGCCGGCACTGCGACGGTAATAGTCGCCCTCAAGCCACTTGTCCAGCATGCGCTGCTCAACGGCGGCGGTATCGTAGGTTTTCGGCATTTCTTCCATGTTAGACGCTCATCTCCGGTTGCTCGGGAATAGAGGCGATCACCGGGGGGGTCTCCCCCGTGATATCGGTGGCGCGAACCACCACCGTCGAAGCACCTTCGTGCTCCGGCAGGTCATACATAACGTTTTGCAGCACGCGCTCGCAGATGCTGCGCAGACCGCGCGCGCCCGTGCCGTGCTCCAAAGCCTCGCGCGCGATGGCGCGAAGGGACTCGTCGGTAAACGTCAGCTCGGATTCCTCGAATTCGAACATGCGCTTGTACTGCTTGACCAACGCGTTCTTCGGCTCGGTCAGGATGCGCACCAGATCATCCTCGGAAAGCTCGGACAAGCTGGTGACGACCGGGATGCGGCCGACGAATTCGGGGATCATGCCGAACTTGTTAAGATCCTCAGGCAGAACCTGCGCAAGCAGCGCGGCATCCGCGTGTTTTTTCGACTCGGGCATATCGGCATTGAAGCCCAAGCCCGACTTGCCGACGCGCTCGGCGATGATGTCCGCCAAGCCCACGAACGCACCGCCCAGGATGAACAGGATGTTGGTGGTGTCGATATGGATAAGCTCCTGCTGAGGATGCTTACGGCCGCCCTGCGGCGGCACGGACGCCTCGGTGCCCTCCACGATCTTGAGCAGCGCCTGCTGAACGCCTTCGCCGGACACATCGCGCGTGATGGAAAGGTTCTCAGCCTTACGGGCCACCTTGTCGATCTCGTCGATGTAGATGATGCCGATCTCGGCTCGCTCGATATTGAAATCAGCAGCCGTGATGAGCTTGAGCAGGATGTTCTCGACGTCCTCGCCGACATAACCGGCCTCGGTGAGCGTGGTCGCATCCGCGATGGCGAACGGAACCTGCAGCGTACGGGCGAGCGTTTGGGCAAGCAGCGTTTTGCCGGAGCCCGTAGGCCCCAACAACATGATGTTCGATTTCGCGAGCTCGACATCGCCTTCCTTGGCCTGCTCGCCAAGGCTGATGCGCTTGTAATGGTTATACACCGCAACGGACAAAGCCCGTTTCGCAGCCTCCTGCCCCACTACATGCTCGGACAATTCGGCATACAGCTCATGAGGCGTAGGGAGCTGCGAGAGCACGAGCTCGGGGCTAGGCGCCGCGGCTTGCTCCATATGAGCCTCTACAACCCTGTCGTTACCGGCTTCGCCCATGGCGGGCACCTGCAAACCCAGGTCGCGCATCATGGCGTCAGCGCATACGGAGATGCACTCATCGCAGATATAGATGCCGTTCGGGCCCGAGATCATGGCCGCAACCTGATGCGGATGCTTACCGCAGAATGCGCACACGATGTCCTTTGGGTCCTTGCCCGCGTATTGATCGTCGTGTCTATCGTTCATCGAGATTATCGTTCCTATTCAGATTTGGCCATTGCCGCACGGGACGTGACGATACGGTCGACAAGGCCGTACTCGAGAGCCTGCTCGGCGGTCATGTAATTGTCGCGTTCGGTGTCGCGCTGGATGGTTTCCAGAGACTGACCGGTGTTATCGGCCAGGATCTTGTTCAGGCGCTGGCGAGTTTTCAGCATGAAGTCTGCCACGATGGCGATCTCGGTCTGCTGACCCTGAGCCCCACCAGAAGGCTGATGGATGAGCACCATGGAATTGGGCAGGCACAGACGCTTGCCCTTCGCGCCGTTGGACAGCAACACGGCCGCCATGGAAGCGCATTCGCCCAAGCAGATGGTGGAAACGTCGCACTTGATGAAGTTCATGGTATCAAGGATGCCCAGACCAGCGGTCACGCTGCCGCCCGGGGAGTTGATGTAGAGGCTGATGTCCTTTTCAGGATCAGCCGACTCCAGATGAAGCAGCTGCGCGACAACGGAGTTGGCCACCTGGTCGTCGATCTGCTCGCCCAAGAAGATGATGCGCTCGTTGAGCAGGCGGGAATAGATATCGTAGCTGCGCTCGCCACGCGGCGACTGCTCCACAACGTAGGGGATCAGAGCAGAATGTGGGTTGAAACTCATGTAAGCCTCGCTTCTCTTGAAAAGCCGCCGCAGCGGCCAAAAGGTTTGATAGCTATAGTGCGGCAACATGGCCGCGCGCGCAAGCGCTATGACGCATTCATGGAGTAACCACAGCCCGCCCAGGCGTGCGCACGATCACGCGCGCACCTCCTGGGCGGGCTGAAAATGGCTGACAGCTTGTGCTATTCGGCGTCGTCGGCCTTGGCAGCCTTCTTAGCGGTCTTCTTGGCCGGCTTCTCGTCGGCGGCCTTCGGCTGAACCTCGGTAACAACCGCCTTGTCCATCAGGTCCATGACGGCCTTCGTGCGCAGCACGCCCTCGCGCACCATGTGAAGCTGGCCGTTCTTGCGCCAATCCTCTTCCAGGGCAGCCGGATCCTCGACGCCGGACTTCACGAACTCCATGGTGACATCGGCGTCGGAGACCTGCATGTCGAAATGACGTGCCCAGGCATCCAGAGCCAGGTCCTGCTTGACGTTGTCAGCGGCCTGCAGCTTGATGTCGTCCTTGAAGTTCTCGGCCTTCAGGCCCATCTGCTGCAGATAGGCGTCGAAGGACATGCCGGAAGCCTGCAGCTGCTGGAACAGCTCCTGCAGCAGGTTAGCCTCGGCAGCCTCGGCCATGGCAGCGGGAACCTCGACATCCATGCGCTCGATGAGCTTGTTCAGGCAAGCGCGCTCCTTCAGGCCCGGCAGCATGGACTTCTTCTGAGCGGTCAGGCTCTCGGCCAGACGAGTGCGCAGGTCCTCGACGCTCTCGAAGCCCAGGGTCTCCTTGACCCACTCATCGGTGACCTCGGGGAGGATCTTCTTGCGGACGGCCTTGACCTCGACGTCGAAGTGGATCTTCTCGGTCTTGTCCTTGAGGGCGCGCAGCAGAACGGGCGGGTTGGCCGGCATGTCTAGGTCGAACTCTGCGGTCTGGCCCTTCTTCAGGCCCACCAGCTTCTCCTCGAACTCCTCGGGCAGAAGGCCGGCGCCCATGGTGTAGGGGCGCTCCTCGGTGGACAGGCTCTCGATGGCCTCGCCCTTGTCGTCGGTGGACTTCATGGCGATGGTCAGCTCGGAGTCGACCTTGACCTTGGTGTTGGCCGGGGCATCCTTGAACGTGAAGTAATGCTCGCGGAAGTGCTCGATCTGATCTTCGATCTCCTCATCGGTGGCCTCTTCGCCGGGAAGCTCGATCTCGACGGGCTCGTAGCTGTCCAGCTCGACCTCGGGCTTGCACTCGATGGTGAAGGTGTAGGAATACTCCTTGCCGTCCTCGACCAGGCCGGGCTCCTCAGCGAACTCAGGCTTGCTGATCGGGAACAGGCCCTTTTCGTCGATGGCGATGGGGGAAAGCCCGTTCACCACTTCGTCGGCGACGGAAGCGCGGACGGCATCCTTGCCCAGAGCGTTGTCGATAATGGGACGCGGGGCCTTGCCCTTGCGGAACCCGGGGAAGTTGTACTTGTTAGCGAATTCCTTATACGTATTCTTGATACGGGCGTCGACGTCCTTGGCATCGAGGGTGATGGTCACCTTCGCGCGGTTGCCCTCAAGAGCCTCAACTTTAGTTTCCACGTAGCTATCCTCCATCGTTACTTGCTCATAGGTGCTATAGCGCACCGACCTGTTATTATGGCACATTCCACCCGCTCGATAAAGCTAAGGTCCCGCGTTCACGAACGAACCACGGAAACGCAAGCATCGGCCGCGCAATGGGACGCGTGAAAACCACCGCGCCGCTTGCCACATTTGCCTACCAAAACGAACCTGTTCAGGGTATCATAACTATATCTGAAAACGCACACTCAACGCACCAGAGGAAATCATCATGGCTTCCATCGAATTGAACATCCTGCAAGAGCGGGAACTTGGCCGCTTGCTTGATTACGAACGCGCAACCTGCACCGTCGACGGCGAGCTGGTGTATCGCTGCGCATTCCCGTTGCGTCCCGACGATGATCTGCAGCGCGAGCTGATCGAACGAGGCGCGCTCGCCAAGCGTCCGGACGATCGCCGAGGCACTGTGGTAGCCATCACCACCGACGGCTACTCCTACTTCCCCGCCAAGCGCAAGGAGCAGGAAGAGCGCAACCGAGATAAGCATCATGACACCCGGCTTGTGGGTCTTTCGGCTTGCTTCGCTGCTGCATGCGTGATCATCGGTTTTTTGTTGGGCAGGTTTGTGGGATAACTCGCAATCCCCTCTTCCGTAAACGATTAAGGGCGCTTAGGCGCCCTTTTTCATTGCCCGCACCTATAAACCCCGCATAACACAATCGAGCGTCATTGACAGCGCCACATAAGGCGTGCCCCTTGTTGGTGCATGCTTGTCGCAACCGTTTCCGCCCTTGGAGGTTTTCGATATCGGTCAACGGCATCCAGTGACCATCCCAACCCAAAACCCTCCTAAGCGAACCCCGAACGCCAACCGCCACACGCAGGGCGCGCCCAAATGCCGGACCGGACATCAAATCAGGACCACCCGCATAGCGGGTGGTTTGCTCTTAGGGTATAACCCATGGAA
>ERZ1034969.480-NODE-480-length-23882-cov-14.566584_pt1 | contig 23882 bp, 16 predicted proteins | sample MGYA00520624_ERZ1034969 | MGnify/ENA primary metagenome ERZ1034969 (study PRJEB33766, sample SAMN09781776) | gut metagenome | biome: gut microbiome | host: Homo sapiens | place: Madagascar | study: EMG produced TPA metagenomics assembly of the PRJNA485056 data...
TTCCATGGGTTATACCCTAAGAGCAAACCACCCGCTATGCGGGTGGTCCTGATTTAGGAGCCATTAGCGAATCTTCATCCACGTGACGGTTAAAGGGGTGCGTGTCTCCTGCTTGGGCGTATCACATGGCGCTTATCGCTGTTTCAGGTGAAGAGGGGTGCATTATTGCCTGGCAGAGATTTAGGCAGTGTGCGGAGCACCAATCCTGCTTAGCGCTTCTGTCGGTGTTCGGGTGACGCCTTGCGGTATCCGCGGCGCAACTCCGAGTGCGGTATGATAAGCCGGATACAAGAAAGGATGAGCAGCATGCCCGTTGACGTTCCCTACAATCCCGACTTCGCCCCTGAGGTGCCTGAGAGCTCCTCGATCCGTAAAATGGAGCCCCAGAACATAGAAGCTGAGAAATCGGTGTTGGCGGCGTGCCTGCTCAATCAGGAAGCCATCGAGGACGTTGCCGCCAAACTTATCCCTGACAACTTCTATCGAGCTGCCCATCAGCGGATTTTCGAGGCCATGCTCGATCTTTACACGCGTCACATCCCGCTTGACCAGATCTCGGTTGCCGATAACCTGAAGGCATCGGGCCAGCTTGAGGCCGTTGGAGGCCAGGCGTACATCCTGGAGCTTGCCAGCAATTCGTTCGCCCTGGTCAATTGGCAGAATCACGTTGAGATCGTCAAGCGCACGTCCATTCTGCGCGATCTTATCCGCGCATCCGGTGAGATTCGCTCGCTTGCCTACGATGCCCCTGACGACCTAGGCGTCGTTGTGGAGCAGGCGGAGAAAACGCTGTTCGCGGTCACAGAGAAGCGCGTGTCCAGCGCGTTTACCGGCATCGATACGCTGCTGGTGGATGCTTTCGAAGAACTGCAGGAGATGGCAGCGCAGGAAAACAAGATTTCGGGCGTTGCGTCGGGCTTCAAGGACGTGGACGATCTGTTCCACGGCTTCCGCGGCGGCGACTTGGTCATCCTTGCGGCTCGTCCTGGTGTAGGCAAGACGGCCTTCGCCCTGAACCTGTGCACGAGCGCGGCGAAACTGGGCGCCACCGTGGCGTTCTTGTCGCTGGAAATGAGCGCCTCCCAGCTGGTGCAACGTGTCCTTGCCTCCGAGGCGCGCGTGAGCTTGTCCAAGCTGCGCGCCGGCCAGGTGCAGGACGCGGACTGGGCCGCCATCATCGAGGCATCCAGTAATCTTTCCAAACTGAAGATCGAGTTCGACGACACGCCGGCGCTTTCCATTCTTGAACTGCGCGCGAAGGCGCGTCGTGAGCTGCGCGACGCTGAAAAGGGCCTGATCATCGTCGACTACCTGCAGCTGATGCAACCGCCGCAGGCTCGTCGCGACGGGAACCGCGCCGTCGAGGTCGCCGAAATCTCTCGTGGCCTGAAGGTGCTTGCCAAGGAAATGGACATGCCCGTCATCGCACTGTCGCAGCTTTCCCGTGCCGTGGAGATGCGCGGCAAGAAGCGTCCGATGCTGTCCGACCTGCGTGAATCCGGCGCTATCGAGCAGGACGCCGACATCGTCATGTTCATCGACCGAAGCATGGACGAGATGGAGGCGGAAAGCGAGGACCGTCCCGACCTGGGTACCGCTGAGCTGATCGTCGCCAAGCACCGCAACGGTCCCACGCGCGATATCACGCTCGCCTTCAACGCGGAATACACGCGCTTCATGGACTTCATCGACGATTCGCGCGTTCCCGACTATATGTAGCGCACGCAACGACGGGGCCGGGGTAAACTGAAGCTATGACTGAGAGCCTGACATTCCTCCACACCGCCGATCTTCACCTTGGTGCGCCTTTCCGCGGCCTTGCCAAGGTGTCGCCTGCGTGGGCTGCCCGATTGGTGCAGGCCATCGCTGAAGCATTCGATCGCGTCATAGACACGGCAGTCTCCCGCAAGGTGGACTTCGTGGTCATCTCGGGCGACGTGTTCGACGCGTCGCGCGCATCATACGGCGACTACCTGCGATTCTTCGAGGGAATGCGCACGCTGGGAAAAGCGGGAATCCCGGTGTACCTGATCACGGGCAACCACGATCCCTACACCTCCTGGCAGCAAAGCACGTTCTCCTTGCCGGAGAACGTCCATATGCTACCGGCGGACAAGCCGGGTTTCGAGCTGTTCAGGCGCAACGGGAAGCCGCTTTGCATCATCGGCGGCCGCGGATACTACAACCAATCGTGGCCCATAGACGAATGCATCGCCGACGGCATCACGCGAAATGCGGCGCTTGCGGCCCTTCAGCAGCGCGAACCTGACGTTGCGCAGGCCCCCTTCGCCATCGGCATGCTGCATACCGGGCTGAACTTGGACCCCGTGAAAGCGCCGGTCAACCCCTCGGTGCTGCTTTCCGCCGGCATGGATTACTGGGCGTGCGGGCACATCCACATGCGATATATCCATCCCGGCGAGGATGGCCCCCGCATCGCGTTCTCCGGGTGCATCCAGGGGCGCGACATCAAGGAAACGGGTCCGCGCGGGGCGCAGCTGGTCACGCTTTCCGAAGGTGCGGTCCCGCAGCTTGAATTCATCCCCACGGCAAGCGTGGTATGGCAGCGCCTGCGCGTGGACGTGTCCGATTGCACCACATTGCCCGAAATCAGCGACCTGATCATTCGGGAGCTGTTCCGTGCGAACGGCAAAGCGCACTGCGAGGAGATGATCTCACGTATCGTGTTGACGGGCACGACCGCGCTTCACGAGGTACTTTCCCGTCCCGATGTGCTCGAGGACCTGCGCAAGCATGTGAACGATTCGTACGCGTCGTTCTTCTGCGACACCATGGTCGACGAAACGAAGGAGCCGCGCGATAAGCAGGCCCTGCGTGAGGAAGGGTTGTTCCCGGCGGTGTTTTTGCGTGTGGCCGAGACGCAGCGATCCCTTCCCGAAGAGCAGGTGGCCTTCCTGCAGCAGGAGTTCCTCGATCGGGGGCTGCAGATGCCGTCGAGCTGCGCCGGCAAGGTGGGGAAGTTGTCGGAGCAGGCCGAGGACCTGGTGCTCGATATGCTGTCGCAAGGGGAAGAGCGCTAGTGGGCAAGTATCTGGAACATATCAAGATGGACGCGTTCGGCGCGTTCTCCAACCGCCTGATCGGGCCGTTCGGGCCGGGTATGAACGTGGTGTTCGGCCGTAACGAGGCCGGCAAGACCACGTTTGCCCAGTTCGTTGGCGGTGTCCTGTTCGGTTGGGAAGAGGCCCGCGGCCAACGCAACACCTATAAGCCCGATAACGCCGAACGTGCGGGAACGCTGTTCTTCGCCAACGAGGACGGCTCGGAGGCATCGCGAGTCTCGCGCATCCGCAATGCCGATGGGCTGCAGGGCGACGCGTCGGTCGCCGACGACATCGACCGCGAAACGTATCGCACCATGTTCAGCCTAACCAGTGACGAGCTGCGCCAGCTGCGCAACACCACCGACGTGACGGCCAAGCTGCTCACGGCCGGCTCCGGCACGGGGGCTTCCCCGGCGCATGCGCTGACCGCGCTGCAGGAGCGTCTGGCGCAGTTCACCTCGAAGGCTGCCGCGTCCGAGAAATCGCTGGTGAAGCTCGAAGCGGAGCAGGATGAGCTGCGCCGTCGCATCGCCGTCGAATCCGATCGTGTAGAGCGCCTGAAGCGCGAGGACCACGAGTTCGCCGAGCTGAAGCCGCAGCGCGATGAGCTGCTGGCGAAGATTGGCGACCTGAACACCGCCATCGAGACGCTGAAGGCGAATCGCAAAACGCTGGAGAAGACCGAGGCGGACGAAGCCGAGCTGGAGGAGAAGATCGCTGATCTGCGTGCTCAGGAGGAGAGCCTGCGCTGCGAGCATAGGCTGGCGCAGCGCGAGCATCCCGAGGAGCTGGCGGGCATCACGGCTACCGAGGAGCGCCATCTGCGCGACCGCATCGAGGCGCTTGCCGTCCAGGAGGCGAAGACGGAGCACGCCGTCGACCTGGCGCGCGACAACTACGCGACTTCAAGGGCTGCCTACGAGGCGATGCTCGAGACTCAAGACGAGCAAAACGAGGCGATTCGCGCACGCCGTCAGCAGCGTGTGCAGATCGGCCTTTCCGTGGCGCTGCCCGTGGCCTTCATGTTCGCGGGCATCCCGCTGTTCATGCATGGCCGCGAGATAACCAGCCTTTCGTTCACCGCGCTGGGATTTTTCTTGGTGCTGGTGGCGGTGGTGCTCGCCGCGGCCTCGCTGATCATGCTGTTCAAGCCGGGCAGGAAAGGCGACGAGCGCTCCCAGCGCGTTCAGGACCGGCACTGGGTCATGTTGCAGGACAAGAAGAAGCTGGAAGCATGTCTGGCCGAGCAGGAGCAGCAACGCCAAGCCGTGCGGGCCGAGCTTGCCGCCGCGGGGCTTTCCGAGGCGAAGGATTCCCTGCGCCACGCCCGTGCGCTGCTTGATGAGGCGAAGGACGTCCGCGCGGAGAACGCCCTGTACGTGCAGCGCAAGCAGGCGCTCGTATCACGCCGCACGGCGTTGGAGGAGTCGCTTGAGAAGGCCCGCGAAACGCGTGAGGGCCTGTACGCGGAGATCGGCATGCGCCGCGAACGCGGAACGCTCGAGGCGGTGGACGCCTTCATCGCGCGCAAAACGCGTCAGCGCGAGGGGCTGATGGAGACGAGCGAGCACCTGAACCGCCGCTACGGCGAGCTTCGCCAGCTGCTTTCCCAGGCGAAGGGCGAGCGCAGCTTCGACGAGCTGAAGCTTCAGGCCCAGCAGCTCCAAACGCGCCGCGACGAGGCGGCCATGGAGTTCGCGAAGCTGCTGCTGGCGCGCCATATGCTCGAGGCGGCCATCGCGTCGTGGGAGAGCAAAAGCCAGCCCGAGGTGTACGCCCGCGCAAGCGAGCTGCTCAGCTTGATGACCGATGGCAAGTGGGTGAAGGTGTCCATGAGCGCCGACGGCCGTCTTCAGGTGACCGACGCGCTGCGCACCGTGCGCGAGCCCGTGCATCTGTCGCTGGGCACGTGCCAGCAGCTGTACCTGGCGCTGCGCATCGCGTTGCTCGTCACCGCCGACAACGTGGGACGCGCCGTTCCCATCATCGCGGACGACATCCTGGTGAACTTCGATTCCCAGCGCCGTGCGGGTGCGGCGAAGGCGTTGGCCCAGCTGGCGTGCCACCGTCAGGTCATTTTGCTGACCTGCCATGAAGAAATCGTTGAAACCATGCGCGTGGCCGATCCGGGCCTTACCGAAGTGGTTCTGTAGTACACTGTGAGGGTTGCGACACTGTTATCGAAAGGATGCGCACACATGCCCAGCACCGTTCTGGTTGGCGCCCAATGGGGCGACGAAGGTAAAGGCAAGATCACCGATCTCATTGCTAGCGAATACGATTACGTCGTCCGTTATCAGGGCGGCAACAACGCAGGCCATACCGTTATCCACGGCGACAAGAAGCTGGCGCTTCACCTGATGCCCTCCGGCGTCATGTACGAGAACGCCATTCCCGTCATCGGCAACGGCGTGGTGGTCGACCCCGGCGTGCTGGTCAAGGAAATGGCCATGCTCGAGGCCGAGGGTATCTCCTGCAAGAACCTCAAGATCAGCTGCGACGCGCATGTCATCATGCCGTACCACAAGGATCTCGACGGCGCCGATGAGAAGAGCCTGGGCGATCATAAGATCGGCACCACCAAGCGCGGCATCGGCCCGTGCTACCAGGACAAGGTGGCTCGCAAGGGTATCCGCATCCAGGACCTCATGGACGAGAAGATCTTCCGCCTGAAGGTCGAAACCGCCCTGATTCAGAAGAACGCCATCCTGGAGAAGATTTACGGCCTGCACACCTACACGGTCGAGGAGATCTGCGAGGAGTACCTGCCGTACGCCCGCATCCTCAAGCCGTACATGGCCGAGACCAGCCAGATGCTGAACAACGCCGTGCGCGAGGGCAAGTCCATCCTGTTCGAGGGTGCGCAGGGTACCCTGCTCGACATCGACCACGGCACGTATCCCTATGTCACGTCCTCTTCCTGCTGCGCCGGCGGCGCTGCTACCGGTTCGGGCGTGGGCCCGGTCAACATCGACCGTGTGCTGGGCATCCAGAAGGCCTACATCACCCGCGTCGGCGGCGGTCCTTTCCCCACTGAGCTGACGTACGCCGAGGACGGCGGCGAAGGCCTTGAGGCCGAGGAAGGCGAGACGCTGTGCCAGGTCGGCCATGAGTACGGCGTGACCACGGGCCGCAAGCGCCGCTGCGGCTGGTTCGACGCCGTCATCGCGCGCTATGCCGCCGATGTCAACGGTCTGACCGACGTGGCCCTGACCAAACTCGATGTGCTTTCCGCCTTCGACGCCATCAAGGTGTGCGTGGCCTACGAGTGCAACGGCGAGCGTTACGACTACTTCCCCATGCAGCAAAGCGTCCTGTTCCACGCCAAGCCCGTGTACGAGGAGCTGCCCGGCTGGAAGGGCGAGGACATCACTTCCTGCCGCACGTTCGACGAGCTGCCGGAGAACGCCAAGAGCTACGTGGAGTATCTCGAGAAGAAGGTGGGCGTGCCCATCAGCATCGTGGCCGTCGGCCCCGATCGCGACCAGACCATCATGCGCGGCTGGTAAGGCGTCGATAAACTTGATGGACTGCTGTCACTGAATAGCGAAGCGAATCCCGTGCGGGGCTGCATGAATCTGCGGTCCCGCACATGCATATTATCCGAGAGCTGGAAATGGAGGGTTAGTTACATGAACATCTTGGTTTTGGGCGGCGGCGGCCGTGAGCACGCCATTGCGTGGGCCTTGGCGAAATCCCCCCGTACCGACAACCTGTACGTGGCCCCGGGCAACGGCGGAACGGACTCCGTCGCGCAGAACGTGGAGGGCCTGAACGCCGAGGATGGCCAGGCCGTCCTGGAGTTCGTGAAGGGCAATGCCATCGACCTGGTGGTCATCGGCCCGGAAGCGCCGTTGGTGGCGGGCGTGGCCGATGTGCTGCGCGAAGCTGGCGTGGCGGTCTTCGGTCCCGATGCGCAGGGTGCGCAGCTCGAGGGCAGCAAGACGTACAGCAAGGAGTTCATGCAGGCCAACGGCATTCCCACGGCTCGCTATGGCAGCTTCACCGAGTTGGAGCCGGCGCTTGAGTATGCGCACGAGCTGGGCGCCCCTGTCGTCGTGAAGGCCGACGGCCTGGCAGCTGGCAAGGGCGTTGTCGTTGCCGATACCATCGAGGTGGCGGAGAACGCCGTGCGCAGCTGCTTTGATGGCGCGTTTGGCTCTGCGGGCTCGAAGGTGCTCGTTGAGGAGTGCCTCACCGGCCCGGAGTGCTCGCTGCTCGCGTTCGTCTCCGGCGGCAAGGCGCATTGCATGGCAACCGCCCAGGACCACAAGCGCGCCTTCGACGGCGACCGCGGCCCGAACACGGGCGGCATGGGCGTGTACTCCCCGGTGCCCATCGTCACCGATGAGGAGCTTGCCGACATGACGCACATGATGAAGGTCGCCGCGGCGGCAACGGCGCGCGAGCCCTTCAAGAACGATTACCGCGGCGTGCTCTACGGCGGCTTCATGCTGACGCCCGAGGGGCCGAAGGTGCTGGAGTACAACGCCCGTTTCGGCGATCCCGAGACGCAGGTCGTCCTGCCGCGTCTGAAGACCGACCTGGTCGACGTCATGATGGCCGTGGCCGAAGGCCGCCCCGACGACATCGAGCTCGAGTGGGACGATCAGTGGGCCGTGTGCGTGGTGCTGGCTTCCGCCGGCTATCCGGGCAAGTACGAGAAGGGCAAGGTCATCCTGGGTGTTGAGGACGCCGAGGCCATGGAAGGCGTGACGGTGTTCCATGCCGGCACCGCCCGCAACGCCGATGGCGAGCTCGTTACCGCTGGCGGCCGCGTGCTCAACGTGGTCGCGCTGGGCAAGACGTTCGACGATGCCCGTGCGAAGGCCTACGAGGCATGCGACGTCATCAACTTCGAGGGCAAGCAGCTGCGCTCCGACATCGGCGCGAAGGCCGCCGCAGGTCGCGGAGCCTGGGCGTAAGGCCGCGCCTTTCGTGCACGGGGAGCGAAGCTTTCGTCGAGATTATATGAGACTGAAACGGTAGGATATAATTCCTACCGTTTTCATTAGGACGAGAAAAGGAGCGCGCGTACATGCTGCCAGAGCGCCTGCTTACGAACGTGGTTCGCCAATGCACAAACCAATACCTGAAGCTCAAACCCACCGATGAGGTGATGATGCCTGCACCTGAGCAGGGGAAACGCTACATGCTGTACATGCACGTGCCGTTCTGCGAGCGTCTGTGCCCGTACTGCAGCTTCAACAGGTTCCCGTTCAGCGAGGAGCGCGCCCGCCCGTACTTCGAGAACATGCGCAAGGAGATGCGCATGCTGAAGGACCTGGGTTATGATTTCGACAGCGTTTACATCGGCGGCGGCACCCCCACCATCATGATTGATGAGCTGTGCGACACCATCGACCAGGCGCGCGAGCTGTTCAATATCCAGGAGGTTTCAAGCGAGACGAACCCGAACCACCTGATTCCCAGCTATCTGGATAAGCTGCAGGGCCGCGTGCAGCGCCTGTCCGTGGGCGTGCAGAGCTTCGACGATGGCCTGCTCAAGCAGATGGACCGCTACGACAAGTACGGCTGCGGCCAAGAGATCCTCGAGCGCATCCAGGACGCCAGCCCGTACTTCGTGTCCATGAACGCGGACATGATCTTCAACTTCCCGGCGCAAACCGAGGATATCCTGATCAACGATATCGAGCGCGTCATCGAGAGCGGTTGCACGCAGACCACGTTCTATCCGCTGATGGCTTCACCGTCGGTCGAGCGCAGCCTTGCCCGCACCGTGGGCAAGGTGGACTACGCCCGCGAGCAGAAGTACTACGAGATCATCAGCGAATTGCTGACGGGCGGTCCCTTGCACCTGTTCGAGCACGGTTCGGCGTGGACGTTCAACAAGAGGAACACGTCGGCCGCCGACGAGGACGCCATGATCGACGAGTACGTGGTCGACTACGAGGAGTATCCGGCCATCGGCAGCGGTGGAATCACCTACCTGGGCAGCAACCTGTACGTGAACACCTTCAGCGTGAAGGACTACAACAAGTGCATCGAGGCAGGTCACATGTCCATCATGGGCAAAACCACCTTCAGCAAGCGCGATCGCATGCGTTACCGTTTCATGATGCAGCTGTTCGGCCTGCGCCTTGATAAGCGCCAGTTCAAGAAGGACTTCGGCTGCTCGGTAGAGATGGGCCTGCCGGTGGAGATGGCGTTTATGAAGGCCTCGGGCGCGTTCGCTACCGACAACGCCGACGAGTTGACGTTGACTCCGAAGGGCCGTTACCTGCTGGTCGTCATGATGCGCCAGTTCTTCATCGGCGTGAACAACCTGCGCGACCAGGCCCGCGCCGCGCTTCCCGGCGAGGAGAAGGAGCTGCTGTTCGGCAGCGGCTGTGCCGAGTGCAAGTAGCGGGGTGCGTTGCCGAAAGAACGCGCGAGTCGCGTTATGGCGGTGGTTTCGCAGCTAGCTGCTTAGCGGCAAGGTATGCATAGGTTCGCTGCTGTTGCCGAGCGGTCTCAAGCGTGTTGCATATTTGCTGGTCAAGTGCTCGTTTAAGGGTTGTTTAGGTGAGCTTTCCTGGGGAAGGGAAGCGTATCTCAAAAAAGTTCTGAATCGGGGTTGACGAAAAGCGTTTGCTGCCGTAATATACTAACTCGCGTTCGCAACGAACGACTTCTGGTCGGGTAGCTCAGTTGGTAGAGCAGGGGACTGAAAATCCCCGTGCCGAGGGTTCAAGTCCCCCTCCGACCACCATGAACTTCAAAAGCCCGATGGTGAAAACCATCGGGCTTTTTGTTTCGAGAATCATCATTTCCGATTCGATGCTCTCGCTTGCTTTTCCGGGGGTGGTTCTTTTGAACTCGTTATTCCGGTCTTGTTATTTCGCTTCTGGTGTTTGGGTCCCGCTTTCTCGGTTTTGCTTCCCTAACCTTGCTGTTCTCGCTTCCCTGGCTTTGTCACACTTCGATCTCCCATAATTTGCGTGCGGTTTTCCCTATGTTCCTGCTTCCGCGTTACACTGCCTTGGAAAGCAAATCACGTGTTGAAAGGGTTGCGAAATGTCTTGCGATCATAAGAATCCCGTCATCGGCATCATCATGGGTTCCGAAAGCGATATGCCCGCCATGGAGCCTTGCATGAAGCAGCTTGAGGAGTTCGGCGTGCCGTACGAGGTGAAGGTTGCCAGCGCGCACCGCAAGCCCGCCGAGGTGCATGAGTGGGCCTCCACTGCGCACGAGCGCGGTATCAAGGTCATCATCGCCGCTGCCGGCAAGGCTGCTCACCTGGGCGGCGTGGTTGCCGCTTACACCCCCGACCCGGTTATCGCCGTCCCCATGAAGACGAGCGACCTGGGCGGCTTGGATTCGCTGCTGTCCATGGTGCAGATGCCCTCCGGCGTGCCGGTTGCCACCGTTGCGATCAACGGTGCGAAGAACGCGGCTATCCTGGCGGTGCAGATCATGGGTACCGGCTGCGATGGTGCTCGTCAGAAGATCATCGACATGAAGAAGGCCATGGCCGAGGCGTAAAGCCGGCCACTTGCAAAAGGGCGACGGGGCAACCTGTCGCCCTTTTGCTATCATGAACAGGTATCAAGACGATTCTCTCCACGTTGTTTCACGTGAAACAACACAGGGGACGATTCCTGAAATCGGGCTTTGAAGCGGGGAAACATATGACGAAGAAACTGCTTATGGGCAACGAGGCGTTCGCCCATGCCGCACTTGAGGCGGGGGTGCGCGTAGTCGCGGGTTATCCTGGGACGCCGTCGTCCGAGGTGACGGAAACCGTGGCGAAGCTGCATGCTTCCGGAGCCGCTCAGGGCATCCATGTGGAGTGGTCCACGAACGAAAAGAGCGCGCTCGAGCTGCTCGCCGGCGCATCGTATTGCGGCGCACGCACGCTGTTCACCTGCAAGCAGGTGGGCCTGAACGTGGCAAGCGACCCGCTGATGAGCCTGAACTACGTGGGGGTGAAGGGCGGCACGGTGTTGTTCGTGGCCGACGACCCCGGTCCTATCTCGTCGCAAACCGAGCAGGATACGCGTAGGTTCGGCAACTTCGCCAAGGTGCCGGTGCTCGACCCGGCAACGCCTGATCAAGGCTTCGACATGATGAAGGCGGCGTTCGAGCTTTCGGAGCGTTACAAGACGCCGGTCATCGTGCGTCCCACCACGCGTGTGTGCCATGCCTCGACGTTCTTCGATGTTGCCGAGGAAACGCACGCCAAGCCCATTCCCGAGGAGGGCTTCGAGCGCGGGCCGCGATGGGTCATCTTCCCGAAGCGCGCCTATGAGGGTCATGGGGAAATCAACGAGCGCCTGCGTGCAATCGCCGTCGATTACGCGACGAACCCGGTTTTGAGCGCATTCAATCCCGTCGACGAGCGTCGTGTGGCTGGCCAGCTCACTCGTCATGGTATCGTTGCGGGCGGCGTGTCGGCTGCCTATGCGCTTGAGGCGCTTCGCTTGTTGGAGGAGCGTGCGAACGAACGCAGCGTGCAGCTGCCGGCATATCGTTTCTGGCAGGTGGGCACTCCCTTCCCGTTCCCTGAGCGCACGTGCACCGAGTTCACCAAGGGTCTGACCGATGTGCTCGTGCTCGAAGAGCTCGACCACGTGCTCGAGGACGAGCTGCTGGCGTTCGCGGGCAGGACGCATGCCGAATACAACACGCGCGGCAAGCTGACGGGCGAAGCGCGCGACCGCGGCGAGAACGATGTCGATGACATCCTTGCCCGCCTGGCCGTCTACTTTGGCGTCCCCGAGTTGGCGGAGGCCGAAGATGCCGCAACCTACGAAAACGCCGACCCCGAGCAGCCCCTCCCGATCCGCCCACCGGTGCTGTGCCCGGGCTGCCCGCATCGCGGCAGCTTCTATGCTGTAAAGCGTGCGCTGGGCAAGGCCCCGGCCGTGTTCTGCGGCGACATCGGATGCTACACGCTGGGCAACGCCATGCCGCTCGATGCGGTGGACACGTGCCTGTGCATGGGCGCCGGCATCACCATGGCGCAGGGCTTCTCTGTGGTGGAACCTCAGAAGAAGGCCCTGGCGTTCGTCGGCGACTCGACGTTCTTCGCCAGCGGTTTGCCGGGAATCGTGAACGCGGTGTACAACGGCCACGACTTCACGCTGTGCGTGTTGGATAACGCCACCACCGCCATGACGGGCAGCCAGCCGCATCCGGGCACGGGCGTGACGCTGATGGGCGAGCGCCGCAAGCCGGTTTCCATCGAGGCAGTGCTGAAGGCGGTCGGTTTCGAGTGCATCGTGCACGCCGACCCGCTGAACCTGCAGCAGTCCATCGACGCCGCGCGTGAGGCGATCGATTTCGAGGGGCCGTCCGCCATTATGTTCGAAAGCCCCTGCGTGCAGCTGTTCAAGCCGGCCGCTCCTGTGGTGTTGGACGCTCAGCGTTGTACGGGTTGCAAGAAGTGCATCACCGAGATCGGATGCCCCGGCATCGGCTTCAACATCGATGCCCGCGGCCCGAAAAGCGGGGAGCGCGGCCAGGCGTTCATCGACGCCGGACAGTGCAACGGGTGCGGGCTGTGCACGCAGGTGTGCCCGTTCGACTGCATCTCCGTGGTCGACGCCGCATCCGCCGCAAGCGAGAAGAAGGAGGCCTAGCATGCTGAACATCCTGCTCACGGGCGTAGGCGGTCAGGGAACCGTTCTGGCTGCGAAGGTGCTTGCCCAGGCCGCTTTGGAAAAGGGCTGGCAGGTGCGCACGGCCGAGACCATCGGCATGGCGCAGCGCGGCGGCAACGTGGTGTCGCACGTGCGCATCGGCAACAAGGGCGAGCAGGTGCATGCGCCCCTGGTCAGCCGAGGAACCGCCGACCTGATCATCGCGTTCGAGCCGGCAGAGGCCGCTCGCGTGCTGCCTTTCCTTGCCTCTACGGGGACGCTGGTGTTCGCCACCACCGCGGTTCAGCCGGTGACGGCGGCGCTGTCGAAGAACCCGTATCGCGCCTGCGACGTGATCGCGAACATGGAGCGCGCGCTGACGGATACGCAGGCGAAGCTCGTGCCCGTCGACGATGCCGCGCTCACGCAGGCAGCCGGCAGCCGCAAGGTGCTCAACAGCCTGCTGCTCGCCAAGGCTTTGCAAACCGGATGCGTGCCCATCGATGTCGAAGACCTTCGCGCGGCGATCGCGGCTTGCGTCAAGCCGCGCTTCGTGGATATGAACCTGCAAGCCATCAACGTGGCGGTGGGGGAGTAGCGCCGAAAACCTTCTGTAACAAGCAACGGGACCGCAAATCGGTCCCGTTGCCGGTTTTGGGGGTTGCTTGCGGTTTGGTTTGGCCTACAATGACCAGTATGACTTCGGTATTCGACATCCACTTCTCCTCAGCCGCGCGCACCGCGTTGGCTGGTCGATGGCTTTAGCTTCAAGACCTGTAAGGCTTGGGGCCGATTTGCCGTGCTTTCCCGCAGCCTTTTCGGGCTTGAAGCGCCTACGCACTTTTCCTCACATCGCATGAATAAAAAAGAAGCAAGCCATTTGAACAAGGGAGCATGCTATGCAGATGAAGCCGGAGCAGCTTGAGATCATCAAAGAGCAGTTTAAAACCCTGAAGGACCGTTCGGCCTTCTACGCCCGTAAATTCAAGGACATCGATCTGTCCGACGTGCAGACCCAGGAAGATTTCGAGAAGCTGCCGTTCTCGGAAAAGGCCGATTTGCGCGAGGCATACCCGCTGGGACTGCAGGCGGTGCCGGACGAGAAGGTCATCCGCATCCACAGCTCCTCGGGCACCACGGGCACCCCGGTCGTCATCCCCTACACGCAGAAGGATGTCGACGATTGGGCCACCATGTTCGCTCGCTGCTACGAGACGGCGGGCATCACGAATACCGACCGCATCCAGATCACCCCTGGTTATGGCCTGTGGACTGCCGGCATCGGCTTCCAGCTGGGCTGCGAGCGCCTGGGCGCCATGGCCATCCCTATGGGCCCCGGCAATACCGAAAAGCAGCTGCAGATGATGCAGGACCTGCATTCCACCGTCATCACGGGCACGTCCAGCTATGCGCTGCTGCTTGCCGAGGAGATAGAGAAGCGCGGCCTGCGCGACAAGCTCGACCTGCGCAAGGGCGTCATCGGCTCCGAGCGTTGGGGAGAGAAGATGCGCCAGCGCATCGCCAACGAGCTGGGCATCGAGATCTTCGACATCTATGGCCTGACCGAGATTTACGGCCCGGGCATCGGCATCTCCTGCGAAGAGCATCATGGCATGCATATCTGGGAAGACTACGTATATTGCGAGATCGTCGACCCGAAGACCGGCGAGCAGCTGCCCGACGGCGAAGTGGGCGAGCTGGTGCTCACCACGCTGCGCAAGGAGGGCGCGCCGCTTGTCCGCTACCGTACGCATGACCTGACGCGCATCATCCCCGGCGACTGCAAGTGCAAGTTCGGCAGCCACCACCCGCGCATCGACATCCTGACGGGACGCACCGACGACATGGTCAAGGTGAAGGGCTGCAACATGTTCCCCTCCCAGATCGAGGAGGTTCTGCAGTTCACCGATGGCGCGTCGTCCGAGTATCAGGTGATGATCGAGGCAATCAACGGCCGCGATGTGCTCACTGTGCTGTTCGAGACGCCGCTTGAGGGCGAGGAGCGCGAGCAATGCGAGCAGCAGCTGGCGGCGATCTTCAAGGCGAAGATCGGCTGCACCCCCGAGGCGAAGGGCGTTCCCATGGGCGAGCTGCCGCGCAGCGAGAAGAAGTCGAAGCGCATCTTCGACTCCCGCTACTAAAAGCTTGCGAACAAATTGAATGAGAAGCGAAGCCGGGTCACGTGCCCGGCTTCGCTTTTTCTAATTCGAACCGCTTTGCTAGGAAATAATGTTGCCGTTCAGGAAAATCCTGGACGGAAAGGCACTTGACTGTGGTAGAGTAGCGTCCATGAGCATCGTGAACGGACATACCACCGCATCCCGCAGCGCTCAGCAGCCCGCTGAGCTGACTGCCATGCTGTGTGCCTTCGAAGTCCAAACGATGCCTTTTGCGGGTAAGACCGCCTGTGAATGCGGTGCGACGAAGCCCTGCCTTCCTTCCTATTATTATTCCTATCGATATCTGTAGCACACGGGGCTTAGCCGCTGCGTGCGTCCGTTAGACGTGGCGTATGTTCGCAGCGAACTCGGGCTTGTGCCGTGTGCGTCTCCGGGTTGGGCGACTTAGATGCGTTCGCTTGCCCAACCGTGTCCTTGACGAGGGGCAGCTGCTTTCCGAACAGGGAAGATTCCACGGTCTACACGATATCGATCGGTAAAGGAACGATCATGGTCGCAAAAATCTGCATGGTTTTGATTTTCGTCGGCGTAGCGGTCGGGGTCGGCTTGTATTGCCGCCGCACCACCACCAGCGTCGACGGTTTCGTTCTGGGCGGGCGTAACGTCGGCCCTTGGATGAGCGCATTCGCATATGGCACCAGCTACTTCTCCGCTGTGGTGTTCGTCGGCTATGCCGGCCAGTTCGGCTGGAAATACGGTATCGCCGCCGTGTGGGCGGGCATCGGCAATGCCATTCTCGGCAGCCTTTTGGCCTGGTGGGTGCTCGGTCCGCGCACGCGTGAGATGACGCATCGCCTAGGCGCCACCACCATGCCCGAGTTCTTCGGCAAGCGTTTCCAGTCGAAGGGCTTGCGCATCGCCAGCGCGGCCATCATCTTCGTGTTCCTGATCCCTTACACCGCAAGCGTGTACAACGGCCTGTCCCGCCTGTTCGGTATGGCGTTCGGTCTTCCTTACGAGGTGTGCGTCATCGGTATGGCCGTCATCACGTGCCTGTACGTGGTTCTGGGCGGTTACATGGCAACCGTCATGAATGACTTCCTGCAGGGTATCGTCATGCTGTTCGGCATCGTCGCGGTCATTGCGGCGGTTATCCTGAACAACGGCGGCTTCAGCGAGGCCATCACCACGCTGTCGCAGATCCCGGCCGAGGGCTCGCAGATGGCCGGCCCGTTCGTCAGCATGTTCGGCCCCGACCTGTTCAACCTGCTCGGCGTGGTGGTGCTGACCAGCCTTGGCACCTGGGGGTTGCCGCAGATGGTGCAGAAGTTCTACGCCATCAAGTCCGGCCCCGCGGTGAAGCAGGGCGCCATCATCTCCACGCTGTTCGCGTTCGTGGTTGCCGGCGGTAGCTACTTCTTGGGTGGTTTCGGCCGTCTGTACGCCGACAAGATCGAGATCGGTCCCACCGGCATCCCGGTGTACGACTCCATCATCCCGACCATGCTGTCCACCTTGCCCGATATCCTCATCGGCATCGTCATCGTGCTCGTGCTGTCCGCCAGCATGTCCACGCTGTCCTCGCTGGTTCTGACCTCGTCCTCCACGCTGACGCTCGACCTTCTGCAGAGCAACGTGGTGAAGAAGATGAGCGAGCAGAGCAAGCTCGGCTGGATGCGCGTCCTCATCGTGGTGTTCATCATCGTGTCTGCGGCGCTGGCGTTGATTCAGTACAACTCCTCCATCACGTTCATCGCGCAGCTCATGGGTATCTCCTGGGGTGCGCTGGCCGGCGCGTTCCTCGGCCCGTTCCTGTGGGGCCTGTACTCCGGTCGCATCTCCAAGGCCGCCGTTTGGTGTAGCTTCATCGTTGGCGTGTGCCTGACCAGCGGGAACATGGTGCTCACGCTGATGGGCACGCCGCTGATCGCCAGCCCCATCAACTGCGGAGCCCTGGCCATGCTGCTGTCTTTGATCATCGTGCCGGTGGTCAGCCTGTTTACCAAGTCCGTTCCCTTCGAGGTGAACCCGCCGAGCCCCGAGGGCGCCATCGACCGCGAATACCAGCATGAGCTGGCCGTGGAACGCAAGGGCGCGGAATAGTCTTCCAATTACGGTTTGCCGTTATGGGTTAGCGAATCACGCAAAACCGAGTGCCTTCAAGGAAGAGGCGGACGAAGCTTATCGTCTGCCTCTCCCTATATATAGTTGAGTTCGACGTCTGGGGTTCCGTATCCGCCAGCCAGTGCATAAGGCGATGTGGTTCAGAGAGGGTTCCGTTGCGCGAAACGCCTTCTTCGATGCGGACTCCGCACTGCTTAAACGTTCCTTTCGGTATACCGGCCTGCCGCTCGATCGGGCGGAGAACCCGCCTCCCGACAACCTATTCCTTTTGTTTCACGTGAAACCCCTCCGGCGGAATCCTAGTGCGGTTCGACCGTTGCGCTTGTATACTGATTCGCAATGGACTTTGAGGACCTTATGGAGAAAGGGAAGGGAAATGGAAGAGGCTTTCGAGCTTATCAGCACCGGCGCTTGGTCCATCGTGCCGCCGCTGCTGGCGTTGGCTCTGGCGCTCATCACCAAAGAGGTGTATTCGTCGCTGACCATCGGCGTGTTCGTCGGCATGGTCATCTACCAGTTCACCCTCAACGGTGTCGGCGTCGATCAGCTGGTCACGGCATTCACCGATGTGCCGAACGCGATGGCGCTGCAGATCGCCGATAACGGGGCGTTGCTGTTGTTCCTTGCGTTGTTGGGGGCGCTGACCGTGGTCATCGCCACGGCGGGCGGCAGCCGCGCTTATGCCGAGTGGGTGTCCACCCATATCAAGAACGCGCGCGCCGCGCAGGTGCTCACCGGCTTGCTGGGCATCATCATCTTCGTCGACGACTACTTCAACTGCTTGACGGTCGGCGCGGTCATGCGCCCCGTGACCGATCGCTTCCATGTCAGCCATGAGAAGCTGGCCTGGATCATCGACTCCACGGCAGCCCCGGTCTGCATCATCGCGCCGGTGTCCTCGTGGGCCGTTGCGGTCGGCGGTTATCTGGGAGACGACGGCTTCACCACGTTCGTGCAGTCCATCCCGTACAACTTCTACGCGCTGCTCACCATTTTCTTCGTGTTCTTCATGCTGATCACGAACAAGAACGACTACGGTCCGATGCGCGCCGCCGAGGCGGAGGCACAGTCCTCCGACGGCGCTTCTGCCGAGGGCGGCAAGCTGTTGGAGAAGCTGTCCACCATGGGCCTTTCCGATCAGGCTGAAGCCGATCCCGACGACCATACGAACCTGGAGTCGGTCGTCACCGAACAGGCCGATATCGAGCAGTCCGCATCGGCGGCCATCGATGAGTACAAGGGCCTTGACATCTCTGAGAAGGGCAAGGTCTACGACCTGATCGTGCCTATCTTGGTGCTGATCTTCTTCTCGATCCTGGGCATGATGTACACGGGCGGCTTCTTCGAGGGCGTCGACTTCGCCACCGCTGTCGGCGAGAACCCGGTCGGCGGCCTGTGCATCGGCGCTACGGTGGCCCTGTGCGTTGCCGGCGCCATGTTCCTGCCGCGCGGCCTGACCACGTTGAGCGGTTTCGTGGAGAGCATCTCCGAGGGCGTGCGCTCCATGGTCGGCGCCATCATGATCTTGGTGCTGGCATGGAGCTTGGGCGGCTGCTGCCGTTACATGCTCGGCACGGGCGACTTCGTGAGCAGCTTCCTGAACAGCCTGGGTGTGAGCTTGGCCATCCTACCGTGCATCATCTTCCTGGTGGCTGGCTTCATCGGCTTCGCCATGGGCACGAGCTGGGGCACCATCGCGCTGATCCTGCCCATCGTCGTCGGCGTGTTCAACGAGGGCGATCCGCTGTTCCTGGTTGCCGTGGGCGCAACGCTGGCAGGTGCCGTGTATGGTGACCATATCTCGCCGATCTCGGACACCACCATCCTGTCGTCCGCGGGCGCGAAGTGCAACCACCTGCGTCACGTGGCAACGCAGCTGCCGTACGCGACCACCGTCATGGTCGTCTGCTTCGTGTGCTACATCGTCGCCGGCTTCACGGGCAATCCCTGGATTTCCCTGGTGCTGGGCGCGGTGCTCATCGTGGTTGCGGTGAAGATCCTGCACAAGTCCAACATCGGCGTGAAGAAATAAGCTCCGACGCGCGGCAAGCGCCGCAAAAGTGGCAAGAATGCGAAGAGAGAGGGCTCCATTCGGGGCCCTCTCTTTTTTACTGAACAGCTATTTTCGGAAAAAGCGCGGGGTTTGACTCCACCAGAAGGCCTGTTGATTCAGCCTTGTTTTCGGGCGCGTAAGGTGCTCGTCCTTGCTAGCGGGCATCCCTAGAAGATGTAGCAGCCTACCAATGCTATTGCCGTCCGTTCTTTTCCGCGCCATGTTGCCGTCTCGCCCGCATTCGCGCTATGCCGAGAAGATGCGGGGGAGGGGAAGGTCGTGAGGTTCGGTGGGCACGCGGTCGACGCGCTGCTCTTCGAATGCCACGCCGGCTACGAAGCAGTCATCACGCAGTTTGGGAAGGAACCGATCGTAGTTTCCGCCACCGTACCCGAGGCGCATGAAGCCGCTGTCGAAGGCGACCAGGGGGATGACAGCGATGTCGAACAGCTGCTCATCGGCTCCTCGCCAGCCTTGGGCGTGCAGGTCATCGAGCAGATAGGGGCGTGCGGGATGGTCGAGGAAGGCGGGGCGCTGCTCGGTCAGCTGGTTTTGCGCGATCGGGAAGAACACCATGTGCGCCGGCGCATTTGGAGCATCTTTGGCCATGCAGGGCAGAAACACCTCCCAGCCGCGTTCGTATGCCGCAAATAGCAGAGGGTGTACGTCAACTTCGCTGCTCATAGGTTCGTAAGCGGCGATGCGCAGCTGCTTGGTGGAAGCGCACGAGGGCGTTTCGCCCGCAAATCGGTTCTCGATTTCCACAAGGAATCGCTCGCAGATGAGACGGCTTTTCTCTTTGCGCTCGGCATGAGGAATCTCTTTGCGTCGTGCAAGAACCGAAGCACGCGTGTCTTGTTTCAAAGTCATATCGTCTTCCTCAAAAATGGACGAAATCTCAGCATCGTGTGAAAAAGCATAGCAATAAAGTAGAGGTTTATCGCTTGCGCTAGTATGTAAGCATACTCGTTGGGTCTGGCGATGGCTATGACAACAACGGGGAAACGAGGCGGCGGTGCGCCCAGCCGAGGCCCTGACAGGCGGCGCTTCACGGTGCAGTTGGGACTCCGGCAGGCATCGCTTCGCAGTGCAGCTGGAGACCTGGCGAGCATCGCTTCACGGTGCAGCTGAGGCTTCGGCAGGCAGCGCTTCACCGCCCACCGCCCGAGCATGGGCATGGGCGGTGGAATCGCGATGCACTGGGCTCCAATGCGTTTGCGAAAGCCTCTATAACAGATGACCAGGGATTTCGTTGACGAAGAAAACAGGGAAGGTGTACATCGTCCGTCCCTGCTTGGAGCATCGAACACGAAATAGGAACGAGGGAAACGGTGCACTTCAAGGCTTCGGTCGAATATGGGATGCGTGCGGTGCTGTATCTAGCGGAAAAGGGCTCGATATGCTCATCGCGCGAGGTAGCCGAGGAGATGTCCATTCCGCGCGACTACCTGATCCAGTTGGCGCAGCTGCTGCGCAACGCCGGGATCATCCATGCACGTCCAGGCAAAAACGGCGGATACATCCTGGCGAAGGACGCTTCTAATATCAGCATGCTTGACGTTTTCAACGCGCTGCAGAATGAGCGCCCGCGTTCGGAGCGTAAGGAAGCGGGGGAGGAAATAAGCGACCTGCTGCAGGACATCACCGCCGCATGCTCCGCGGTCGAACGCGAAATGGAAGATTATATGTCCTCCATCACCCTGCAGAACATGATTGAACGCATCCACGGCAAGGAATCCGACACCGTTTCCGGTTCTACCCGATTCCAAACACCTGCATAACGAGCAGGATTGCGGTGAGCACGGAGACGATGCCTACGGTGATCCAGATGAGCACCTTCGTCACGCGGCCGGACTTGAACTTGCCCATGACGCGCTTATCCGACGAGATCAGCGCCATGAACACCAACAGTACCGGCAGCACCAGGCCGTTGATGAACTGCGCCATGAGCATGACGCCCATGAGGTCGATGTTCGGGATGAGCACGATGACGGCCGAGAACGCGATGACGAACGTGAAGATGCTCTTGAACAGCGGCGCTTCCTTCCACTTGAAGGACACGCCGGCCTCCCAGCCGAATGCCTCGCAGATAACGAACGCCGTAGTCAGCGGAAGCACACATGCCGCCAAGAACGATGCGGCGATCAAGCCGATGGCGAACAGGGCCTCGGCGTATTTGCCCGCGAACGGCGCCAGAGCGGCAGCCGCGTCGGCGGCATCGCTGATGACGATTCCCTGGGGATACAGCACGGTGCCCGTGGTGACGATGATGAACCACGCGACCAAGCAAGCAGCTACGGTGCCGGAGACCACGTCGACCTTCTGTGTGAACAGCTCGTCGGGTTTGATGCCCTTCTCAACCACGTTGCTCTGGTTGAAGAACATCATCCAGGGCGCAATGGTGGTGCCGATCATGGATATGACCAGTGAAACGAAGCTTTGCTGGTACACCACATGGGGAACGATGGTGTTGATAGCCGCATCCTCCCAGTTCGGCTGCGCCAAGAATGCCGCGATCACGTAGGTGAGGAACACCAGCGACAAGATGAGGAACACCTTCTCCACGCGCTTGTAGCTGCCTCCTACGATGAGCAGCCAGACGGCTAACGCGGCGACGGGCACGGCGATGTATTTCGACACGCCGAACATCTCCATGCCCGAGGCGATGCCTGCAAACTCGGAGAACGTGGTGCAAACGTTGCCGATAAGCAGCGCGAGCATGGCTAGCGCCGTGAGCCTGATGCCGAAGGATTCGCGGATGAGCGCGGCGAAACCCTTACCGGTGACGGCGCCCATCTTCGCGGCGGTCATTTCCACCACGATGAGCAGCACGCACATGATAGGGATGACCCACAGCGTGGCGAAGCCGAACTGCGCGCCAACGGTCGAGTAGGTTGAGATGCCGCCGGCATCGTTGCCGGCCATGGCCGTGACGATGCCCGGGCCCATTGCGGCCAAGATGAGCAGCAGTTTGCTTTTCTGTTTGCTGGAGCCGCCGGCCTGCTCGAGCGCCTGCTTTTCCGCAAGCTGCTCGGGGGACAGCGTGGCCTCGCCGGTGTGGAAGCTGCTGCGCTCCAGCGGGTTATGCGAATCGATGTCGGCAACGCGCCCGGTCTTGCCGTTCTGCTTCAAAACCACGGCTTACCTCCAATGGAATCCTACGATTTGCAGTACGACAAGGGTGTACAGGATCAAGAAGATCACGGCGCCGGTCGCGATGCCCACCCACTTCCAAACGGAAGTCTTCGTCTTGTCGCTGCTGACGTCGTCTTCGATGGCGTCCCAGGCGTCGTCGACGGTGACGATGCCAAGCAGCGCGCCGTGCTCGTCCACGACGGGCATGGCGGTCAGGTCGTACTTGAAGATGTCGGCCGAGACGTCCTCTTCGGTTTCGTCCGGCGTTGCGGTGATCAGGTCGTCGTACATGCACTTCGACATGGGCGTTTTGTCATCGGTGAGCACCAGGGTGCGCAGCGAGCAGACGCCCACCAGCTTGTCGTACTCGTCCAGCACGTACACGAAGTGGACGGAAGGATGGTCCTCGGGAAGCTCGCGCAGCACCTCGATGGCGTGTCCGACGGTATCGGTGTCGGCAACGGACACGAACTGCGTGGTCATCATGCCGCCGGCGGTGCCGTCCTTGTAGCCGAGCAGGCGGCGGATCTCCGTTGCGTCCTCGACGCCCATAAGGCGCAGGAGCGTTTCGGCGCGTTCGTAGGACAGGTCGCGCACGATGTCGGCTGCGTCGTCCGGGTCCATGTTGCCCAGCACGTTTGCAGCCTGCTTGTTGTCCAAGCTCTCGATGAAGTCGGACTGGTACTCGTCTTCCATCTCCGAGATGGCCTCGGTTGCCTGGGCATCGTCGAGGTGCTCGAACACGTTCGCGCGCTGCTGCGGATCCAGCTGCTCCAGAATGTCCGCGACGTCGGCGGGGTGCAGCTCGTCCAAGCGCTTGTGGGTGACGGAAAGCTGCACTTCGGAAAGGTCGCGGTCCAGCAGGTCCATATAGTTCCACGCGATGATCTGCTCGTCGATCTTCTTGCCGAAGACCTTGGCGATGGAGACCACCGAGCGCTCGATCCAGGGGGCAAGGCCGCGCAGGATGCCGCGGATGCCCACTTCGGCGCCAAGCAGGCGCAGTTGAGAGCCGGAAACGGAAAGCTTCAGGTCGTTTACGCGCACGACCTTCAGACCCTGCGTGTCGACGATCTGACGGTTCATGAGGTCGCGTGCGAGCAGCACCTCGTCAGGCTGCAGGTAGCTGAAGCGGATGTCGTGCGCTTCGACCTGCAAGGTGAGGCCGTCGTCGTCGAACTCGTCGACGTACTTGCGCCATGAGATCATGAACGGGATCTTGCCCGGACCTTGGAAGGCCAGGCTGGTGATACGCGGAAACACCTCGCCCGTGGAGATGGCGAGGTCGGATACGGTGCCGATTTTCTCACCGGTGCAGTCGACGACCGGCTTTCCCAGCATTTGAGAGAGATAGAGCATGATCAATTCCCTTACTGTCCATGCTCGCGTTCGGCAGGGGCTTTTATAGGTGCCGGATAATGCTACGTCTGCCGTGCGGCAACCGCGTTATGGGCACGTAAAGCTTCTGTCAAACGAGAGCGCGCTGCAGCCTGCTCCTTCGGCTGCCAGCGTAAGGGAGGAGTCGAAGGAAGGCTACATACTGTGAGGTTTCGGTTTTCGAACCTTCAACAGGGTTCCTTTCTTTGGCCTACAAAACAAAAAACCGCATGTGCTCAGTGGAGCCATTGCGGAATTTCAAGCTAAGTGGTGCGCCGTGAGGGATTCGAACCCCCGACGTACTGATTCGTAGTCAGTCCCTCTATCCAGCTGAGGTAACGGCGCACATTGTCAAACGCGCTGTTAAAGTGGTGCGCCGTGAGGGATTCGAACCCCCGACGTACTGATTCGTAGTCAGTCC
>ERZ1034969.486-NODE-486-length-23714-cov-5.634220_pt1 | contig 23714 bp, 17 predicted proteins | sample MGYA00520624_ERZ1034969 | MGnify/ENA primary metagenome ERZ1034969 (study PRJEB33766, sample SAMN09781776) | gut metagenome | biome: gut microbiome | host: Homo sapiens | place: Madagascar | study: EMG produced TPA metagenomics assembly of the PRJNA485056 data set...
TTCCAATACCTTGTTGATATAATGATGCCACTTTTTCTTGAAATTCTTTATAAGGATCTCGTTCTATCTGCATCGCATACACTCTTAACAAAGGAATATTTAGGAACGCTAATATTTGTATAATGTCATACGGATAATATCTTTTTTCATGTAAAATTTTAGTCAATCGACACTCCGTAACTGTTTCCCTATTAATATAGAAGAAACTCATTTCATTCCATAGTTTTTTGCGGTTTATTTTCCCGCCAGTCTTGGACAAATAACCAGTCTCACCCAATATCTGTAACAGTATATTTTCTAATGAGATTTTTAATGTGTATTCTTGATTCATCGCTTCATAGATATATGCTGCCAGTTTGTCAGACACTGGATCGCTTTTGATTGTTTTGCTGGTTATAGAGATATTTGATTCTGCGTCATATAAAATATGCTTTCCGATAATACTGACGCTTTCCGCGCTCTCATACAAATAACAATGATGCTTATAACAGGCCCGTATCTCTGGAATCATCCATTCCCTGTGCCAGTACGCTTCACCGTATTTTTTACGATCCTCTTTCACGCATATAGGACAATATTTTATATGGTTTGTCACTCCTTCATATTTTGGGAACGGCGGTATAATCTTTCTATACTTATCATCGCCTTGTGCCAGATATTCCAACGCCTTTTCTTTCTGATCTGCTGGTAGGAAGCTTGTCATATAGTTATAGATGGTATGCTCTTTGATTACTGTTTTCCAATCCTTATCTCTGGTTAGCAGTCTTTTGACATCTGGCGTGATATCATTCATATAATTCATATCTGTGTAAATCTGCTTACAATGCAATTTTTCGTTACAGTATCTTACAGAGTACAATCCCTCTCCTACCCCATACCTCGCAAACACACTATAGAATGATTCATCTGGATAAGGTGTTGGAAAATACGTAATCATCAGACCACCTCCACAGCACAAAATTCCCGCAATATCTCCATTGCATCCCTGTCATGTTCTTTCGCCCAGTCAATTAATTCCTGTACAGAATGAAATTTTACTTCGCAGTTCTTCTTCAGCAAATCCTTCATAGGTACTTCCTTCATCTCATTATGTGTCTGTACTGTGACTGTTCGATTCTGTGCTTGTTTCCTAGCACTTGCTTTCTTAACTACGGGCTGAATATATTCCTGCATAAACTGCATCCGACTGTTATAAGCATCATTCAAGGTTTCAAGCGTAATCTCTTCTTTCCCGTTCAGAATCGCCATCTCCTGTGCATCATGGAACAGTGTCACGACAACAGAAAGCACACCTGCTGAATGATTATACAGCCATTCTACAATTGCATCGTTGATCTTCGTGGACTTCTTCACATACTGGAATCGAAACATCTCGTGGCAGAACTGATAAAAATAACTCCCCATTTCCAATTTGTCATAATACAATCCTAATGCTCTTCGTGCCAGATACATTTTTTGCTCAAAGAAAGGTTTGCTCTCTGGTGTACCTACCATACAGATAGAGATACCGGAATTATTGATAAGCTGTGTAAGAACGCCTACTAAGTTCTTGCCGTTTGCAGAATTGACCACATTCTGTATCTCGTCCACTACAAGCAGACCAATATTGTTTAAGCAAGCCTGACTCACAATACCGATGAGGGCATCTGTCGTATACTTTGATCTGACAGCTGTAGGGTAGAAATCACTGCCTAACACCTCATCTATTTTGCGCAGGATCTCTAATAGCAAGTTCTTCACAGATGAATCAAATGGACATTGTACGATTAAACATGGTACAACTTTCATGTAAGGATCATTCAAGATAATCTCTGTCTCACCTTCGATCACTTCAATAGCATGTTGAATAGCAGAACTCTTACCGATTCCAGAGCAACCAATGATGGTATAACTGTCCATTCCACCCATAATACCGTTACTGGTTATGCCGCGCCTAGTCTGATAATTTTTATACCGTTGCATGGTAGCTTCTTTCGATGTCTTCTTTTGGATGGAACGCATAATAGACAGATACATTTTATTGTAAATCTCCACTGACATCTGAGATGGAATGTAAAGGTCATACAGAGATGACAGTGCCATTAAACGTACATTCATTGGCTGGTTGCGGATGTTTTCATCATAAACAGGTTTGACCGTCAGTCTTTCTATCAGTTCATTTCCTGCCAGCATATCTGGTAAACAGTTTCTCTCCATCATCTTTTAACTCCTCCCCTAGCAATCAATTCGATCTCATTCATCAGATCAATTTTCGCCTGTCGTGCATTATTTTGTTCGGAACGTAGTGTTGTTTTGCTCTGTTCTTTGATCTGTTCCACTTCATCCAATTTTCTGTTCTTATACCGGCTTTCAACCAATTCAAACGGAATAAAATCGCCCTTCTCTACTGTCCATACTACAGATACATCATCCGGATCGTAGGCAACCTTAATATTTCCACCTTGCAGGAATCTTTCAGCGCAGTCATCACGTTTATACCGCATCCCATTTACCACTAGACCACGCCTAGTGAATGTCCCAATGGTACGTGGGAGCAGATATAGGATTATTTTCGCGGTGTCATGCGGGAATGAAATTAAATTTGCGCCTGGTTGCAGTCTTCCCCATTCCCAGATACTGGCTGCATATGGCTTTACTCCATCATGAATCATAGATTGTGTGTAAGGGAATCGTTCTATGAGCCGTTGGCTGTTGTAGTAAATGATACAGCGTAAGATAATTTTCTCAAAATCAAACATCGTCAAGCAAGCGTCCAATCTATAATCTCTTGCACCTCGTTCTTGGAAGTCTGGATCAATCACACCTTTACCCTTGAGGAGTGGTTTATACATGGATTGGATGATGTCAAAGAATTTCTCTACAGCACCTTTCAGCTCTGGTCTGTATGGTGGAAGATTTACCATAGTCACGCCTGTTTCTGTGATCTGTGCAAAGGATTCTGATGTGTATTCCCGTCCCATATCAGTGACAAAGATGCCCGGTAACTCTTGCACGTTCCACTGGGATTTGTCTAATGGGATACCAAACTTTCTACACCATTCTGTTTTCTCGGTAAGGATATTTTGGAGCAGATGACATAGACTTTTTGTATCGTTATTCCATGAGAGAACATAGCCATAACACATACTGCTGTAAGCGTCAATGCAAGTGGTTAGGATCGGGCGACCTTTTAAGGTACCTGTTTCGTCAATAAGGTAGATATCACATACGGTGGAATCAAACATACCAGTGCCGATATTGGTTGCAAACTCACGGATACCATCTCCTAGTAAGGGGCGATTGTTCCGCTGGTAATTTGACAGTCCATCTCTGGAAATATAATAAGTTTGGAGCTTCTTGGTTTTCCGGTAAAAGTATCGGAACTGATAAAAGGATGGATGATCGGATAGTAACTGTCCCATGCTGTCACAATACTTTTCTTTCAGCATCATCTCATATGCTGTCACAAGACTGTTTTGTCTGCGTGTATAGAAGAACTTATTCAATGCCCATCTCATGTTCTTCTCATCTTTGGTCAGTACCTTTTCTTTCGTATGAACTTTTGGTGCAAGTGCAGTGACGGTCTGAAAGATTAGATACTGATACAGATAGCGGCGGATGGTCTGCTTACTGATGTTATGCTCTTCGGAGATGGAAGATATTATGTTGGAGGTCGCCGTACTGTCTCCTAAGTGGTATAGGATCGGTGCAATCAGTGTATACCGTTCATGTGCAATACGAATCTGATCTGCTGTAAGGTCTTTCTCTGCTGGCGGAGTAATGTTAAGAGCATCGTATAAATGCTTCTCTGACAAGGGGTTATATTGCGTTCTGAGCGTCCAGAATGGCATTTTCGGATGGAGACAGTCAATTACAAGGGTCTGGTTATCTGATGTCTTTAAAATTCTGTAGAACGTGTTATTGATATGGGCTATATCAGCTTTCTGCATCTGTTACAATCCCCCAATCTTGAACGTTATGGGCAAGCCAGTAGGAACGTGATGTGTCCAGAAGTTTAATTGTAAGTGGCTTGGCCCTGGTCAGATGACTTCGTTCTACACACTCTCGGACATATTGTGTACCATCCTGTCGGGTGATGAGGAAATCTGTGGTGTAGTCTTCTCCATCGAGTGGCGCATTGCATTGGAAGGATTGGACGGATGGATCTGTCTGGAGCTTGTCTGCATAGACGGCTTGGATTTTACTGTAGCATCGGCAGATTGTGTCACACTTGGAAAGAGCTTTTTTCTCACAGCGTCCTTTGTAAGTTTTCTTGTACATAGTGTACCTCCTTTGAATTTATATGTCGAAAAAGTTACCCAAAAATGTTTGATATGTGTATTGAAAAGTACCCAAAAAGCATACATCTGTGTTTTAAAAAGTACCCAAAAATGCTTGTTTTTGGGCGTGTGTAAGAATAAGTACCCAAATCCTGTTGTTTTTGGGAAAATCTGGGAAAGCAAAAATCCAGTGTTTATGCGGGTTCCCAGACTTTTTGATATTTACTGTTACACATCCCCAAAAATGGAGTAAAAAATATTCTATGTTAAAGGGCAACCTCCTTGAGCCTAAAAAGGGCAAAACTGTTGGTTCTGCCGCTGATATGACTATAGAATATTTGAATGACATTTTCGTGCAAACTTTTCCGACTGTAAGGTTGAATCTATGGTGGTAAGGGCTGATGTGGAATGGATTGTGCTTGCCAAAGAGCAGATGAAATTCCAGTTTCATCGGGAAATTTCAAAACTTCCAATCCCAAAAACCCAGTATTTAAGCCTTTTTATCTGTGCATAATTTGTTATTAACGTAAAAAAAGACCTCATAACCACATATTTCATGGTTACAAGGTCTTCATTTTGTTATTTTTCAATTACTCCGGCTTGTGTCTGGCTGATGATCCGGAAAGGGGGCGGTCTGTGATCGGGTAGAGAGTAGCTACAGGATCAGTGACTTTGCCCTTTTGAGGATCAACTGAGTTGCCCTTTAACATAGAGAAAACCTTGTATGGGGATATTATAACCGATCCATCCATACAATTCAAGCCAAAATTCGAATGCCCGTTCTTTACTCAAAAAAGCGTAAAAAAATGGGTGCCTACTTTTTTAAAGTAAACACCCATAATTTATTTTAACCCGCTGCTCTCATATCCCATCGCTCGATGGCTTCATATAAGCAAGCTGGTAACTTTTTCGTACCATTTTCCAAAATCTTAAGTTTTTTCTGCTCCCGTCGTTCACATACGGCATTCCATGCTTCATCATATGTTTCAAAGCGCAAAGTTTTATTCCCCTCAATAGCATATCCATCTTTTTTCTTACTGATGCAGTCTCCTGCTCTTCTCTCAAACACGACATTAATGTAATGTTTTACCAGTACACAAGCTTCTGGGCTGTATTCCTTGTTTCCACGCACTAAAATATCTTTGTCAAGATCAATATGTTCGTCCCCAATATCATGTTCATCATACCAAAGTTTAAAGTTTGCAAAATTTAACCATTCTTCACACACCGTTTTATCACGATATTCCGGCTTGTATTTTTCATGGACATTTTCATCATAGCAACGCTGAATCATATTCTGCCATTTGATATAGCACTTTGAATCAAGATCTCTTTTTTCGCAACCTTTGTATCCGATACCAAACATTCCTCGATGATAATCAAATGGATTCCAACCGTCTTGCTTCCATTTGATCGAATTGACGATCTCTATGATCTCTTCTTCTGTCACAATATTTGGAGCAGACGAACGGCGACGGATTTCATTGTATTGATTTTCCGTGACTGGATACAAATGTCTATAATAATTATCCTTAACATCACCATCCAGATGCCAGATCTTCGTATTGTTTGTCATATCGTAATTTACGATAAAGTTTTCAACCACTAATTTAGTTGCTGAAACACTGCACTTTTCATATTTGTATTTTTTCGTGGATTTCACGTATACTTCTTTTTTCAGCGTATATATTTTTTCGCATGTCACATCATCGTATCTGCCGCGGAGCATTTTATACCTATCCTTATCCTTTTCAATTACGCGCCCATAATTAGAGATCCATGCTTCTTTATAATATAAAAGTCTGGCGAATACCTCATCGCTTGCAATGGCAGGTATTCCAGACTCTTTTTCATCTAATCTTCTATTTTCATCTATTTTCTTATACTTTCTTTCGATTTTCATGGAATCGTCTAAACCACTCTCTATAATTTCATGTAGTGCTTTTCGTCTTCTCGATTCAACCATTTTCTTTCCAATACATTCCTTGCAAGAAAACAAGCGATCCCTTCCACGAGCTTTTGTAAACTTTTCTATCGGAAGGATTCTCCCGCATGTTCTACACTGTCTTTCTTTTTCTTCAATATTAAATTTGTTATCATTAACCATTAGTCCTCCTTGGTATAAATCAGCACAGAATCCATTGACCTGCGCTGATGCAGCACATTATTTTACACCCTGTCTGCTGGGGAATTATCATGCCGTTTATATTCCGGAGCATGTTATCCGGTATTTTATTATTTAGTTTTTTGTAACGCCTGTAGCTTTTTACCATAGTCCATTAAACTCGCAAAGTTACCGCCTCGCCGTTGACCATCTAACATCAGAAGGTATCTGGCAAGTTTACCATTCTTCACCTGGGCTTTTGCTATAACGACGCGACCGCCCAGCTTTCTGTATGTTTTATTCAGCTTTCGTTTCTGCTCATGTCTTTTCAGATACAAAGAACGTTCAATCTGGGCTGTATCATGCGTTTCGATATATCGCTGAACCCATGCAAAAGCTCTATCCCACTCTGCCGGATTTTCTGCAAAGATTTGTAAGTCTTCGGGCCACCACTTCGCCCAAAAATCATAAGCTATATCGCTATTAAACGGCTGCTCCATCGACAGCTTATATGCTAATAGTAATTTCTTTTCTTTATAGCATCTCGGTTTTGTAATATTTTGTTCCATTCGTTTTTCCTCCATTTTTTATTCCATATCCCTATCCATCGCCATATCCACATCTGCATCCCCATCAAAATCCACAGATACATATTTCACACTTAAATCACTAAGTTTCTTTCCCATAAACGTAAAATCTTTAAATTCTTTTGCCATTTTCTCACCTCCAAAATTTTGTTATAGTTATTAATCGTAGTTATAGAAATAGGAGAGTACCTTTGACAGTACCCTCCCATAAAAGTTACATAATTATCTTGTGTCCAAGTTTTTTATACTGATCTGCCAACGTATCCGCAGTATATTTACAAGACTGTTTTAACAATTTCTGAATATCAGGAATAGAATCCTTAGTAATCGTTCCACCATCAATACTTAGCAATGAATCATAATGATTCGTCACTGTCACATTTCCAGCATTACTGATATTCTGAGGAATACTATTGTAGATCACATTGGCTGCATTCGTGCCAAAGCTACCAAACTCCATAGGAGTAGCCATCATCTTACTTACCATATCAGCAGGAATGACAGAATCATCCTTTTTCAATGGTACCAGAACAGATCCATCACGATAAATCATTTCAGAAACACCATGATGTTTTGTGTTCATGTTCTCATTTACAAGAGCAATCTGATCCTTGTCTACACGTTCCGTACCATTTTCATATCCACTGATCTGACTGAGACGTACCCAACCAAGATCTTTGTATACGCCATCGGCACCAGCAATATGAATCTTAAAGTCACCTGTTCTCTGACCATTTCCGCCATAATCCTTCGATGTATAGCTGTCGATGACAACTCCACCTGGAACACCGGAATACTTATTACCCTTTGGAGACATACCCCAAGAGTCATTGTAATAAGATCCTGTGAACGTTACGACATCTCCAACACGAGGAATACCATCACCACCAGAGGTTGCTGGTTGTGGTTTCGGCTGTGGCTTTGGTGGTTTTGGTTTTGCATTGACCTTAATTGACACCTTTGCAGACAGTCCACTTCCATCGGTAGTGGTAGCAGTAATCGTACAAGAGCCAGGTTTCTTTGCTTTTACCGTACCATTGGATACAGTAGCAATTGATTCATTACTAGATTTCCAAGCAAGAGTCTTATTAGCTGCATCGTTCGGCCTGATTGTAGCAGTAATACTTGTGGATTTACCCTCTTCCAGTGTAGTAGAAGTAGGAGACACCTTTAGTTCCGCAACCTTGCGATTCGTTGTATCCTCTGGTTTGACTAATTGATCTGCAAGATCACTGTTCGCCTTGTCATTACTATTGATTGGATCGGTTTTTGTACCAGATGCGGCACTAGATGGATTTTTATTTGCACTGGACTGAGACTGTGATGCATTGGAATTTTGATTCTTAGCACCCGTCTCTGTGCTTAGATCAGACTGCGTATTATTAAAATCCGTACTACCTACCCAGCCAGTATTCTTGATGATAGAATTGATTTTGCCATATGCTTCTTGATAAGAGGACACGGCTTTGTCAAGCATAGAATTGATGATCTCAAGCTGTTTGTCGGCATTATGACTGATTTCATACTCGGTATTTTCCAAGGAATCCTTAAGATCCGAGGAAAGCTTGTCGAAACCTTGAGACTGCATGTCATAAGCATGGTCACGCTTAGTATCTTGTAAATCACTTTCTGCCGATTTTAGGTCAGCTTGTAATTTTCGCAGTCGGCTTTGATCACTCAGATTATTACTACCTTGAAGGGCAATAATTTCTGCTTTCAGCTTATTAATATCATTGCTCTGCGAAGTGACCTTCTTTTCATATTCATAGTAACTTTTACGTTGGTCTAACAGATTTTTCTGCTTCGAGATTATTTTATCAAGATAATCAACCTCTGTACTCATAGCGTTCTTATACAGATCAACCAGGCTGTCCTGGTATGACTTCACATCTGCAATCGAACTTTGAATACCTTCACGGTAATCTTTTGACTTGTCATTATATTCCGTTAAGGAAATAACACCATTGTCATAAGACTCTTTCAGTTTTTGCAGACCCGTGGTATAATCTGCAATCTTTTGTTTTGCCGTACCAATACTCTGCTGTAAGAGAGCAATTTGTGCCAGACCATCCTCAGTAATACGTCCTTGTTTATCCAAAAACGCATCATCATTCAGAAGGTCGCGGAAACTTTTCAGCTCATCTTCAAGGTCACTGTACTTCTGGATAGCATCATCCAATGGTTTGAAACGTAGCTCATAGATACTATCTTGAAGAGATTCATTGTCCGTAATCAGTTCCAGAGTATTTTCTTTTAGCGTTTGAATCTTTTCTGCATAATCTTGATACGATTTAGAATTGACATCAAGAACCGCCTGTTTCTTCCGGTATATCTCCATCTGTTTCAGATTTTGCTGTACCTGGGCGTTATTGTTATCTATACGATCGGTATACAGATTCTCTGGCACATCACGATCCTGTGCTTGCAGGTAGGAAATATACTTGTCATATACATCGGAATTACGTTTGATTCGATCAATGACATTCTGGATGGTATCAATCTTAATCTGATCTAACTTATCCCGTAGTTCAATAAGGCTTGTGGATGCATCATATATCTTAGCTGTAAAATCTTGAATATTTTTTAGCGCAGAATTATAGGCATCAGAACCCTTTTGCATCAAGCCACTGGAAAGTTGGGAATCCATCTCTTTCTGATACTCGGCTAACTTTTTGGTAAGCTGATTGTAAGTATCTTCCTGTGCTTTGATGGATTTATTGATGCTTGCATAGTTGTCTGAATTGTCGATTGCTACGCCAAGTGCATCGTTAAGAGAAATTTTGGAATCGGCTACGTCTTGCAAGGAGCTATTTATGTCTACGATGGCGTCATATTCTTTTTCTATGATTTCTAAGCGTTTTTCGGCTAATTCGGTGATCTTGTCTTCGAGTTTAGCTACGTTGTCAGTTGCAGACTCATACTTACTGTAATAGTCCTTGTACTCGTCAATCTTTTTCTTCAGATCCTCATTTGTGATTTTCTCCACATCGAGAGTACCATTCTGAATTTTAGAAATATAAGAAGGATCAAGACCTACGTTCGCCGCAAGCTGTAAATACTTGTTGGCTGACTGCTGATTTGCAGTTAATTCCTGCTGAACTTTGCTGATTGCATCGTATGCTTTTGTCTGCTTCTGTGCCAGACCGATTGCACGGTCGATATTATCAACGGCAATTTCTGTCGCACGGGACATTTCTTTTAGGAATACTTCAATCCAGTCAAAGGTTTCCTCGGTTGCTTCCTTTGTGGAAGAGCTACCGGATGATCCGGAAGAGGAACCGCCAGATGATCTGCCGGAAGACGTTCTGCTACTTCCACTACTGCTGCTACCAGAAGATGATTTCGAACCGGTTTTATCCTTTTTCTGATTTTCTTCCCATGTGGAAGAATCTGCTTTTGTTCCAGAACCGCCGACATTAAATCTTCCCGATCCACCAGAAAATGCACTGCCTAATGAATAACCTCCACCAGCAAGCTGTGCATGAGATCCGGTAACATATCCATGCTCAAGTAACTGCTCCGTCTGATCCCCATTAAATACAACATCATCTTTCTTCAGATTTGCAAAAGTAGGATCGCCGCCATTCAAGATAAAAGCTTTACCATCCCGAACAATTGCTTCTGGTTTCAACTCATTTACAAGGGCATGTGGTTCATCGTGCGCCAAACCCCAATTACGACTTGCAGTACCTGCCGCATGAGCTGTTCCAAGCGCATGAGCTGTTCCAAGCGCATGAGCTGTTCCGTTTACTTTTGGAGCGGTACCATTAGTCTTAATATTGTAAGTCAGACTTCTTGTTTTATTGCCTGGTAGATTTTCAAGTCCAGAAACAACCACACTGTAAGTAACCGTAGCATCCTTATCTTCCGGATCATAACTGTCAATCGCACTATGGTCAACTTTATATTTGACTGTAGCGTCCTTATCTTTCGGCGTATAATTTACAATCGCTTCTTCGTTCACACCAGCTTTCACGAGTAATTTTGGTGTGATTCCAGAAATCTTTGCAGAGACATCGGAAAGAGCATTCGGATCAAGATTAACGCCTATTGCCACATCAATTGGGTGAGTAGCAATATTGGAAAGCTTAGACTGAAAATCAGAATCATCAAGACCTAACTTTGCTGTCGTATCAGCATCCAGATTCTGTAGCTGTCCTGCCAACTGTTGTACTTTTTGCTGTGCATCTGTGGTATCAATGTCGATGCCCTGTGTTTTCATTGTGTTCTGTGCGTTCAGAATCTCTACAGCATTCTGATATTCCTGTAATTTTCCGATCGCATCGCCCAGTTCTCCATCCACCTGTGAAGTATCAACCTTCAGAATGGCAGGTGTGTTCTCAAGATTTTGTTTTGTAGCATATAAGGATTGCAGACTATTCACAGCATCTTGTGTATCAGCATTAACAGGAATCGTACCATCCTCGTTTCTAAACTGCTCCAATTGGCTCTTCAGATCAGAAATCTTTTGATCGACAGAACTTGCATCAGCGTCAATGACGATATTATTCCGACCAGCTTCCTGCTGTTTTTGCACCAGATAATCAAGAATATTATTGGCTTGTTCCAAACGTTCCGTCCGAACTTCTGGCTCCAGATCAGCGTCATTAATCTGCTGAATGTATTCCTTAACCTTATCAATATCATCCGTAATCTCACCGAATGAATCCGTGTCCAGATTAATACTATCGAGAGATGTCTCGCCCATTCCATCAAGAGCTTCTTTGGCTGATTGAGCTTCAGTCTTTAGCTGTTCCAGAGATTTAACAGGCTGATCGAGGTCGATGTCAAAGCCAAAATCATGCAGTTTTCTTAGTACTGACTGCACAGCTTCCACATCAATTCCCAGTGCATCCGCAATTTCTTGATCGTTGCCAACTCCGAAATTAATCTCCCATGAGCCATCTTCATTCATATGTGCCCATTCAGAATTAAGATTGGAGATATCTTGTAAGAATGCTTGACATCCTTCCTGTCCTTCTGTGAAGTAACGCTCCATCTTCGGATAGGATTCTTCATAGGCAGCCACGATTTCATCCACACTGGCATTGGTCAGATCCTTATTTGACATCAGATCAACAAACTCACGGAATTTGTTTTCTCCTACAAGTCCCTTATCATATAGATCTTTGATGGATTCCATGTTACCCTGGATGGAATCATACATATTACCTTCTTCGCCACCGGACATAGCATCCTGCCACTGTTGATATGCAGAAGTAGCAGTTTGATACTGATATGCTAGATCCTCCAGAGAGGAAATATTATCCAAAATACCTTCGCGCTGTGCCTGTAAGCCGCTGACATCTTGACCTTTTACCATTGCATCGGCGATCTGCTCCTCGACTTGTCTAAGTGCTTCCTGTTGATCTGCCAAACCGGAAAGATAATCAGCTCGGTTCATTTCTGACTGCTGGGCCTGTAGTTTCGCAAGTTCTTCGCGATTAATATGGTAGCCGTCTGCGGTCTTTTCGAGAGCACGCGCTGCATCATCTCCGAACATCTCCCTAAATGCTTTCACATTATCAGCAGAGATACCTGCTCCCGAAACAGATTCGGACATAATTGTCTTGAGTGTTTCCAAATTTGCTTGCGCTTGCTGAATGGTAGTATTAACTTCTGAGAAGGAATCATCCACTTGATCCATGGATACTGTCGCTGTCATACCCATATCTGTAAGAAGATCAACAACTTTTGCCACACTTTCAGCAGAATCATCGGAAACAATGTCAAGATCCATTGCTTCATTAACAGCCATACGCAAAGCATCTTTACCTGCTACAACGTCACTTGTATCAAGATGGATGCTCTTGAGGTCAACGTCTGTATAATTCTTTAGCTCTTTCAGCTTTGCAAGTACAGTATTGTTTAATTTATCTGTCCCTCTGCCGGATAAGCGTTCCTTGAACTCATATGTCTTTTCGGATGCCGTATCAATACCATCTGCAATTTCGTCAAACAGTTCCTTGTATTTCTTTCCAGAATCTGTACTGACGATATTATCCACAGAAGCTTTCACTCCATCCAATGCAGTCTTCGCCGCTTTAACTTTAGAAGTATCTCCACTTTGCAAAGCTTCGTTATATTTGTCCACTGCATCTGCATATTGCTGGTATACAGTTGCTGGTTTATTGTTACCGTAACCTTCTGCAAGCATGGAATTTTTCAGATATTCTTGATATACTTCTTGATGCTTGTCCAAAATATCCTTATAGGAAGATTCTGCATCTTCCGCGGAACTGATAATGTTGTCAAAGTAATCAGTATTTTTACCCTCATCCTCAAACTGCCGCTTCAGCTCTTTGACAGTGGCAAGGAAATTGTTCAGCTTTTCATCTGCTCCTGTAACTGTTTCATTTTCAAAACCGAGTTGGAACTGACCTGTGCTTGTACTTGTATACTGTTTTAGTCCGGCTTTTTCTGCTGCTTTCTGGATTTCTTCGATCTGGGATTTGCTATTTTGGTAACGCTTCAGCGCATCTTTATATACGTCTGAATCTTTATAATCGGCTTTTTCTGGTGCATTACCAAGTAAAGATAAAGTAGGTGTGTTTCCAAAGAATGACTCATAATCATCTTTGGTCATTTTCTTCTTAGCTTTTTCGTAATTCTTCTCATTATCCGAATCATTCAGCCAACTTTTAGCATTTTCTACTTTGAGCTGTTGCATCTTCTCAATCTGCTCATCCAATTTACCATTTACCAGATCAATTCCGTCTGCCTGTTCTCCATAGGAATCCGACAACTGACTTTGAATATCAAGAAGCTGACTTTTCGTGTTGTAAGCTTCCTGTTCCGTAAGAGTGCCGGAATCAAGAGAATCCCTTAGTTCCTGTACCTTTTGGATATTGTCATTGAGAGACTGATTACGTTCTTGTAGCTCTGCGGTAGAATCTTTCGTGTGTTGAATGGACTCTTCTACAGATTGGTTGTAGCTTTGCCATGCCGCAACACCGACCGTAACTGCTGTCGTCAATAAGAAAATTGGATTAGCAGCAAGGGTAGCAAACAGACCTTTCATTGCCGATCCGAGTGACATAGTTGTTGCTGTAGCAGTTCCCTCTGCGGCAGATAATCCCATGGTCGCAAGTTCTGCTTCGGCTTCACTGGCGGATAAACCTCGATTCATCAGAATCGCCGTTCTCTGTGCAGTATTCAGCTCCGTACTGGATAATATAAGCGTTGTCTGCGATTTTGACAGTCCTTGCGTCAACTCCAAAAGTTGGCTCATGCTGGACGTAGCATTAGCCCCAGTTTTAACCATAGACATCGCTTTTCCAAGATTTGAGAATTCCTGTACAGCACTTCCGAATCCTAACACTAATTGTTTTACTGCATAAAGACTTCCTGCTGTAGCAACTCCTGCGAGCGCACCTTTTAAGATATTTGTTTTCTCCGCAAAATCAGTAACAGCTTTTGCACCATCTAATGCCCAGGAGTACATATCATCGGAAACAAGTGATGAACTTAAGGACTCAAAACTTGCTTTGAGTGCATTTGTCTTAGCTTCGAGGGAAGAAAGATAATTGTCCTGAAATTTCTTCTCAGCCGTACCGGCAGAGTTTTCTGCTACTTCTGCATACTTTTTTGCTCTGTCGTAATGCTCCATAAGAGTACGGAATACTTCCTGCTGTCTTGTTCCTGCAAATGCTTTTGCAAGCTCGTTCTGTTGAACTTGATTTAAGGTATTCCATTTTGCGGCAAGATTGTCCAGAACATCTGCATAGCTGTTATATTCAGTAACAGTTTTTCTAAGATCAATTCCGACTTTTTTCAAACTGCTTTCAACGTCAGAAAGTAATTGAACTGTTCCGTTATCATCAACCAGTTCATAATTCTGAGCCTTGATATCTGACATTCTTGCGAAAATACTTTTGAATGCTGTACCCAAAGTTGACATACTTGGGGGTTGCATGATTTCTCCAACGGATGCCATGTAACCAAGGAGTTTATCCATACTCACGCCAGCAGTATTTGCCATAGTAGACACACGAGACATAGCTTCCATTAGTCCGCCAGCATCAGTTGCGGATTCAAGATCGACTTTGGATACCTTATCGACGATTCCCATAACATTATCAACTGCTACATTATATCCATTCATAGCCGCAGTCAAGTATTGTGTTGATTCTTCAGCATCCAATCCAGATACCTTACTCAGAACAATGGAATCTTTCAGCAAAGTATTAGTTTGCTCCAAAGATTTACCCTGTCTCAACCATGCATCGGCACCACTTGCAACATCTGTCGTAATCGCACCTAACTCTTGTCCCAGAGCGTTATATTGTTGCATCAAATTCTTAACAGTATCATAATCATCACCGGTTGCCATCTGCAAAGAAACCAATGAATCATTCAATTCTCGTACTGTTCCGATAACTTCCCGTCCGGCATCTCCGATCTTATAAATAGCATCTTGGAGCAGATTTGCGGCAGAGTATGCGGAAAATGCGTCATCAAATGCACTTCCCATTGACTGGAAGATACTTTGAGTCTGTTGCCCGGTACTATTAACATTCCGCAGCGCTTCCTGCAACTGAGTAATTCCAGAAGGGTCTACTTCCGGCTCAATCTTATCTTTTATCGCATCATCGACCGATTGCTTCACGCTGTTTGTATTAACCCGCAGATCCAGCTCAATATCTGTAATCTCGTCGACTGCCGCCTTAATTTGCGATGCAATTTCGTCTGCGTCAATCTTAAACTGAACAGGAATATCCATCTCCTCACAAGCTTTATTCAACTTGCTCTGCAGATCAGATTTATCAACATCAATTTCGACCTTAACGGATTCATTGCCCGTAGTCAGCTTGCGGATAGCACTCTGAAGGTTAGAAAGTAACTGCTCCTCGTTGATATCCAAATTAAGTTTGATAGCTTCGCCCGCACCAGAAGATGCACTTTCTATCGCACTTCGAATATCCGCGGCGATCTTTTCTTTGTCAAGCTGTACGTCAATTTTAATAGTTGTTTTTGCCGCTTCGGTTGCATCCATGATATTTTTCTGAAGGCTGTTCTGAAGGTTTTTGCTCATCTCAAGAACTTCCGCGTATGCTGAATTATTGACCTCGCCCTTCTGCTGCGCAGTCATGTTGGAAGAAGTGATAACCTCATCCATATCCGCTCTCGCCTTTTTCAGCAAATTCATCGCATAGACGATCTGATCCACCTGGTTCGTGATGTTCTCGCTGAAATGCTCCGGGAACAGATTTGACATCTCTCCCCAAATGGAATCAATAGAGACACCTTTTGTCGCATCTCGAACGATTTTTCCGATGTTATTATTCAAAAGTTCTTTGTACTGTTCTGTGCCGAGAGCATTCTTTAGATCATCCGAGACATAAATCTTCTTCCTATTAAAATAGTTGTAAAAATCATCATAAACTCCGGTTGCTGACTTGATGATCCGGGCGTTCTCGGTAACAGTCTTTGCCATCTGCTCCATGCCAGAGTAAAAGCCGGATGCATTTTTGAAATCAAAATTTTTGCCATTCCAAGTTTTACTAAGACTGGTCATCATTTCATTTAATTGTGTTTGGATTTTTGAGATGACAGATTTGTCAGAAATGTTGAAACTATCAGTAATCTGTTTGCTGATGTTAGATGTGTCGAGTTTAGTCTTGCTCAAACCTTTTTGAATGTTATCTGTAATGCTCTTCGCATTTTGGCCGTTGATGTCAACATCCAATCGAATCGTGCGCTTTTTATTAATTAATTTCTCAATCTTTTCATCGGCCTGCGCCGTGTCAAGATCAGCTTCTATTTTTACTCTAAAGTCTTGCGCCATATTATTGCTGTCCCTCCTCTAATTGTTTATCTTCAAGTAGGAGTCCAGCGATAACACCGATCAATGCACCTGCTCCAATGATTCCGCACGCGGCAGCATATTTCTTTGACAGCTCTGCAATAACTTTTTCTTTGATCTCCTGTTCATCAAGCGCGGAATCAATAATCATCTTGAATGTCTCTCCATTCAGTGACGTTGTAATAAGATCAGAAAGATAATATTGCTGACCCAGACTGTAAGTATTCCACTTTTCAAGAATCTGTCTGATAAATTCCTTGTCACCCACATTACTGTCAAGTCCAAAATCTTCACTCGGATAATCTTTGCCAAGAATATTATTGTCCTCTTGCCAACCATGCCAAGCACCTTTCCATAACGTATCTACTTCTCTGGAATCAATTTTGAGAAAATGATTACTAACTTCGACACCAACCGTGTAATACTGTCCGTCAATCGGGTCTTGCTCTATTTTTGCTTTTGTTACAACACTGCCCCTAACCCATGCATAATCTTTTTTGAATCTTAAGGAAACTTTATCTCCTTCTTTGAGATCCATAAAAACTTGATATTCCAATTTTTTGTTATCCATATGTAACCTCCGTAATTATTTTTGAAATCTTTTTCCAAACGCTTCATTTATATTTTTTTCAATATTCAATTGTGTTCTCTGCCAGAAACCGCCGTTACCTAACAGCCCGCCATCTTCTGCATAGCCATAGATAACATCTGTCGGCCTGCCCGCCGGATAATACTGATATGTTGTATCCAGACTCAGCTCGCCCGTATATGAGTCCCCGCTACCATAAAGTCGCATCTCTGGACTTTCCGCTAACTGGCCAGTACGATGATAGCGTCCTTCGGGCGCAGTATAAAAATTATCCACGTTTTCGTGCAGATCTTGAAAAGATTTTTCAACCGCTTCTTCTGTAGCATCTCTGACTTCTTTTTGAAGAGACTTCTTTAATTTGTCCCATGAATCGAATGTTTTACTCATCATTTTTCCTTGTGATTTATTCCGGCTGATTTGCCGTAGATAGTTCGGACAACCATGATTCCGTGTCCGCCTGTAAGATTTGTTTCAAAGAAGTAATCATCTGCAATTCTTCCATGTTTTCTGTCGTGTAGAATTTTTCTTCCAACATAGTTAAAAGATATTGACGCTCTTTTTCAGTTAAATTAATCTTCATTTGATCTCTCCCATAATTTCTTCAATGCTATGAAAATGCTTTCCTTGCAGAAACTCATGCGTTTTTCTTAACTGCTCCGCATTCAGCTTTCTTTCGCCCTGGAACCATTTGCTGCATGTAGTCTGGGAGCATCCAATATATTGCTGGAAAAACTTATCTGAGATACCATTTTTATCAAGATACAGCCGCACCAGTTGATTCAATGTCTCCATATTTTGTCCTCCTTCCTGTGTATTTTTATATTCTAATACAGAATTTTTTTATTCTCATTCTTCCCCTATACTATATCGGCACATACAAAAAAGAGAGTTAAATCCACCTTTCAAATTAAGGTAAATTTAGCTCTCCTAAAATCATGTGAATTTGCCAATTTTAATTTAACATAATCACACTATTTTTGTTCTTTTTTCATACCACGTAACATGATTGAACATTTACGATTGGAGCAGGTTTTCGTGTTTCCCGTAGCAATGAATTTCTTACCACAGATAACACATTTTTTAATTTTTCTGTCACCATTATATTCATACAAATCCAGCAAAGGATTGTTCGACTCTGCTGAAAACAAAGCTTCTCCTTCAGCCGTTGGAATATTTTTCAACCATATCTTCTGGAATGACTGAAATTGCTCTCTTTTAATATATCCATGCTCTTCCAACTGTGCCAGTCCTTTTACAGTACACGCTGATTCAATCCATTGATCTATAGTGGAGCAGGTAATCTTGCCCCGCTGTTTACTACCTTTTGTAATACTAACATAGTCTGCTCCATTCTTTTTCTGCTGACGTTGGAGCAGGACGTATAATGCATACAAAATGTATTTGTCGTTCTTCCGACTTGGTATTGTAGCAACATCCATCAGATAATCATAAACACTTTGAAAGATCGGAACCTTTACCAATTCATTTGCTTCTTGAATCGCCTTGTCTCTGCTCTCCTCAATGTCACATTGCTTCTTTTGAGAAGTTTTCTGGACAGCTCGTCTCACTGGAAGTGGCTCTGGATTTTCAAGATTCCTGCACAGATTTTCATACAGAATATTCCCATAACAGCTCCAAAGAATATCCTTTTTATCCGTCATATTTTCTTCTGTGTAATATTCAATATCCACCAAATAATCTACAATTTTTTGCGGATCAGAAAAAATCTTTGAAAATTTAGTTCGGCAGTAAATATTGAAAATTTCTTGCTCTGATTCTTTTATTTTCAGATCATCCTTAATTTTCTTGTACCAGTTTGTGCGCTCCGCTTTCAGCTCTGCAAGCAATAATCGCATTTGAGCATATTCCTCTGACTGCCGTTTTACTTCGTCTTGTAATCTCTTTAGCATCTCTGGCTGGAATTTCTCGTTTTCTCCATACTCTATTTTGGACATTCCGCTGGCGGTTTTCTGAGAAACATATTTGCAAATCCGATCCGCATTCCCCTCTGCATTGAACGGCTCACATTGAGCCAGTTTCTTATCTTTTGCAAAATGGAAAAAATACGGACACTTCACTACACCCGAATCCTTATACTGTTCATAGATCTCCGCATATTTCTTCAGATCCATTGACTTCTGCGTCTTAAAATAGTCGATGACAAAATTATTATAAGAACATAATATCTTTACCAATTTTGTATCTGGCTCCGCAGTCGAATTGAATATCTTTGTAATGCTGTTAGAAACATAGCCAATATTCTCATTCTGGAAACTACTCAACAAACAATTCATAACAGCTTCATTTGAAATAGCAGATGGTAACGCTTTCGTCATGTCGTAAACCAGCGGGTATTTCTGCCGATCCAGCACATTCAAGAATGCTTTATCATGTACCAGGCAGATATGATCTCCGTCCCAATCCGCCTGTAAGACTTTGGAAATCAAGTCATGTGAGCTGACGATTGTATCTGTTCCGCTAAACCATTTTTTACATTCCTCCGAATGTAAAACCTTTCGGATGCCATGTTCACAATCGGACAAATGTGGATACCGTAAACAACACGTTTCCGTGTATTCTGTCTCGTCATAGTAATGATTGTAAATATATCCTTCTGGAATCAGACCTTCCGGTGTATCCTGTCCACAGAATAACCATTGACAAAATGCAAATAAATCCGGACAGATATAGCTCCAAAAACCATCCAGCATCAGCTTACATCCCTGCGCCTGTTTTCTCACAGACAGTAACGCGCTTTTCATCATCTTTCGAACATGAATATCATTTAACATTTTAGGACAAGTTGCAATTGCCGCAGCCAATGGCGGAAGATTCTTTGTCTCTCCTGTATCCCATTCCACGCCCATTAATTTTAACGCGGCAGCCGGATCATTCTTTGCATCATTGATTGCTTTAATGGTTTTCTCCGCCAATAATTCGATTGCTTTATCAGTCAAATTACTCCGCGGAATAGTCTGGAATGGCTGGTATGCAACTTTTACTACTGATTCCTGTTCATGCGCACAGTTATTAATCGTGATGGAAAGTCCCGCCTTTTTGAAGCATTCCCGATATTCCTGCATGGAATGATAATACTTCCGCATCTTCAGCTGGCTATCTGTCAGAATCATTTTTGCTCTTAAAAATTCATCTACAGTAACCGGATCTCCCCAGGCATCCACCATATGTTTTTCTGAAAGTTCGTTCCTGTATACTTCAATGAATCTATGGAAATCGAATGGAAAAATCGCACCTTTCAGCCATCCCCCTCTAATCTGACAGCTGCATGGAAACAGGCCCGGAAGAAATACCCCTGCTCCATCCATATGCTGAATCGGAACACTCTTTCTTCCTTGCTCGATTTCCAATGTTTCAACATCCAGATCATTTACCATTCCATCTACCATCGTTTCAAAATCTGGAACAATGATAACCTCGTCGATTGAAACGCCGGAATCGTATAGAACACTATTGGAGATATTCAGTGCCTTTGCCGCAAAATATTTTCCCATATTGATTCCACCATTTTCATTGATTCGTTCTTCAGATAGTCCACACATCAACGAAAATTTGTTGTCATTCCAATACTGTTCCTCCACCATGGTAATTTCCGAATCTTTCATCTGTCCTGTGCTGGAAGTGTAGAAGATATAGTGCTTGCCGTTCAGATTAACTCCTCTGTCAATGACCTGCTCCAACACTCCTTTTAATGTTTCACTGCCACATTTCAGAATCAAGAACTGATCCAACAACGGCACCTCTTTCAGATCAACATTGCACCGCCGGACACACTCGTTCTCGAACCACACCACACGGTTGTATTGTTTGTTGGCGGCCGCTGCTGCAATTTCACGTACATCAGTTTGCGGAAACTTTGAAATTTCTTCCAGCAAAAATCCCTTAAAATCCTGCTTCGACATTTGATCTTTCAATAACTGCTCCGCTTGTTCCTTTTTAATATGAAAGAACTCTGCTACCCTTTCATATGTATAGTATTCTGTTCCCAGCGCTTCTTTCAACTTCTTTGCACTGATGCCGTCGCAGGAATAGTTGTAATATTCCTGCTCACGTTCTGTAAGACATCGTGCGATATTAATTTTGTAGACCTGGCATCTGCCAAAATCCAGTTTCATTAATGCTCCTATAATGCTCACTCTCCTCTTCTATTCTATACCCCATCGCAAGGGGGATTTTATCTCTTATCATTTTTCCTGCCATCCAAACCGCCTACGTGGTTAATTGCTTACCCTCAGAACAAAAGTCGATTCTAGCTGAATAATCTTACGAGTAGTCCTTGCTATAGACGATTTGGAAAAGCAGATGAAATGCATGTTTCAAAAATTGGTGACGAGATATTTTATCCTGTTATCCCCAGAATTCATAACTCGATTATATCTTGCGATTGTACCCGTACCAACGTCAGCCATTTTTGCAAGTTCCTTATCCGTATGAGTCTGTTTTTTGATCAAGGTTTCTCCATTTGGAGAACCCTTTTTATCAGCACTACCTCCAATTACCATATTTTCTTTTGCCTGTTCCTGAATTTTCTTTTCAAATTTTTTTACAACAGCAACTCTTTGTACAGCATCGAGATTTCTACTACCAGCCCCAATCTAGGGTTAGTCGAATCTCACGGTCGAATTTTCGACTCAAAGATTGCATTGAACATGTACCCCCGGTACGGGTTGGAATACTTACCGCATACTCAACAGTCAGAACGTCGATTGGCACATTCCCATTTTGGGAATCTGGTGTTGCTGAAATGGAAACACCTACTCAATAACGATTTGTTATCGGGTTATGACGGTATGAAGTCCCGATTTAGGACTCCATCAATTCGCTGCAAAGGTTAGCCCAAACTGGGTACCACCAGCTCAGACAGTTTCAAACCTTCAATTCTAACGAATCTTATTGCCCTTTCATAAAAAATAAAGTCAAATGCCATGCTGTCTACATAGATTTCATAGTTATATTTTTCCAAAATTTTCATAAAATCTTCGCCAGAGATTGCTGTGCTAAGCAGTTTTTCTGCATACTCACAGGTTATTTTTTTCAAGATGTCAAATCCGATATTTCTGGCAAGATTTTCTATCCTATCTCCATACGTTTCATGTCTGAATCCATGTCGACTATCATATACTGCTTCTTTTTCTCCTGTGTACTCATTTTCCAGAAAATCTGCAATCGTCTGATCCAAAGAAACCAGCCCATCCACATAAATTTCTCCAGAATCATCATACGGGCAGTCGCCACGCGTCCATTCATAATGCTTTGGAACAGGTGTAATATATCCTCTGATCTCTTCGAGTAGCTGCTTCTTGATGGAATCTTTTTCAAGCTCAAACTGCTCGTTAATTTTCTTTGCAATTTCTTCTGTGTGATCTTTGATGATTTCGATATTCATGCTTCTTCTCCTCTTCATTTGTTATCTGTTTTTTGTCTGGGAAGTGATTGACTCTTCACTATAATTATTAGTGGGATGTCAATTGCTTCCCAACCCATATTACTTTCTTCTACTACGTCTTTTTGCATGTTCCCATGCTATACCAGCATTCTTTGCAATATCTTCTGTTTCCCATAACCATCTGATGGACTTCTTGAATGGTTCGCTCTTCTTAGTCTTAACCAAAGCTGTCTCTTCATCAATAATCTCAAGCAAAGTGACCATGATAATTCCTGTGTAGCTGTTTGTGTAGTATTTCTTTCCAATTTCTAATTCATTTGCTTTCATTAGTATTCTTCTCCTCTTCTGATTTCTTATTTTTACAAAAACACTTTTATGTTCAGCATGTACAAGCAAAAAATCACTCCGCACTTCGTGCTACGTTATTTTTGGTCATTCCTCTGGAATGCTACTCTTGCATAACATAGTTACCATTTACAATCATGTCTCTGATCTGATCGCAAACAGTCCATGAAGGAATGTTCTTACTTTTTACCTGCATCAGTTCTTCTTTGATCTGGTCAATGTTCATATGGCATTCCCATTTCAGAACGTTCATGAATGGTTTTCGTGCTTCGATCCAATATTCCATCTTCTGTTTTCTTTCATTTTCTTCTCTACATGCTGTTTTCAAAGCATTTTCATACTTTTTACTTGCATATGCATACTTAGCAATTTTCTTATTGTATTTTGTTGTGCAGTTTAATACATATTCCTTTGTAAGGATATGATTGCTCAGTCTTTCTTCCATCTTTGATTTGTAACTTTTATCCATGATATGGCCTCCTTCGTTATAACAGCTTCGCTGACTAATTTTGCATCCGCTCGCTTAACTCGCTACTGCAAAATTTAACTGTGTTTGTACTTGAAAAATTGATTCTTTAAAAAATGGCACTTTTAAATCTCATAGTAAAAGGGTTATCTTTT
>ERZ1034969.494-NODE-494-length-23480-cov-13.576905_pt1 | contig 23480 bp, 19 predicted proteins | sample MGYA00520624_ERZ1034969 | MGnify/ENA primary metagenome ERZ1034969 (study PRJEB33766, sample SAMN09781776) | gut metagenome | biome: gut microbiome | host: Homo sapiens | place: Madagascar | study: EMG produced TPA metagenomics assembly of the PRJNA485056 data...
ATATAATAGGAGTATTAAAAAAGCAAGCACTTTTTTTATTTTTTTTAAATTTTTTTAAAAGCATATTTGAAAGGAACAATTTAACATGAAAGTAGAAGAAAGATTACTAAAATATGTCAGCTATTGGACAACCTCCGATGAATCCTGCAGTGACATTCCAAGCAGTGAGCGTGAGTTCACGCTTGCAAAAGCCTTAAAGCAGGAACTGGAAACTCTCGGTCTTACCAATATACTCCTCACCGATCACTGCTATGTATATGCCAAGCTTCCTGCCACACCGGGCATGGAAAACTGTAAATCCATCGGCTTTATCGCTCATATGGATACCGCCCCGGATTTTTCCGGAAAAGATGTCAAACCACAGATCATTCCCGACTATGATGGCGGGGATATCTTATTAAAAGGAAGTCAGGATATTTTAAAGGTAAGTGATTTTCCGTCCCTTGCCTCTTTAAAAGGAAGAACCCTGATCACTACAGACGGTACCACACTTCTGGGTGCTGATGACAAGGCAGGTGTTGCAGAAATCATGACAGCCGTGGAAGAACTGATTGCAGAAGGTACACCACACGGGGATGTCTGGATCGGATTTACGCCGGACGAAGAAGTCGGTGCAGGTGCAAATCTGTTTGACCTTGCTATCTTTCAGGCAGATTATGCATACACAGTGGACGGTGATTACGAAGGCGAAGTGGCTTACGAAAACTTTAATGCCGCAAGTGCCATCTTTCATATTAAAGGTGTAAATGTCCATCCGGGCGAAGCAAAAGACATTATGGTCAATGCGGCACTGGTGGGATGTGAGATTGTTTCCCGGCTTCCGGAAGCGGAAACGCCGGCGCACACCAGCGGCCGGGAAGGATTCTATCATCTGACCGATATGTCCGGAGATGTGGCTTCCGCCACCCTTTCCTTTATCATTCGTGACCATGATAAAACCACATTTGAGAAACGTCTGCAGAATCTGCGTGACGTTGCACAATCCATGAATCAGAAATATGGACCGGAAACCGTCACGCTCGACATCGAACATTCGTATGAGAATATGCTCTCTGTCATTGAGGATAAAATGGAGATCGTGGATCTGGCAAAACAGGCCATTGCCTCCGAAGGTCTGACACCGCTCTCCCGTCCGATCCGTGGCGGTACAGACGGCGCAAGACTGTCCTTTATGGGATTGCCGTGTCCAAATCTCGGTACCGGCGGTTACGGTTTCCACGGCCCATATGAACATATCTCTGTGGAAGGTATGCAGACCGCTGTTCGTATTTTAAAAAATATTGCCACCCATCCGATCCGTAAATAAATTTATAAAAAACCGTCCGCAATTTTCTTTCTGCGGACGGTTTTTGTTCTATAACTTATTAAATTTTCTAATTCCCCTGCATATTTGCAGAATTTGCAAGTACAGGCTTCTGGAACATGCGAAAGAGTCCAATCTGTTCTAAGGCCTTTGTGATTGCAAAAAAGATCACCGAATCAATTGGCCACATAATCAGGTTCTTCAGCGCACGCGCTGGAAGAATCACCATAAATGCCTGTCCATATAACACATTCAGACAAAGTGTTGTCAGAATCACGTTACAGACCAGCATAACTACAAATTTAGCTGCCAGCACACGCCAGATCGTAAGCTTTTTCTTATAAAAAAAGCATCCATACAGGATTCCGGCCAGTATAACAACCAGCGTCAGCTGTGGACAAAATGGTCCGGTTGGCTTCATCATATACTTGATAATATCCAACGCACCATGGAAAATTCCTCCAACCACCGGTCCAAACAGATAATCAATGATACCATTTGGAATACTGGAAAAACCAATCCGAATAAACTGCCCATATTCAATGGAGAAAAATCCTAGAATGACAGCAACTGCAGCAAGCATTGCCATGGTAGTGATGGTTCTTACCGCTTTTAATTCACGGAAAGAATCGGTGAACAAAGTAACGAATTTTTTCATAAAAAAATTACCTCCTTTGCAGACCTCACCGTACTACAACTGGAGATAATATTATCTTCGGATGCAGCGGGATGCGACTCATGTACCGCAAGATTCTCTTTTCGTCCGGGTGACAACTCCCTGTTCATCCGGCACTTAACGCACATGTGTCTACTCTGCTTTAAACTATTAAATTGCAACGACCTAAGTATAACACAATGGAAAAGAAATGCAACTATTTTTTTTCATTGTATGGCATTTTTATAGCAAAACGCCATCTGTCACACGTTTTTACGTGGAACAGATGGCGTCCGTTGCCTGTTATTTTATTCTTTTCAGGTTCCCATACTTGCAAACAGGGCAGCTATCTCATCCGGGCTTAATGCCTTATTGGGATCTGCCGGTTCTTCCGGCTGAAGCGGTGCTTCTTTTACTGCTTCCGGCTCTTCGATCGGCTCCGGAATATCCTCCGGTTCCACCGTTTCTTCGACAGGTTCCCCGGCTTTATCCGCATTGTCGTCATTGCCCATATTTGCAAACAGGGCAGCTATTTCATCCGGGCTCATGGCGCGGTTTGGATCGGACAGATCCGGCATCGGCGAAAGTTCTTCCTCCGGCAGGTTCTCATCATTCGCTTCCTCAACGATCGCATCCTCCGGAATCGGGTCCGGTTCTACCAGTTCTTCTGCTTCCTCAATGGATTCTTCTGGATCCGGCGGGATAATCTCATCCGCTGCCATGACCGGAGGCTCTTCCTCCGGCTCAAAACTCTCTTCTTCCGGTATATCCGGCAGGATCTCCGGATCCGGCTCCATACTTTCTTCCGGCTCCGGTGAAATCTCCGGCTCCGGTTCCATACTTTCTTCCGGCTCCGGTGAGATCTCAGGCTCCGGCTCCATACTTTCTTCCAGATCCGGCGAAATCTCAGGCTCCGGCTCCATACTTTCTTCCGGCTCTGGTGAGATCTCCGGCTCTGCCGGTATTTCTTCCACATGATCCTGTGGTGCCGGCTGTGGCTCTACAGGTGTTGCCACAGGTACAGAAACCTGCGGCTGGGAAACAACCACTTTCTGACTGTTCATAATGGTCTGGTTCAGGCGCAGCTCCATATCCTTTATTGCCAGAATGACTTCCTGCAGTTTTGCAACCGTCTCTTTATCCTGTGCATGGTCATGGACTTCCTCATCCTTTGGTGCCGGAGATTTCTCGTCCTTATATGCAGAAAGAATCTCTTCTTTATAAGCGCCTGCAACCGTACCTAACCCGTCTATTCCCTGCTGGAACGTTGTAAACTGGTCCATCAGCTGTTCATATGAATTCATCAATGCCTCTGTATTCTCATGGGAACGCTTGATAATTACTTTTGCGATTCCCTTCTGTGCATTGACAATTTCCTCTGTCGGAATCTTAGATGCCTCTTCCATATATGCAAGCTTCACCGATATTTCCTCAAAATATTTTTTCAGCATGAGATATGATGCCTTTTCCGACTTGAAAATACTCTCATACTGTTCTTCTCTCCGGGTATATTTTGTCTCATATACTGAGATAATCCCGTTTATTGCCACATAAAGGCAAATCAGATCTGCTACAGCCAAAACAGCCAGAACAATAAACATTTTCGGGAAATTGACCATGGCATACAACTCTGCCATAAAAATAAACGCAAACAAAAGTATCCCGAAAATCATCTGCATCCTTGCTTTCGAATCTTTATTCTTCATATGATACCGCTCCTTCCATGAGCCCGCTATTCTAACCACTATGCAAAATAAGCTCTAGTATGTTATATTTTACCATATTGTGTCGATTCTCACAAGGTTTGTTGTTTATTTCTGCCTTCTATAATACGTCATTTACAATCTGCTCTGCTGTCAGATGATTCTCTTTTAATACCTCATTTACATCATACCGGTCAAGGAATTCTTTTTTCAATCCGTAATTATAGACTTTCATATCACTGCTTCCATAAAATCTTGCGATTTTTTCTCCGAAACCACCATTCAGGATTCCATCTTCCAGTGTAACTACCGTGTCATGGTCTGCCTTCAGCTTCTCCAGCAGTCCCTTATCCAGTCCGGTAATATAATACGGGTTGATTACCGTTGCATGAATACCTTTTTTCTCCAGCATTTCTGCGGTCTGCAGTGCCAGGGAATAAAATGTTCCGAGTCCGATCAGTGCAATTTTGCTTCCTTTCTCCGTTACCTCATAGGTGTTGAGCTGGCTCCAGTCTTTTGTGACTTCTCTGCCATCCGAAATCATGTCTCCGCCCGGAAGTTTGATCGCAACCGGCATTTCCTTCTGCTCCACACTCCAGTCAAGCATTGACAGATATTCTTCCTTTGTTGTCGGTGCCAGATAAACCAGTCCCGGGATATTGGAAAGCATCGGAATATCCTGCAGTCCCAGATGGGTAACATCCGTCATGCCAAATACCGATCCCGTATACACAACAATCGTTGCCGGATTCCCGTCAATACACAGATCCTGTGAAATCTGGTCATACGTCCTCTGGATAAAGCTGGAATACACACCGTATACCGGCTTTCCGCCACCTTTGGCAATTCCGGAAGCAAGTGCTACCGCTGTCTCCTCCGCGATTCCCACATCTACAAACTGCCGGCCGGCCTGTTTCCTTTTCTCCTGCGTAAATCCGAGAATCGTCGGGGTTCCGGATGTAATTGCAACAACTGTCGGATCCTTTTTCATCTTTTCAATCAGATATTCACAGGTCACCGAAGAATAATCTTCCACTTCCGGAAAATGGGATTTTCCGGTCTCAATATCAAATGGAAGATGCCAGTGCCATTCTTCCTTATGCTCTTCTGCCGGTTTATAACCTTTTCCCTTTAATGTATTAATGTGGACAACAACCGGTTTCTTACTGTCTTTTACCTGTTTGAAAGCCCCGATCAGTTCCCTTAAGTCATTTCCATGATCCACATAGACATAATCAAGTCCCATGGCTTTAAATAAATTGCACTCTGCCTGTCCGTTTGTCTCGCGGAGTAATTTCAGATTTGAATAAAGTCCTCCATGGTTTTCTGCAATTGACATATCATTGTCATTTACTACAATGATCATGTTGCTGTCTAATTCTGCTGCAAAATCCATTCCTTCTAAGGCTTCTCCTCCGCTTAAAGAACCGTCTCCGATAATTGCGATCACATTTGCACTTTCCCCACGAAGATCCCTTGCCTTTGCCAGACCGCATGCCAGACTGACGGATGTAGAGGTATGTCCGATCGTAAAATGGTCATGTTCACTTTCCTGCGGACAGCTGTATCCCGTCACGTCGTCGTAATGTTCTTCATATAAATAGGCATCTTTTCGACCGGTCAGCATCTTGTGCGGATAGGTCTGATGGGAAACATCAAATACCATTTTGTCCTTTGGGGACTCAAAAACATAATGCAGTGCAATGATTGCCTCTACCATGCCAAAATTCGGGCCAAAATGCCCGCCGTGAATACTTGCCCTCTTTAATAATGCATGACGCATTTCTTCTGCGAGAGCTGTCATCTCTTCTATATTCAATTTCTTCACATCTTCCGGTCCGTTAATCTTTTCGATATACATATAATAAATTCTCCTTCCGATTTTATCTATCATAATATACCATTTAAAGTTAACTTTAAGTCAAGTATTTTTTATTTAATTTTCAACTTTTTGCTTCAAACCCTCAATTGCCTGAGCCACTATACCTGCATTCTTAAAAAGATGTAAATATTGTAATGATAAAAGGGGCAAAAGGTATCATTTCCCACTGAAATGCAATTTTTATGTCATTCGCATTTCTTGCGATCCGCTTGTTGTTCCGATATAATTATGCTATGATTGTGCTTTGATTGGAGGAAACCATTTTGAGCGAATATTATAAGTTTTTTCAAAATAAAAAATGTGAATATTTTCCATGCCATAAAGGAATCCCGGAGGAGGACTTTAACTGTCTGTTTTGTTATTGTCCCCTCTATACACTCGGGAAATCCTGTGGTGGAAACTGTGAATATTTAAAAAATGGTATCAAATCCTGCATAAACTGTGGCTTTCCCCATCACCGAAAGAACTATGATAAGGTCACGGGCCGCTTTCAGGAAATTGCAGCCGTTATGGCTGCTTCCGATAAGGAGGATGCATCCCATGAAATGTAAACTTACTCCCGGATTATCCTCCGGTGACTGGAACGAATTTTGCAGCCGTTTCCATTTCCCTCCGGATGACCTGCCCCATATTCAGGCAATTTATACGGCACTTCTTCCCCTGGTTGAATCCTATGCGTATTACTCTCTGGATCAGGATTTAGACGGGGTTTCTCTGCCGCACTATGCCTATGGGTTTGTGACGCTTGGAAACGGAGTGGATGAACTGTCGGAATTATATCTGAACCATGAACAGATCCAGGAGGCTTACATTGTGGACTGCATCAGCCTGATGCTTTTGTCAAAGGCTTATGAAGAGTTTGCACATGTGGTAGAACGTCAGAGCCGCCTGTATCTTGCAGAATTATCTTTTCTGGGAGATACCTATTGCCTTGACCTGCTCCCACAGATTTATGGGCGGCTTGCCCCGGATGGCATCCAGCTTACCGAGGGGCAGATGCTCCGGCCGCTTAAGACAGCAACGCTGATCCTGCATCTGGATACAACAACACACGCCAATCTCAAGCAATTGTGTAATACGTGCGCAACCTGCCGGAATTTTTCCTGCCCGTCGAGAAAGACCACGGCTCCGCATTTGCCGCATACTTATGGGGCCATGCAGATATTCCATACAAAATAATTATTTTTCAATAGATAAGTCAGCATTTTACCGTGCTTTTTTCAAAAGTTCTTCCGCTGTAATACCAAACAATTTCTTAGTTTGTTATCCTTTATTATTTTTGAAAACCATTATAAGTCCAACAATTCCAACAATTATCCCGATAAGAGCAAACGGGAAATCGCTAAAACTTGCCAATACAGTTCGATTCATTTCTGCGCCACTTGCACTTAAGAGTATTCCAAATAGAATAACTGCTATACCCTTTAACTTGCTATCATTCATTTTGTTTACCTCCATAACCTTTCAGTTTATCGCCGCTTCCGTGTACCACCAGTGCATCATAATAAATATACTGTCCCAATAGACGCAGACCAGCAGGTGCGCTTTCCCTTATATTATATCTTCCATATGGATTTACGAACTCTGATAAGGGCAAATACAAGGGTGCAGGACATCTGGTGGATGTCCGCTTTGCACCGACCGAAGCGGCAGCGGCGACCAAAAAATCTTATAAAATAGTATAACACAAAATGAAACCGACATGGTGAGCTGATTAAAATACTTCTGTTTTTTATAACTGATGATTGAAGAAATATAAACAAAAGCAAGGGGTTGAGAGTAACCTCGAATCTGAAAACCTTATATTTACCAGTTTGAGGTTTCGAATGATTATTAAGATAAAAAGATGTAAATAACATAATATTAGCAGTTGACTTTAACATTATTAAATGATAATATCAATAATATTAAAGAAAGGGGTTGGTAATGAGACGAAAAGCGCAAGAATGGATATACAATTTAAGTGATGAAGATATCACATTTATAAAAAATTTTGTTATGTCATCTGGCTCTTTAAAAGAGGTGGCAAAATTGTATCATATAACATATCCTACCGTGCGATTGAGACTTGATCGACTTATACAAAAAATGCAAATGAATGATCAAATAGAAAATGACGCTTATATTTCATTAATTAAAAAAATGGTAATAGATGATCAACTTGATTTTGACGCAGCAAAAATATTGATAAAAAAATACAGAGAGCAAAAAGGAGAATAAATGAAATTTTCTACAATTTTATTCATCGTAATAATAATGGCATTAACCATTATTTGTGTACGTTTTTTAGAATCATATTTAAATAAAAAAAGAAGAACAACTACCGTATCATTAACACCAATTATTTTTCTTGTTCTTTCAATCGTATTAATTATAGTGTATCTTAATTTTGAACCAGAAAGTTTTGAACGCGTTGAGAAGCAGGGGTCATTGACACTCTCATATAGTTTCGTTTCCAAAAATCAGATGTCTATAAAGGATAAGGTACATAATTGCATCATTATCTTTATACTTACGAATATTCCTGCTGTTATATCAATTTATAATAGGATAAAAAGAAATAGAACGATTACGCGCAAAAAGAAAATAAATGAAATGAAATTGCGGGAATTATAATGTTCATCTCTATATATTATATATAGTTGTGATAAATTTTTTAAGAGATGGAGGTCTTTCAATGAAAGTCAAAAAAATTATTAAAAAAGTAATTGCAGCATCAATGTCGTTGGCTCTAGTACATACAACTATAGCTCCAATACCTGTTTTTGCAGCCGAAAGCAATAAACAGTTCTCGGAAGAGACAGTTATAACAACTGAAAATGTTTATGATGTCCTATCGTATTTGGACATAGACGAAAATAACCTTGAAGTAAACCAAGAAGCTAGCTATGCAACTGTTACAGTTGGAGAACTGAAAGAAGCAATAGACTCAGCGAAAAAATATCAAAAAGAAGTTGAAAAAGACTCAACTATAAATATAGAAGACATTTCGTCTTCACCACAATCGACTCGTGCTACTTATAGTAAAACATTAAGTAGTGATTTGGTGGTTGGTTCAGCTACAATTACATTTAATGCCGTTGGATATTATAGTGGAAAGCATTGGACAAATGCAAGTGCTTCTAATGCAAGCGTAGATTCTGACTTTGTTATATATACATATAAACTTTCTGGACAAAGTAACAAAACCACATGTACTTCCTCCTGTATTACCTTAAAATGTTCTGGAAATCTTGATACTTATGTTGGAGTTGGAAATGTAGGAATTGTAAAGATTACATCTCAAACTTATTCGAGTAAAACCAATTTCTATGCTTCAAGTTATTTATAATAATGAAAAAAAGATATATAGTGATACTCGTTTTGCTTATACTGATCTTACTCTATAATAGATATGGATCTGGTGTCTAAAATCATTTAAGTGCACAGGTAGACAGTATTTCAATTGAGGCAGTATGAAAAACTTATCCAGCGCGAACGATTAGAAATTGTTCGCAGATAATAAAACAATTTAATAAAATATAATTAGTGCCTGCTGAGTAAGCAGACACTAATTATAAACTTCATTATTCATTTGAGTTTTACAATGGTCTGAACCTTATTTTATGCCGGTATCCAGCAAAGATCTTTAAATCATTGACAAAAAATTACGCAATGGTATTATGAAAATACAAAACGCAATACCGTGTAGGCGGTTTGCCAAAGTTAGTTTTAAAAAATAACCGGTCTTTGGTAGGGGCGGTTATTTTTTATGGTTAGAAAAGATCATTACGATCAGATTGATAATAGCAACAATCAGTATGCAAAACTGAAAATATTGTTCCCCACATTATTTCTATGATGGCAATTACCGACAACAACTTTGTATACATTCTTTACTCCTCGCTTTCTTTTACTAATTTATACACCAATTGAGCAAATTGTTCTTGGTTCCCCCTTCTCGCAGAGTTATATAGCCTTTTCCCATTAACTTTTTAAGCCTATAATGCACACATGACTTTGATTTTGTGTTTACTCCTTTACAGATTTCTTGAAAAGATGGAGAAATTAAATTTTCTTCCATATATTTTACAATATACTCACACATTTCTCTTTCTTTATCCGTAAGTTCATTGCTTAGCTTTTCTCCCATTTGCTACCTCCCTATATGCCTATATAATAAAACATGTGTTCGATTATATCAAATAAAAATTATTGCCAAACCATCCTCAACTGTCCGACCTGCTCCTCCACAATCCGCCCCAACCTCTGCTTCATGACTCTCTGCACAATCCGCCGCCTCTGGTAAAAACAATTCCGGCTGATTTGGAAAATTCCGTGGTGCACATTCACTTTATTTCTTGTGTATTTTTGTGTATTTTAGTTGACTTTTGTGTAGTATTGTGTATGATATAATTAAAGGAGGTACATAATGAATCCAAGGCAACAAACGATTAAACAACTCAGTGCTTCCGGTTATGAATTGAAACGCCACGGTGCTAATCACGACATTTACTACAATCCGCAGACACACAGCACCGTACCTGTCAAACGACACGATTTCAATGAAAACGACATGAAGTACATCTTCAAGGAAGCCAATATTAGCAGGATGCATTAAATATGTTTCCTGCTTCCAAATAGGAGGGTTACTATGAAATATATTTATACAGCTTTGTTTACACCTATCGAGGACGGATCTGGATACTACGCAAAAGTCCCTGATCTTCCTGGATGCATCACTACTGGCAATAGTCTTTCTGATGCAATTGACCAAATTACCGATGCAATGAGCGCATGGCTTGTTGTTGCAGAGGATGAAGGCGAACCAATTGCTCCTCCATCACCACAGGAAAAATTAAGTGTTGATGCCGGCACAATCTGTTCCCTGATTTCCGCAGATACCATTGAATATCGTGCCCAGACAGATACTCGCGCCGTTCGAAAAAATGTTTCTCTTCCAAGTTGGATGGTCCGTCTTGCTGACAAGCGCGGAATCAACTGCTCACAAGTCCTTCAGGATGCCTTACGAACACTTCTTGATAACTCCACTATCGCACATACTCATTAACATTATCCCTTAAAAACCAGTTATCTATATGGGTAACTGGTTTTCTCATAAAACAAAAACTGCCTCTCCATCAACCATAACTCAAAAGAGAGCCTGTTTCCTGACTCTTTCCCTTTTATCCCCTATTACATAAATAGTCTCTCGGAATCTCTACAGTATGGGGCCATGCAGATATTCCATACAAAATAATTAGTGCCTGCTGAGCAAGCAGACACTAATTATAAACTCCATTATTTATTTGCTTTTTTCTTTTTCATTACAACAATAACAACTCCTGCCGCAACAACTACCACTGCTGCAATCAGAACAATAACAATCGTCATGACCGCACCATCCTGTTTTACAAGTACAAGTGCACTGATACCATCCATTGTATACTCGCCACCCTTGATTGTCTCGATGGTCTCAACGCCAGCTTTCTGTCCGTTTATGCAGACTTTCCATTTTCCTTCCGGAATTGTAACTTTTGCCTTGTCAGTGTTTGCATTAAAAAGAAGATACATCTCTTTTGCACTTTCGTCTTTCTGACCGCCCTTTATATTAATTCCTACAATATTATCCCCAAGTCCTTCTACGGATTTTACATATTTTTTCACATCCTGTGATGTAGATAACCGAAGTGCCGGATGTGCCTTTCTGAACTTAATAAGTCCCTTATAATATTCAAATACATCTGCGTATTTCTTGTCGGATAATGTATCCCACTTAATGCTGTTTACTTCGTCTCCTGCATTGTATGAGTTTGAATTGAATGTTCCATCATCATTGACCTTTGTGCGAAGCATTTCCTCTCCTGCCTGCAAAAATGGCACACCTTCTGCAGTCATATAAAATGCTGCTGCAAGATTATTCATCTTTATGATGTCCTCTTCACTCGAAGTTGTTTTAGAACCTGCAATTCTGTCAAAAAGTGTGTTATTGTCATGGCATGATGCATAGTTGATAATCTGGCTTGGCTCTTTGCACCATGACTCGTTTGCCATGAATGAATCTGCCATTTTCTTCTCTGCATTCGTTGCTCCTGATACGAATCCGAATGTTGCAGTATCAAATACGCTTCCTTTTAATCCATCACGCATATTGTCGTTGAAAAATGCGAAATCCGGAGTAGAAGCGGAATTTCTCTGTGTAGCCAATGTCACATTATCTTTTGTGACACCGGTCTCCATTGTCCATCCTTCCCCATAGAAAATAACATCCGGATGTGTCTTGTGTACTTCCTCTACAATCTCATTAATGGTATCGGTATCTAAAAGTCCAACCAGGTCAAATCTAAAACCATCCATATGATATTCATCTGCCCAGTAGCATACGGAATCCACAATATATTTCCGTACCATGTTTCTCTCGGATGCTGTATCATTTCCACATCCTGAGCCATTTGAATACGAACCGTCTTCATTGATACGTGAAAAATATCCCGGAACAAGTTTATTGATACAGAAATCATCTGCACTCATAACATGATTGTATACCACATCCATTACAACGCTAAGTCCGTTATCATGCATAGACTTAATCATCTGTTTTGCCTCTTTTACACGCACATCCCCATTGTGTGGATCTGTAGAATAGGAACCCTCCGGTACATTGTAGTTAACCGGATCATATCCCCAGTTATATAAATTCGACTGATCGTTTCCTTCATCTACGGAACCAAAATCATAGATTGGAAGTAAATGCACGTGTGTAACACCAAGTTCCTTAATATGATCGATTCCAGTTGAAATACCATCTTTGGTCTTTGTTCCTGTCTCTGTCATTTCAAGGAATTTACCAACATTTTTTATGCCGGAACTTTTGTCTGCTGATAAATCACGCATCTGTAATTCGTAGATGATCGCATCATTAATGCTCTCTCCTGCATGTGGATTGGTATCCTTATCCCAACCGTCAGGATTTGTCTCTTCAAGATTGATTACCATGGCACGCTGTCCATTTACACCAGTCGTTCTGGCATATGGATCACAGGCTTCTTTTGTTGAACCATCGATTGTTGAACTGTATGTGTAGTAGGTTCCATTTAAGTCCCCATCCACTTTTGCAACCCATGTTCCATTCTTATCGGCATTCATCTCAATGCTTTCTTTCGGCTCTTTATCGTCCGGATCTCCTGTCTCGTATAAATTAAGCATAACTTTCTCAGAAGTAGGTGCCCACACCCTGAATGTTGTGCTGTCCTTACTCCATGTAGCACCAAGATCATCCCCATCATATGTATACTCATCTTCAAATTCTTTTGTTGAATATATGATTGGCATTCTGATATCACTTACGGTACCATCATATGTAATCTGGTAACTCTTTGAACTGTCCAGTTCCTCTTTCAGAGTAAGTGTATAGGTAGAATCATCTCCCTCTTTTACATCTGCTATCTGAATTTCCCCATCTTTACCTTCTACCTTAAAGGCATTTTTAAGTTCTCCTTCAATATCACCAGTCATTGTGACGGTGATCGTCTTATCCCCATTGTACTTTGCAGTATTAAGCTTTATTCCCCTTACTGCATCATCACCGTATTCCTTTGTATAACCCTCAACACCTGATTCGACTTTAACGATCACGGTTCCTGATATCATTTCTGATATATCAATGAACTGATCCTCTTCATAATCCTTCGCCCAATCCTGTGTTCTTACAACAAATCCTACGGAAGTCACACCGGCTGGAATTTCAATTCTGGCAACTGCATCACCATCCTTAGCCTCTAAAGGATAATCATTTCCTTCCTGTCCCTCGGCCCACATCCATACAGACCATGGATCATAATCACCATCTGCCCTGTGATAATGAAATTCTATCACAGGTCCTCCATCCGCTTTGACCGGTACGGTATCCAGTATTACCGTACTGATTGTCATGATAAGCATAAGAATTGCCATCCCCAATGCGCTTATACGTTTTTTTGTCATTTTCGTTTCTCCCTTCATTACGAAATTTTACGAAATTTCTTTTTGTATAAATTAGCATATATTTTTATATTTTTCAAGTCTAAATTGTATATTTTTGAGAAAAACCGTTATTTTTTACCATAACACGGTTATTTGCTGTACGGAAACTTGGAGCATCCCTGCCTATAACCATAAATATAAAAACGAGCAGCAAAACCGGATTTACACCAGTCTGCTACTCGTTTGATGATTATAATATTTTCTTTTCTTGTGCCATTGCAACCAGTTATCGGACAAATGGCAGGAACGTAATGCTATACTTTATTTTCCAAACCGGCTGATTTCTTTCGCATATGATATTTCCGTTTTTCCTCATACATTTTCTCATCCATATGCATTAAAAAAGTTTCTGCGTCATCTTCTGTTCCAAATTCCGTGTATCCCATGGAAACACTTAAACGAAACGGTTCTATCCCGGATTCATTAAACCGGGACAGATTATGGTTAATCTCCTCCATTGTCGCTAAGACACGCTCCGTATCAACACCTGACAGCAGCACAATAAACTCATCTCCCGCATACCGGATTGCCATACCAGCATCCGGTATGGATCTGATGAGTATATTTCCCAACGTACAAATAGCCTTATCACCCGTACTATGACCTAAATTGTCATTAATACACTTGAAATCGTTTACATCCATCATGATTCCATATAAGGATTTCTGGCTTGCAATTTTCTTTTCCGCAAGCACCGCATTAAAATATCTCCGGTTGTATAATCCGGAAAGCTCATCCATATACAAACTCTCTGCGTATGACTGCATCTGCACAAATATCAATGCGACCGCAACCAGCACCCATGATGATGTAATTCCATAAAAAAGGAACTGGATAACCACGCCTGCAAAACAAGGTCCAACGAAATAGATCACCGGGAAAAAATTCAGGTTAACCCCTTGTTTTTTGGAATGATACACCAGATAGATACTGTAAGCAAAATATATGACAAGCGAAATATATCCCACCAGCGCACCGGCAGTTCTCTGGTATACATTCTCCCCGGATATTTTAAACATAATCCCTGTTCCAAACAGATTACATAAAACCATAATTACTTCTACCAGCCAGGGAAATATCTCCACTCCTGCTTTTTGAACCATTCTTTTATAATTTCGATAGATACGCAATTCCACGTACATACACCAAAGCATACCCATACTGACTGTCCCTATAAAGCATATGCTGTTAGAGATATAATTAATCTGCCGGCTGCCAGTAAACTGTTTTCCATCTACGAGAAAAGCAATGGTTTCAGACAATGCCCCCACTAAATTTACGATTGCTATTCCATCATATATTTTATCTCCCACATGAAGGCTCTCTCTGTTCTTTCGTCTGCAAAACAAAAGGAACCACATCATTAACACGGTCAAGCCGTTTGCCATTAATATTTCTTCTAAAACGATGATTGTTATCCCCTCCATCATTCACGGTATGAACTCATTTTTACTAAAATGAGTTCTATCATTATACCAAATCAAAACCGGTTTTTGTCTTTTTCGACATGAATTACAGTTTTTTTAACGTGAACGATGATTTTTTATGTTTCATCACTTTTCACAACCTACTGCAACTGTGAAAAACCCACGGCTTACAAAGTTAACAGTCTTTGTATCGGAATCATAATAAGATCCCGGTATCTTAACTGCTGCACCGTATTTATCAATTTTATATGCAAAAATCTTTTTGTCTTTTTCCTTTTTCGAAGCATTATAGGAAACAGCGACCCTGATCCGTCCCTTTTTCAGGACAGACGACTGCTTTTTCTTTATTCCTGTGACGGAAAAATCATAAACCGGACGTTTTCCAATAATTTTCCCTGCCCTGGCAGAAAGATTTTTCTTGTCAGCCTGTTTTATTTTGATAACCGCAGCTGTATTCATTTCTTTCTTTAATTCTTTTAATGCCCTCGAATCAAAGGTAAGATTTACACTGCCACCATTGACCTTCCATTCTTTTACATTCTTTTTGACAAGTAAATTTACCGCCTGCTTATCCATTTCAAGATGCAGATTCTTCCAATTTTGGGCTTTTCCCGTATCTAAAGTTATTTCAACAGACAGGTCTTTTATCCTGCCACCCTGTTCTTTTTCTGCCTTTGTAATTTCTTTTTTCAAAACTGCTGCAATATTCTTCACTTTGACCGTATTATTTTTAACTGCAGTTTTTGCTTTGACATTAAGATTCTTAACAGAAACGGGTGTGTCTTCTGCGGATGGCGGTGTCACATTCCCCGGTTCTTCTTTTGCATGATCCGGTGCCGGTAATGTGCCGGAATCCGGTGAAACATTGCCTGATGATCCGTCCGTGCTTCCACCGGCATTTTCTCCGGAACCTCCGCCGGAACTGCCTCCGGAACTCCCACCCGAACTTCCGCCGGAACCGCCACTTGAACTGCCTCCGGAACTTCCGCCAGAACCGCCCCCGGTCTGGGAATGATCTGCCGTTACACGGACCTGACAATCTGCCTTACTTCCTGTATAGTTGCCATTTCCATCATAGCATGCGGTGAACGTATATGTTTTCGTTTCATTCGGAAGTGTTGCAATCCAATGATCCGTTCCCTTTTCTTCGAGTGTAATTCCGGAAACATCACAGGTTACTTTTATCCCGGCATCTTCCGGAATCCCCTGTCTGCAAAGCTGTAATTCTACTGTCCCCGCACCTTTGACCGTATCGGTTTTTGCGGTCAGCTGCATGTTGGTGGAAGCCTTTTCGATTTCCAGGACAGCCTCCCCGTATGTTGGAATAAAAGATGCCTTTTCTGCTTTAAAATAAATCTTATACTGGCCTGCTTCTGTGTAAAATGGCATCTCCGTTTGTGTATACGATCCGTTTTCTGTCAAACTGTAACGGATTTGTACACCATCTTCCTGTTTGATATCAAATGTATGGGGTTTTCCATCATAAGTTACACGGACAGGTACGGTTTGTATTTCCAGCCTCTCACTGTTTTTCCGGTAATAATAAGTGATCTCCTGTTGATCCTCTGTGATGTTTATTTCTCCCTGATTTGCGCTGTTTCCTGCACATGTATATCCATATAAATCCGGACTTCTTAACGTATACGCAGAATTCTTTGGTACATATACTGTCGCAGGTGCCGTATCAGGCACTGTTGTTTCGGTTCCGTCTTCGTTTTGCAGCATATAACGAATCGTTACGGTACTCCACTCCTGCCCTGCCGTCTGATTGTCAGCCAGAATTTTCCCGGTATCCTCATCTATGATCTTTCCTTCCAGTCTGTCCCCGGAAACCAGACCAGTTACCGCAGGAAGCGTGACAGAAAGGGACTCTCTGGCAGCATCCGGATCATACCAGTTACTGTGTGGAGGAACGGTATATGTTTCTTCTTTTTCATATTTGACCGTATTGTCTGCTCCAATAATGCGGAAAGTAATCTTCAAATGCTGTTCGGCATCTACTATATTTTGTACAACTGTACGGAATTCCAGATCCTTTCCATTTGCTTTTGTGATATTTTTCTCGTCGATCCGGTATTGGTCACTATCGCTGTCAAGTGTTCCTGTTCTGCTATGTGGAATTGTAATTTCAGGATCGCACACATAAACAGATGCCTGCCTGTTGACATAATCACGGTTATTTAATCTCCGCGCCAGTTCCATTTTACACACTTCACAGAAAGGCTGCCCAAGCTCCCGCATCATGCAGACGCGGCTCGGCGCAAATACCGTTTCTGTTCCTGCTGCCGTTATTCCGATTCCACGGAATCCCAGCATCTTATGCCATTTAATCTTATCCGGGTCCGGGGTATCGGAAATATTTTCTCCCTGCATCTTTTTATCGTATTCATCGCCTAATCTTCCAATGCTGTGGGAAATTTCATGGGTCATGACATCCCCCTGCGCATTCTCATTCGAATTTGCTGAAAAAGAAAAGAGTGCATTGGAAGAAGATCCAATATTCGCAGTCGTATTACAAATGATATGGATGGTTCCAACGGTTGCACCGGTATCCAGGTATCTGCTCTCCAGTTCTGCTCTCAGTGCCCTTGCTTTGTCTTCCCCGTCCTTTGCAAAATAGCAGGATTTTCCGAATGCCTGCACATGAAAATATGTGTCCGGGTTCGACTCCCCATACATCACCCCCACACCGGTTTCACTGGATACCGTCTGTACCGCATAAATATTGATCCTGTCGGAATACTCTTTATAAGGGGACCACTTTAGCAGCCCCTGTGCTTTTGCCGTTGCATCCTTCAAAAATTGTTCCTGTTGTTCCTGGGTATAGCCCTCACCCATGATAACAATCACAAAATTTTCCTTATCATCACCTGTCTTGTGAATGGTATAAACGGAAGCTGCCGTTGTCTGGTCTGCCGCTGTCTGGTCTGCCATCACAGGATATGGAAACACCAGGGAGAGCAATAACATCAGGCTAAGTACCATTGCCCCAAACCGTTTTCCATCCTTCTTTTTTACATTCATCATATCATCCTCCGTACTTTACATGACCGGAAATACTGGTGCTTTCCCTCTTCTTCCCACAGACAAACTCCCGGGAAACCATCTGCCGTAAGGCTTCTTAAAGCACGATTACCGCAGCATCAAACCCCTCTACCTTTCCATCAAAGGTGTTTTCGGTAAGCAGATTGTACTTCTCGGTATACGCATTAAATTTTTTTGCACTGCTGCTGCAGTTGAAAATCATGGCAATGGTCTCTTCACCATTTTTTCTGATCAGGACAACCGTCCCTTCCTCATCTTCTGTGACGATCCCAGCCAGTTCGCCTTCCACAATGCATGCATGGCTTTTCCGAACCTGAATCAGCCGTTTGTACCATTCATACATCTCTTTGTCCTGGTATTCTTCGTCCCAGTACATGCCCCGTCTGCAGTCCGGATCGTTGGCTCCCGGCATCGCATACTCATCTCCATAATAAATCATCGGCATTCCCGGCAGTAACAACTGAAAAGCGGCTGCCAGATGCTGCTTTTTCTTATTGTCGTTACACAGATGTAAAAATCTTGCGGTATCATGGCTGTCGATCAGATTCCACATAAGGGGATAACAGTTTTTGTTTAAGCGTCCCTTCAAATATCCAAGATTTTGTACGAACTGGCTGACCGTAATCTTTTCATCTGCAAGCAGATCAATCAGGTTCAGGTAAAATGGATAATTCATGACCGTATCCCATTCATCCCCCTCAAGGAAATCTCCTGCATAATGCCAGATTTCCCCAATGATCAGCAGATCTTTCTTCACAGCCTTTACTGCCTTTCTGAAATTCTTCCAGAAGAAATGGCTGATTTCGTCCCCTACATCCAGTCTCCATCCGTCAATATCGCATTCCTTAATCCAGTAGCATGCAACATCCGTAATGTATTTTTCAACTTCAGGATTTTTCAGGTTTAACTTTGGCATTCCACCATAATAACCAAAACATTTGAAGTTTGGGATCTCTCCCCATTCGCTTTTAAGTGGGAATCCGTCAATAAAATACCAGTCCCGATATTTGGATTTTTCGCCATTTTCCAGAATATCCGCAAATGCAAAAAATTCCCTTCCCGTATGATTGTATACCGCATCCAGGACTACCTTCAGACCACGCTCATGCGCTTTTTGTACCAGCTCTTTGAGATCCTCTGTTGTTCCAAAAGACGGGTCTATCTTGTAGTAATCCGTGGTATCATACTTATGGCACGAATTTGATTGAAAGATAGGTGTCATATACAACACATCGATTCCCAGATTCTGAATATCATCCATATGTTCAATGATTCCCCTGAGATTTCCATGCAGATCATCCATAGGAGTAATCGGTGCTTTATACCACAGTTCTTTTTCTACCGGCTCCGTTGCTGCAAAACGGGATGGAAAAATCTGATACACGACCTTGTTTGCTGCCCATTCCGGCACCTCAAACAGCTCTTCCTCCCGGAGGTTCTGCGGACAGTCAAACATTCTGTCCCTGTTTGTAATGCATTCCTTATCAAACTCATAATTTCCATAATATACCTTTTCTCCCTGCGTGTCCGTAAATTCGAAAAAGTAACGCAGACAGATCAAATGCATCTTTATCTGTGCTTCATAATAATCATGAAACTGTGAGACAGCAACCTTCTTCATCGGAACTGTCTTTCTGGTATCCTTACGCTCCATAGGTATATACTTGTCCTCATAGTGAAGGATTACCTCTTTCATATCATCCTTTTTTACCTGCACGCGTATCACAAATAAATCCTTATCAACCGCATAGCTAAACCTCTTATCCATATCATGAAAAATTGCTGAATATTCCATAAAATTTCCCCTTTACACTTGTTGTTTTCCTGTATTTTAACTTACTTTTTTCAACAATTCTATCACTATATCCACGATATTTTTAACTTTTTCTACTTTTATGCTTTTTTGCGATGATATTACTGTTCATATATTTTAAAAATGTGCATTATCAGTTTAAAACCAATAACGCACATTTCCTCATTGCATCCTTTTCCCGGATTTATATATGTCACGAGTCAAATTATAGTTCCTGCCTGCGACAAATTTATATGTAAATTCATCATCAATAATTTTTTGCACCGTTTTTAATTTTTATTTTCTGCAACTTTAAATTTCCGGATCATTTCACGCAGATTTTCCGCTTCACTGCTCATCTCCTGACTGGCTGCTGCACATTCTTCAGATGTTGCCGAATTCGTCTGTACGACATCATTGATCTGTTCAATTCCATCATTAATTTGTTGGATTTCTGTTGTCTGTGTCTCTAACGTTTCTGCAATATTTGTGACTTCTTTTGTAATGATCTGGGAATTCTCAGCGACCTCCTGCAATTGTGATGCCGTCTGCCCTGCAATCACCATACCTTTTTCCACGGCTTTCACAGAGGTTTCAATCAATGTTGCTGATTCCTTTGCTGCCTGGGCACTCTGGTCTGCCAGCACATTTACCTGATTCGCTACAACCGCAAATCCCTTTCCTGCCTCCCCTGCTCTTGCAGCCTCAATGGAAGCATTCAATGCAAGCAGATTCGTCTGGGACGCAATTTCATTGATTGTTGCAATGATCTTGTCAATCTCTTTTGATGCCCCATTGATCTCATTCATGGAATCAACCATATCCCTCATTTTACCATTGCTTTCCAGAATGGCATTTCCAAGTTCGTCTACTCTTCCACTGATTTCTTTTGCGGATTGTGAATTTTTTCCTACCTGTTCAGAAACACCTGCGACTGTTGCGGTCAGTTCTTCTACAACTGCTGCCTGATTTGTTGCTCCATCCGCAAGTTCATTGGAACTTGATGCTACCTGATCTGCGGCACCTGAAACTTCATCTGAAACATGCTGGATTCCCTTTATGGTCTCTGCCATGCTTTCTTCAAACATCATAAAGGAGTTTAAAATTCCAACGAAATCCCCTTTCCACTCTACTTCCGGCTGCACATCAAAATTTCCTTCTGCAAACATCTTCATTGAACGTCCAATATCATCTACATAGCTTCCCAGAATGCGGATGGATTTCCGCATACTGTGTGCCAGTCTTCCAATCTCATCATCCGAATGGTATTCCAGTGTGCTGTGCAGGTTTCCATCTGTTAATTCCTGTGCAATGGCTTCCACTTCATGTAATGGCACTAAAATTGTCTCAAGTACTTTTTTGCCTGTTTTTATTGCCAGTTTCCATGCCAAAACCAGACAAATAATAATACACGCTATGCCTGCCACTGCAAAAATAAGCGTAACCCTGGCGGACCGGCTGCTTGCCTCATCGGTCATTTCACCTAATCTTATTGCAATTTTTACGGCTTTATTTAATGCCGGGGTACAATCATTCAGAATGGAATCCACTGCCTTATCTTTGTCCCCGCTTTTGATTTCTTCCATGATGGAATAACCAATGTTTCCCCAGTCGGAAAGGGCAGATGCGTATTCTTCACAATCCGCATCCGGAACAACTCCGGATTTCTTTAAATTTTTCAGTTCGGTATCAACTTCTGCAAGCAGTCTTTCTACCGTCTTCTCATAATCGTCATAAGAGGATGCATCATTTTCTAATGCCATTTCCCTGATATTTCTCGCTGCTGCGTTAACATTTATCCTGCAGATTTTCACTGCCTGGTCTGCGGCAGTAACATTCCCAATATAATGTATCATATTAGCAAATAATATACCTATAACCACAATAGAAAACAGACCTGAGACCAACATCATAATAATGACTTTTCTGTAGCCATAGTTTATCCTTTCCTGCAGATGCATATTTTCCAGGTTCTTTTTCATCATATTTTTCTTCGACGGCATAGTTTGCTATTTCCTTTCTCGTTTATTCGACTCTTATATATCAAATTTTTTTCTCAAAGTCAATAAATTTCAGGAACAATTTTTTTTTCTATTTTTCACATAAAATGCTGTACCCCTCCCCCCCGAAAAATACAGCACTTTTACCAATTTTTTCTACAGTTACCTCTCCGATCGAACATGATGTAATCTGGAATGTCGTGCCGGTGTTTCCTCGTAAGAGTCATACTAGTACATAACTGAAAATACTATTGTCTGAAACACCCTCTGTTTTCATATATGGCATCAGGTTCTTCCAAAACATTCTCTAATTGTCTTTGAAATATCTGAATCAATAAAACCTTTATGTGCCATGTCATCAAGGATATCACATGTTTTTTCATGGGACAATCCCTCTTTATAAGGTCTGTCTTCCGTAAGAGCCTGATAAATATCAACACATGCCATCATACGTTCCTGCTCATTTAATTCATCAGCGGTTTTTCCAAAAGGATACCCTTTTCCATTTAATTTTTCATGATGGAAAGCCGCCCAATCTCGTATTTCTTCAAAATCATTAACCTCCGATAATATAAGGTATGTATAACCAGCATGATTTTTCATTGTAGAAAATTCATCATCCGTAAGCTTATCCGGTTTTTCCAGAATTTCATTGCCTACCGCCATTTTTCCTATATCATGCAGTGCACCAGCCAAATACATTTTCTGTACCGTGATTGAATCATATCCCATATATTTGGCAAGCAGGGAGGCTTTTTCAGCTACTCCTATAGAATGCCTGCTTGTAAAAGAAGATTTATAATCTATAATCTTTGCAAAGAAATCCGCAACATTTTTACACATTTCCCAATCAAAAACCATTTTTTCTCTTGGAATAATTTCCCATAGCTTCGTTTCAAAAGAATCATCACTTAAACACATATAGGATTCTTTTGTGAATACATGAAGAAAAGCATTAACACATTCTGAATCAAATAGACTATCCTTTTTTTGGGAAAGATACTGACATATAAAATCCCATCTATTATCATCAGATTTAATACTATTTCCTATGATATCAACGGTATCTGCAAGATGAATAATTCTTGCAGGCAATGGGGTTTCATTCCACTTTTTTTGAAAAGGACCAGTTCCATCGGCATGTTCATGATGATACAAAATCACATTTGAGACATCTGTTTTAAAAGGAAGTTTAGTAATATTTTTTTCACCATAAATACAATGAAGATTCGTTTTTCTTACGGACAAATCTTTTTTGATGTCAATAACATAATTCCTTTCCAGCTCTTCCGTAATATATTGTGTCAAAGCATTATCATGCAGTAAGGCACACATAGCTAAATCTTGTAACGCATCACCTTGAATTGCCAGATATTCAGCCATGCATACACTTATATAAGCCACTCTTTTTCCATGCTTGTTTTTGATTTTTACCAACTCTGCTTCTATACAGTCCAAAGCATAGGAACAGGCTCCTGCAAGTCCAACAATATCTATTCTTAGTTCTTCTTTCATGAATATAATCCTTCCATAGCATATGTATGCTTCTGTATTTCATTTGTTGTTTCTCATTCTGATAAGACCATAAAATAAGGCAGCCCCACATAGCAGAGTCTGCCTTACTCTCTTTATTTAACGTTGATGCCACTGGCATATTGCTGCAGAAACTGTT
>ERZ1034969.503-NODE-503-length-23160-cov-4.407444_pt1 | contig 23160 bp, 38 predicted proteins | sample MGYA00520624_ERZ1034969 | MGnify/ENA primary metagenome ERZ1034969 (study PRJEB33766, sample SAMN09781776) | gut metagenome | biome: gut microbiome | host: Homo sapiens | place: Madagascar | study: EMG produced TPA metagenomics assembly of the PRJNA485056 data set...
GCAAAGTTTTGGAGTCGCGGTGTTGGGTGCGGCGGGTTTAGTTCTTATGCGTTTGAGACTGACGAGGACTATGAGATGGCTGCTACCGATGAACTTGCATTACGTGCAGTAGACTATAGCGATGATAATATGTTTGCATTGGAAAACCAGGACTTGATTGATGAGTCTCGCATGGATTGGATTATGAACAAGGAGTGAGAACGATGAAGGTCACAACGGATACAACTGTATATAATATGACTATTCGGGAGATTCTTGATGAGGTAGGTCATAGAGACGGCGATTACATTCCATTGTCTGACCTTGAATGGAATGAAGGAACATGGGAATCAGATTGTGTTCGCCTTGGAGATGACATCGAAAACGGCTATGCTCCCCTCTATCACCTTGTATGGACAGATATGGAGCATGGACCATGCACGGCTTACAGGATCGGCAATGGAAAGAAACTGAACTTGAAGACAGGAGAAATTGAGTAACACAACAGGGACTACCATAAGGTAGCCCCTGTTTTTTATTTGGAACGATACACGCTCAAGAGTTTTTCAATTGTCGGTGCTCTGCCACAGCTCATTTTTCCTTCTGGGCAATAGCCAAGGGATTCACAATGCGCGCCAGCGTGTTCAAAGAGAATTGGAGAGACTCCTTTGCAGAGGATTAACATCTGGTTTGCGAGAGTCCTTATCTCTGTCTGAGCACGAACACAGCAACGCAGATTAAAGAAGTGCAGAAGTTCTCGCAGATTCATCGTGAACACCATGCGGGTACAGCAAGCATTTGGGAGAACGGCTCGGGCATCCTCGTTCTTAACACCGAGTTTCTGCAATTCATTATATGCGCTCTTCGCATCTACAATAGCATCACGGAAGATTACACGCTTCTTTGGGTCCTTGTCGATTGAATCTGGTGCAACAGCTTTAAAGTTTCCCTCTGAACAATACCTTTGTGAACGCACAGAGAAGGATGCAAGACGATGCCTTGTGATTTGTGCGAGAAGGGCACGGGATACACCCTCAACGGCAAAGGTGAAGGATACATGCTCAAGTGGACTCTCATGGTGCATAGACATCAGCTTAGAGATGAATGTTTTCACCGTATCTGGTTCAAGGTCATCCATGAGTGATTGGATGTCAGCTTTCTGGGAATAACAGAGCTTTGCGGCGGCAGCAATGATTTTATCCGGCTCTGGGGTATGGGTTAACAGAATAACGTTCAAAATGATTCTCCTCTCAATCAAGTGAATTAAAAGGGACTACTTATTGGGTAGCCCCTATTTTTTTTAACCTTGGGAAGTTTTACAGGTACAGTTTTGACAATAGGTACAGATGGAGTCACAGTCCTGGGTATGGAGGTATTCAGGAAGGTGGCAACGAACCTTACCGTCTGAGTCTGTAGTCTTTCGTGCAATGTCCATAGGATACCGCAGCTTATCCTTTGGCGTATCCGCAAAGTACATTGGTGTATCCTTTTTCAGTAAGGTGCGTAACTCTGGTTTGATCTTGGCAATGCGACGGAGATGCCGTATGACTGAGCTACGGGTATGGTGTAACTTGTTGGCGATTTCTTCCTGGGTACAACCATTGGCGGTCATGAGAAACATGTCCCAGTCATCGTCTGAGAGGTTCATTTTTAGGTCATGCAATGCGATAGCAAGATCGTCGGACTTCTCTCTGTTAACAAGAGTCTCACATGGCTCTTCACTGGACTCAATGTAATCCATGGGCATTGCCATCGGCTTGTTCTGGCTCCAGTCCATGTAATTGATTCGTCTCTGGAGGGCATTTACATCAATGCGTCCTTCTTTATAGTCATTCAGGAATTGTTCTATTGCGTCTTTCATACAGTCACCGCCTGACGAATGAGATTCATGCGATTTTCGGATTTGCTAAAGGCTGTATTGGCTGATACCTTGTCACCAAAAGCAGCTGCGCCGATAATAATAGAACCATCTGGGAGTCTACGATTGCCTTTATCGTTCTTTCCTGCCCTCTTCTTTGTATCCAAATATCGGACATCATGGGAATAGCCTTTCATGCACTCAAAAAGCATATCTTTGTCCTTTGTGGCAATGGTCATACAATAGAGGAATCCAGAGTCGCCATAGTCAACAAGGAGTCTCACGATTGTCATGCCACTAAGATTCTGTTGCTTCATTTCCCTGTGCTCCCGAAGCCGCCACGGTTCTTACCGTCAAGATGGTCAACGGACTCAATGGCAATCTCTGGCATCTGCTTGACGATACGGAACTGAGCAATGCGGTCCCCAACGGAGATGCGTCCAGCCATCAAGGAATAGGCAGGGAACATCCATTCATCTTTTTCTCCTGAGTATGCTTGATCGACAATGCCCATAGAGTTGGTCATGATAATGCCATAGCGTTTGAATGTGGACGAGCGAGGTAAAAGGTGTGCCTCATATCCATCTGGAAGCTTGCACGAAAATCCCAATGGGATGAGAAATGCAGTATTCTCTGGATATGTAATGTTGACAGCGGATTTCACGTCAACCCAGTCGCCCTTCCGTACTAAAACGCATTTCGGATTATGATATTTCACTTTGATATTCAATGGAATTCCTCCTGTTTCACAATTCTAGTTTCGGTCACTTCATGGATTTTATATCGGATTAGAGGATGAGATGCATGTAATTCCTCAGCTTTTTCCATTGCAGAGGCAATGGTGGAACGCATTGCCCACACATTGCCATGATTATCTGCAATGAGGTATGCCTTAATCGGCATTTGTATACGGCACTAGAGTACCAACAGGGCAGGACATGAGTAGCGTAAGGTAGGCTTCTTTGACTGCTTCCCTAGCGGATCCATTGTCTGTCTGTCTGGCAATCTCCAGCTTGACAAAGTAGTCATTCTGCAATTCCATGAGGATGTCTACGATGCGCTTATCTACATGTTCATCCATGCAGGTCTCGAAATCGAACTCTGCTACACGTCTTCTCATAATCATTCCCCTTTCTTCATCTGATACTCTGGGTTGATAACCTTGAAGGAAAAGCGATTACCAGGGAATCCAATGAGTCCTTCGATTGGTTCAATTGGGCGAATTACAATGCCTTCTCTAGGGAAATTACCAAAGGTACTATTGCCAATGGCACGTTTTACCAGTGCATCGATATCGTCAGTCAGGTTGAATTCATCGACAATCGGTACAGTATCAATATCATGGGAACCAAGGAATACGTCCATAGAATCTTGGTCGAAGTACCCCTGCTTATTGATGTCATACACTGAGAAGATGTAGATGTGCGGCTCAGACAAATGCAGATGGTTCCCCTGTTCTTTTGGTCCTACAAATTCACCCTGTAATGCAAAGCCCCAATCATGTTCAGCGTGGGAGTTACCAGAGTCTTTGAGTGTGAGGAATTTGATGAGTCCCTGTTCCTCTGCTGTCTGATACATACGGGAGGTTTTGTCTACTTCACGCTTTCTAGTGCAGACACCAATGTGATTCCCCTTGCGGTAAATGGTACACGACGAACCGTCAAGCTTTTCCGTTGCATAACATGGTACACCTTTGTACTTCTTGAGCAAATCAAGGATATTCTGAGCACGCACCTCGTCAGTCTTAGGAATGAATGAAGGGAAAGCACCGACGGTGTCCATTGGCTGTTCTGGCGGTTCGTATTTTACGATACCAAGTTCCTTTGTCATATCCGTGCCAACAGGTGCATCTCCATGATATTCCAGTGCAATACCCTGAGAATATACGCCACGGATTTTCTGTAGTTTGATATGGGAATGGCCTTTGAGAAATGCAAAGGTCTCATTCTTCGGACAAATACTGTCTGTCTCAATATAGATAACCTTATCACCGACATGATACCCTTTGGGAACGACACATTGAAAACCTTCGATATGTGCCAATTCAATACGATCTGCATTTTCAATCGGCAGCAGGTCACGGATTACCTGTACAGATGCCAGCTTTCTCAATGGAAATCACTCTCTTTCTTTACAAGGTTCTTTGCGTTGAACCATGATTTACGTACATCACAATACCCATCCTTGTCAGTCCCAATGCTTTCAACTTGGGCTTTCTGTGTGATTTTACCTGTGTCAGAATCAAGAAGTTCCTTGAGTCCAATGACAATTCCTTCTGATTCTAATGGCTTATACATGCGACCAACGATAATAACCTTGTCTCCAAGGGTTAGCATATGGTTTGCAATGTCTTTAATCATTAGGTTCACCACTTTCTAAGACAATGACGTTCTTCGGTTTTACCCAAGAATAGCAAAACTGACCGAGGCTGAAATGTTCTACACACAATCGCCCTTCTGGATTGAAATTACGGAATTTCAGGCCGAGTTTATTGTAATATTCCTTGACAGAAACGACCTTTCCCGCTACACCAACATTGATGGCGTAAACCTCGTCGCCAAGGTGTACCGTCGAACCAAGTTTGTCAATCATATTGTTCCTCCATTGAAATCATCAAGATAAATGGTATTCCCCACAACGGGGGAGCATTAGCATTATGTAACGTCACCATGTTATCCCTCCATATACCAATGGTTATCCTTATCCTTCTTCCAGATATGCTGATTAGATGAACCACGGAAAGGAATGTCTGCCCCATGGTATTTTTCGACGTATTCGCCATCAATCAGGCAATCAATATCTTGAAGATCGTCTTTATCAAAGGATAAGAAGGAAAATCCAGTGTACATTGTCGTATGCAATCCATTTTGTTTTGCCCATCTTGCAATTTCTTTTACTTGCCACATTTGATATGCAGGGTCGCCGCCAGAGAATGTAACGCCATCAATAAATCCGATATAGGATTTGATTTGTTTCATAATCACATCTACTGGAATCTCATTGCCGCCGTTGAAATCCCATGTGGATGGGTTTTGACATCCTTTACAATGATGTTGGCAGCCCTGAGTGAAAATGACATAGTTAATACCTTTTCCATCAAAAAGACTCGTAGGTCTTAATCCTGCAATTCTCAAAGGGCATCACCACCTGCATGGGAAATACGGTCACGGGACTCTGCAACTTTACCTGCATTGAAGTGATCCTCCGTAGAAAGGTATCCCGTAATGATTTTGGTTTCCTTGTAATTCGTGCTGCCACACTTTGGACATTTACCGTCCGAGAAAGTACCCTGATAATGGCAGTCATTGCAGAAGTCCATTACCCAATTTACGCCGCCGTATACAATGCCGCTGTCAGCAATGTAATTCAGGAGCTTTAACAGACCTTCTTTATTGTATTTAGGCGAGCGACCTACTTCAATATAGAAAATGTCACCTGCATTACAAAGGAGATGATATGGAGCTTCAATGTCAACCTTCTGCTTCATATTGACATGACACGAAACAGGGACATGGTTACCATTAGTGAAGTATTCCTTGTCCGTTACTCTATCTACAATGCCAAACTCATTACGGCATTTCTTGAGCAGCGTATAACAAGCACTTTCAGCAGGACTAGCGAACGTTGCGAAGTTCAAGTGGTATTTCTCCGTGGCTGCATCTGTCTCATGACGGATATAGCCAATGATTTTCAGGCCAAGTTCCTGGGCTTCCTTGCTTTCACCATGGTGTTTTCCTGTAAGAGCAGTAAGGCACTCTGCAAGACCAAGGAATCCGACGGAAAGACTACCGTTCTTTACCATCTGTTCAACAGTATCGTCAGGGCTAAGTCCTTCATGTCCCTGCCACCATTGGCCTACGAATGGAATGTCCTTGACCTTGAGATTCTTCACGACACCATAGCGTTCAAGAAGTTCATCGATTGCATCGGAAACAACTTCATGGAAATAGGAGGTGAACTCATCCATGACATCCGTGTTTTTTTCCTTTGCTCTACGCTTTGCTTCCAGTGCAACATACGGCAAGGAAATTGTGTTGAAGAACAGATTACCTCTTGCGTTTGTGTCGGCACTGCCATTGACATTGCCACGGACAGCTGTACGGCAGCCCATCGTTCCAATGTTATCCAGTGACATTCCCTTGTATGCAGGAGAATCAGCAAAGACAAAACGCGGCTGAATACGCTTACCAATGCAATCCAACGCTAATTCCGTGATGTCGAAGTTAGGTTCGCCCGGCTTTGCATTGATGCCCTTCTTGAATCTATAACAAAGATTCGGGAAAATTGGGTTCTCGCCATTTCCAAGACCTGCGATATATGCCTTGAAAAGGTTCTTGGAAATCATTCTTGCCCACTTAGATTCATCCGTACCAAAGTTTACAGAGCTGAATGTGACCTGTGCACCACTACGAGAACGCATTGTATTCATATTGTACACAAAGGCTTCCATTGCCTGATATACGGCTTCATCTGTGTGTTTCATTGCAAGTTCTTCGGCTTTCTCATGATTGACATAGCCGCCGCTGACAACCTTCATATCATCTTCAATACGCTTCTTCTGCCATTCGTATTCCTTCTTGATATAATCTGCAAGGTCAGAATCAAAGCGAAGGAATCCCTGGCCTCCAAACATATCATTCTGGGAACTCTGAAGGATGATGCATGACAATGCTACGGCACTAGCAATGCGTTTCGGAGAACGGATACTGCCAACACCATTATCAAATCCCTTGGCAAGCATATCCCCCAACGGATTAAAGAAGCAATTCCATGTCAACCCATAGTACCCAAGGTCATGAATATAAGTGATGCCCTTCTTGTGATTTTCTGCGAACTTCGGTGTCATATGAGAGAGGAAGTATGGCTTAGACACAGACTCAGCAATGCCATACATCTTAGACGCGGCGGAATTCTGTGTATTGGCATTGTCATGGTTCATTTCTGCAACGAGAGTACCAACGGTTTTCATGAGTTTGCTCTTTGCCATACGGACTTCATTGCGCTTCTGGCGATAGAGAATGTATTCCTTGGCACACTTTTTGTCGTGCTTCATAAGAGATTTCTCTACGCTGTCATGGATAGTGTCAACAGGTACATCCTTGTTTGCTGCACTGAATTTCTTGTCCATTTCCATTGTAACTTTATTGGCAAGAAGTTCGTTACACACATTTTCCCCATGTACCTGCATTGATGCTTTAACTACAGCGTCGTGTACCTTCTGAAGATTGAAACGTTCTCGTCTGCCGTCGTGTTTAATTACCATCATTTTATACACCACTCACTTTCTGTTGTTTAACATTGCCTTGATTTTATCTCTATACTTCTCAGCTTCTTCTTGGGAGTGAAAGATGTTTCCATAATCCATTAATCGAATCTGAGGAAGAGTATAATTTAGATATTCTTTGAATACATTGCCGACCGCATCGATGTAATAGAACTCAGAACCAACATGCCATGCTTCTTCATCGCATATCTCGATGGAGCAATCGCGAGAAAACATGGTACCCATGGCAGCAAGTTGAGCGGCATTGCCACTCCTATCGAAGACACCATGATCTGTAATGATGTACGGACATCCATAGATATACCCCATGGCATTCTTTATGCGAAACGGGACATTTATCTCTACACCGAGATACCATGCCATCTTCTCATACTTAGTCATCGTCGGATCCATCGGGAAACCTCCTGATTCTCATTTCTAACCGAGGATTATCACGGTCAACACTGAAATCCTGTTGACGGCATAACAGCCAACGGTCATTGTTGACAATCCCTGCATTCTGAATGGAGTCACAGAGCAATTTTAACGAATTGGAACAGTCACGGATTCGTCTATCAGGCCAATAGTGCCATAGTTCAACAATGACCTTCTCATTCTCAACCGTTTGCCATCCTTGTTCCTCCATTGCTTGCCGCATGGAATCCTCTGCATTTTTCATCCACTCTTTCCCGCGCTTATTCAGGATTTTCATGCCCTTCCTGTAAAAGAACGCATGATTCTCTGTGATAGGCACGGGAATGGTGATGTGCAGTTCCTTAGCCAATACCGAGCATTTCCTTTGCACGTGCAATGGCTTCTTCTTTGGTCTTATAGACAAGGCCACGCTTCTTCAGGTTCCTATCAATCTCATCGTTGAGCCAATAAGATTCGGCATAGAGGTCTTTAGCCATGATGTCTGGAACAAAGTAATGTTCACTAATATCCATATGGTCTTTGTTTCTCTTGTGGTACTTTTCCAATGCTCTCTTTATGGCAATGTTTACACCTACCATGAAGTCGATGTCATTGTACTCATCGTATTCGGTATCACCTTCGTATGTATTCCAATCCTCGCCAATGACATATGCCTTGACCTTCCCTTCGTCTTCAAAAGGTTCAATCAAAATCGAGATTTTCTTATCCATTACGACTCCTCCTTAGATATCACTTGAATCACAGTTGTCACAATAAGATTCTGGAGTATAGCCACCGAATGACCATTTACATAACTCACAACAATATTGTGACTCCCATACATCACAGTCTTTATCACAGTATTCACATGGACAAGTATTGTCCATACGCGCCACCTCCAAACTGTCAATGACAATTATAGTTGTCAATTAAGGTATAGTTATTCCGTTTCTCCATCAAGATCGTGGAGAACAGGTATATTCAATGCTTCGTTACAGTTTTTCACGGCCTGATTGTAATAACTCTCCTTGAGTTCAATGCCAAGTCCGCGTCTGCCCATGCGAAGAGCAACGTATGGCGTGCTGCCAATTCCTGCGAATGGGTCAAGGACAATATCATTCGGATTGCTCCACAACTCAATGCAACGTTTGATTACTTCAAGCTGCAATGGGCAGATATGTTTTTCATCCTTGTCCTCTCGTGCGGATTTTCTTTGGAGCGTATCGGACTGGTTAATATCCATCCATACAGGCGATGCATATTTCTGCCATACATTGCAAGGGAATGATTCATCGGTATGCGTGACACGCTCTGGATTATCCCCTGGCTTACGCATGGTCACAATGAAATCAGGAATACCCTGACGTGACATTGCCGAGTCTTTCTTGAGCTGTTTCCAGAGAAGTCCAAGGGCTTTCGTGCGCTGCATTGCCGTCACTGGATTCTTCCAAATACAAACCTCACTGTGATAAACCCATCCAGCGTCCGTGAAGATACGAATGAGAAGTCCACGAAAATCCTTGATACCAATGACACCATCACGAACCTTAGAGGTCGGCAGGTTCATGCAATGGAATGACAGGAGTCTACCTGGCATCGTTACACGGTAAAGCTCTTTGACAAGGAATGTGAAATGCTCATAGAACTCATCGTCTGTCTTACTGTTCCCCATGTCACGGTCACTGTTCGAGTACGTATACAGCGATGCAAATGGCGGAGAGAAGATGGAATAGTGAATGGAGTTGTCCGGGATTCCTTTCAGGACTTCCACGGAGTCACCATTGTACAGACTGAACTTCTCATTGACTTCCTGATTCAAAACATTCATGCTACAAATTCCTCCCAATTCGGCAGCTTCATTTCAACAGTTGGGTTATACGGTGTGTAGAGTCTACTGGTTTTCCGTAGCTCTTTCTTCGTGATTTCCTTTGTGTACTTCAACATCTCATATTGCATGACCAAGGCATCACTCTGTTTTCTCTCAATATTCTCTTTAACGCATCCTTCCTTTGCTGAGATAATGATATATACATGGACTTCATGTTCCTGCCCAAAGCGATAGCAGCGGCGAACCGCCTGGTAATACGCTTCAAACGAATCAGAGAGTCCAACAAAAATCATGTTGTGGCAGCTCTGCCAATTCATGCCAAATCCTGCAATCTTCGGTTTCGTGACAAGAACTCGTACATCGGAATTAGCAAAATCAAGCATTGCTTTCTTCTTGTGAGTATCCTTGTCTGAACCCTTGACTTCAACGGCATCTGGGATGTCATCCGTGAGTGTCTTGGATTCATTATTGAGGTCACACCAACAAATCCACTGTTCATCACTGTTATTCACAAGGTCTGCCGCGCGCTGACAACGTAATTCCAATGAGTCTTTACGTGCCTGTCTACGCTCCGTCAGTGACAATTCCTCATGGATTGGTTCATCGCCATCTACGATAATCTCATGGATATGGAGTTTTGGTAGGTCATATCCGTGTTCATGGTATCCTAAGTCAATCGGGTTAGTAATCATGACCGACCAACTAGCCATCCACTGCCAGAATACATCTACGGCATGTCCTTTGAGTCTCCATTGAGAGGTACGGGAACCGTCATGGACGAAATACATAGCAAGCATTTCAGCTCGCGTCATGATGCCAAGGAACTCACTGTGATTACCAAGCTCCATATGGTCATTCGGTGCAGGTGTAGCGGTACAGCATAGTTTATATGGTGTTTTTGCCCACATATCAATGAGTGCATACCGTGTTTTCGATGTAAAACTCTTGAGAATCGATGATTCATCAAGGACAACTCCCGAAAAATCATCGGCTACAAAGTGTTCCATCTTCTCGTAATTCGTGATGTTTACGCCTGGCTTTACATCATCCCGTGTTTCACAGATAGTTACAGGGATATGAAACTTGTACCCCTCACGCTGAGTCTGTGTAGCTACAGCGAGTGGCGCAAGGATAAGCACTGGTTTGCCTGTGTGTTTGGCAACGTGTTTCGCCCATTCAAGCTGCATTGGTGTTTTGCCGAGTCCGCATTCTGCAAAGATTGCTGAACGGCCTTTCATTAAGGCAAATCGTACAATGTCTTTCTGAAAATCATAGAGCATTGGATTCAGGTCATTGCGATCCACTTCAAACCCACATGCCTTTACTACAATATCCTTGTGATTCAAGAAATCAGAATAACTTTCCATTAGAACCCCTTTCAATCTAATTCCCAACAATCTGGCGTGTCATGTAATGCACAACCCCAGTGTGTGATATGATTATCATACAGATACTCAATGGACAGCGGGCAATCTTTACATGGTTCTTCCCTATCATTCCATGTACGATTATCGCAATACTGTTTAATTTTGCACGCCATGTCGTATACTTCTTGCTGTGTCATTGATAATTCTCCTTTGTTATTTACCGAGCATAAGCCTAAACGCTTCTTTCCCTTTAGGAGTAATAAGAGTCTGTGTTCCTGCCCAGTTATTGCCCGCCGTAGACTTCACATCCTTTACATGGAAGTAATCGGCATATTCAGAATATGGCTGTAAACTCCCCCTCTGGTCACGGTAAACAAATTTGTTTTTCAGTAACCAATTAATGAACTGTTTCTGCTTCATATGGAACTCCTTGGCGGTCGTTCTGAAATTCGTCAGCAGGTTTCTATCTACAAGGCAATCAAAGTATTCTGCCTTTGGCTTCATTACTTTGTTTTCTGCGAGCAACCTCTGCTTGGCCTCCTCAGAAGCAACAAGAGATTTTAGTGCTGACAGGTAATCCTGCGGCAAACTATAGCTGCCAGTTTTTCTGATGGACGGCAACACCTCACTAGTTACCCAATGTTTGAACTTCTTGGCTGTCGGCAGCTTACTAGAGAGGATAAGACTGTAGAGGCCGGATTCGTTAATAATAGTTGTATACTGCTCTCCGCCAGGGGTTTCCATTCTGGAAATACCTTTATCGTCCATGTCAACCTTTTTGGATATTGCCACACTAGGCTGTGTGTATCCTAAAATCTCGGCTACATCCCTGCCTACAAACCAAGGTTCATCATTGATGACAATGGTACGAACCTTGCCAAACTCTGGGTTCTCAAAAATCTTCATGTCATTCATTCGTATCTCTCCTTGTAATACGGGCAGAACTTATTGGCTGAACAATAGTCCCTACACCGTCTGTCTGGATAGCTCTTTGATGTATCCCATCGCTCAGTGCGTTTGCAAACAGGTGGTATCTTATCGTGTTCCAATGCATACATCAGACGATCATGCTTGGTTTTGAAGTACAGGCGCACCCATTTGTCACTAATGAAATTAATGGGAATCAAGTAGCTTGCCTTATCGATACCATAGCTTTTTGCTGTCTTGTCAATGCCACCGCGAACAAAGCAATTCACATACATGTGCTCTACAGGATAACCATGTTTTTTCATGAGCAATCTGTAATAGTTCAGCTGCCATGCTACGTCATGTGTCCATTTAACACCCCCAGGAACAAACGTTTGAACCCATTGTTCTTGACCTTTGCGCTTGCCACGCATGATTGTTTTCTTTTCCCATTTGGGAGTCATGCCAATCATCTTGGCGATTTTGTACGCGCCATAGAATTTCCAGTCGAACAGTGTCTTTGTCTTTGGATCATAACTGTCAAATGCACCGCTTGTAATGTCATCCTCTAGTCTGACCTCTGCTTTCCATCCGTCTGGTACGGCATCCTCAAAGGCTTTATGGCTATTTGTACCAATCATCGCTGCAATGGTTCCCAAGGGGTCAATGTAGTAATCACTTTTCAGTGACAAGTACATGATTCTCGTCGGAGCAAGCAACTGTGTTACCGATGGTTTTCCAAACCAGTGATGCGTGCTTTTTTCTGCGGCGTTCAACGCGGGCAATGCCATACATCGATGGTCACAATGTCCTTCAAGGCAATCCTTGAATTTTACGGTATCTCCATTAGGACACTTGAATCCTATTGCTGACATTCAACTTCCTCCTTAATCCTTCTCAGTACAAAATCAGAACAAGGTACTGCCATGCCATTGCCGATAGCCTTTGTACCTCCGTGAATCGCTTGCAGGTTTACCTTTGAACTCAATGTTTGTGTATCCGTCAGATAAGCCCTGTAATCTCTCTGTCTCCAACGGAGTTAACCTGCGTACTCTACGTATTTCTTTATTGTGCAATACTGGCACTTGGTTTCCTCCTGTTCCCATACGGCTATTCAGTGTGTTGACTTTATCATCGTGCATAGGGCGCATCACTTCGTCTGCATGTGTCATATCGTACATCTCGATATTTTCCACTATTGCCACCCCTCCCTGTTGACTAGTAGGATCACTAGCTTGTGTATTGAGTGTCCTACTCTTATTAGTCTCATACACGGTATACCGTGCAGACGCCTTGTTGGTATTCAGGTAAGACAATCGCACATCATATGTCTTTCTCATAATCTACCTCTGGGATAATTAACTTCTCACATAGTGGAAGGTCTTGATTCAACGTACCAATTCCCTTATAGTCGACGGAACACAGCGTTGGAATTACACGGTTACGGCGTAATTCTCTGTACCCCCCCCAAGGGCTCCACCTTGCGCTTTTAGTGTTGCGGCGCTATTACTCTCCTTGATTTCCGTGTAAGACTGTGCGCTGTATGTTTTTACATTGACTGCTCCTTGAGTGCCTGTTCTAGTTCCATTGGAAGAACCTTGTTCCTTGCCTTTGCTCTCCTGAGAATCCCCAGACAACCTCTTTTCGACAAGAAGTATTTCTGCGGCACGGCGTTCTGTGGTTGCAAAATCTGCGACAAGGAAGATTCTACGGCGACGTTGGGGGACTCCCCAATACTGAGCGTCAAGGACTCTCCATACGATGTCACAGAGCGGAAGTCTTGCCATTCCGCATGTTGCCCACTTTCTAGGCATTGGAATGTTGCTTTGTCCGATTTCTTCAAGCACGGCTCGAAAGTCGTTCCCGTGAGTGCTACTAAGTGCTCCTGTAACGTTTTCCCAGACAAAGAATCTTGGATATTTACCATGTGTTGCATTCCTCATTTCATGAAAAACCCTTGTTGCTTCAAGGAAAAGACCTGATTCTCCATTGAATCCCTTGCGATTACCGGCTAAAGAAAGGCTTTGACATGGGCTGCCTGCACAGATGATGTCTACAGGCTTAATGGAATCTCCGTGGATTTCCTTGATGTCCCCATACTGTTTTGTCTCGGGGGAATGGTAATGAGATACCGCGGATGGATATGGGTTAATCTCGCAGCTCCACAATGGTTTGATTCCATTGTGTCTGGCTGAAAGCTGCCATGTCCCAATCCTATCAAACAGTGAACCTAATGTTAGCATTTCTATCTCCTTTCAGCTGACATCTACGATTATACATCGTATAACTATAGTTGTCAATAAAAATATCAAAAATCACTTCCATAACCATTTCCTTGTCCCTTCATCGAGTGCATCGGAGAACCATGTAAAAAGCCCACCAATGATATGTGTAATATAGACAATAATCACAGGGAAAATGCAAAAGAGAAGCCTTGTCCTTTTCTGAGGATACTTTCTCCAAAAGTCTTTGAAACTCTGAATCATTCTTTGCTCACTCCTAAGAAATTCTCGTCAACTACTTCGGATACCTTAGATGTTTTCGGATCATACCGCATCTTGAAGATGGTGTTCCCGTTTTTGCTCTCACGGGCTTTACCTACTTTGATATAGGAAATGTTACGGTTCTTCTCACGGTCAATCGGGGATAAGCTCGTGTCTACATCGGCTTTCCATAGCAACAAGATGGTATACGCGGATGCACCCTGTCCCCCAGCGCCTTTGATCGTGTTTTGACTAGGTTCTACGAACTTGCCGTTTTCTCTATTTTGGGATGCCTTATTGAGCTGTGCGAGCATAACAAAGAGAATGTTATTGCGTTTTGCAATGGCTTTCATCTTCTTTGCCGTACTCTCTTGTCCCTCTACAGTATCCGTCCCGCGTAAATAGCCGAAATAGTCACAGGCCGCAATATCTACAGTTCCAATTCGAGTATTGATAACCTTAATATAATCCTCTATATCGTCAATAGACAAGTCGTTCCTGTCAACGATATATAAGTAATTAGATAATTTTTCACAAATCATTTGATAAACATCCCTATGAGTATGGATATATTCCAATGTCTTATGTTTTGGGATGCCAACAATCTGTGCGACCAGGGTTTGCATTACACGTTGGCGTGGCATCTCTAATGAGAAAAACACCACTCGCAATTTCTGCTTGATGCACCAGTTGAGAATCATCTGACATAGTGTAGATGTTTTTCCCATAAAAGAGTAGGCCGCTATCATAGTAACGTCTGTTTTTATCATGGTAATAGCATCGTCAATGTTTGGGAATCCAGTGGTGATACATTCTCCTTCGTTCATTTTATCAAAGGCGGCATATGCTTCTTCTACAGACACAACATCATTGAGTTTTTCCTCCATGGTATCTGCTTGCACTGAAAGTAATTCTTTGACAAGAGATATATCTCTGTTCCATGCACCGGAAAGAAACTCTGCAATGTCAGCCTTAACAAGAGGATTGTTTACCGTTTTAATAAATGATAACACATCATTCTCTTGAACTTCCCTATCATCTGTCTCTGCTATTATCTGCTTAACACAATACAAATCGAGTGGTTCAATACTAATACACTTCGTGATGTCTTTGTGGTTTGCTAGGATTTCATTGAAGTCCTTTTCTTTCGTCTGTATTTGAGCCACCTTAACTACAGTTTTAGGAGACCGTTTGCGGAATAGCTCTCTTGCGCGAATAACAAATTTACTAGCCTTCCCGTCATTATCAGGGACGAGGACAACTTTAGAGTTTTTAATAGGTTCAACAAGTTTTGCTATTAAATCAACGTGCCTTGCTGTCACAGATATTCCGCAATATCCAATTGTACACAAGCCACTCTGCACCCCAGACATACAATCAAACGCCCCTTCGCACAGAAATAGGGTTTTAGTATCTTTCAGGTGTTTCATCGCCTGCGGGATGCCAAATAAAAACTCTCCTTTTGTTAATAGCTCGCTGTTTTTGCTCTGTTTATATTTTGGCGTATTGTTTAAATACCTATAGATAAACCCAGCCACTCTTTTAAAACCATCAAACATAGGAATAGAAATCGCCTGTAACTTTGCGCTATAGCCTAAATGATAATTAACGATAGTCTCGTCGCTGAGTCCTCGTTTATGAAGGTAGCCAACAACTTTATCTAGGTCTTTTTCCATAGACCTCATCCATGCATAATGTTTGTCTGCTAGTGTTTTTGTTTCATGGTACTTATCATCTGCACTAATCTCTAACCCAAAGTCAGCACATAATGTTGCAACAGCCATGTCTATTGAACAGTTATCTCTTTGCATCACGTAGTCTATAACATTATTCCCGTGTGCATTACAGGCAAAACAATAAAATGAACCAGAAGGGAACACTGCAAAACTTGTTGTGTTGTCTCCATAATGAATAGGACACGAACAACGATATGTTCCATCCCCAAACAATGTTAAATCTGGAATATATTCAATTATCGATTTGTTACACAGTTGGTTTATAATGTTCCCCATGTGTATTTCCTCCTTTTACAATTGGAGTCTCAAACGCTTTTGCAGCTCCCCATCCTCGGTACAACCTACATATTACAGTTTGATATGGAAGACCAAGTAATTCACACCACTCTGAAAGACATTTTTCTTGTCCATGATACTTGATTTCCCTATTCCATCTAGTGTTGCGAGCTTGCTGTTTCCTAGTTGCCCACCTGCAATTTTCTTTGCAATAATCGCCATTGCAATCAATCCTATCAATAGTTAAATTATCACTATACGACCCTATCATATCGTCGTAAAAATTATTGAAATCTAGCCATCGCTCGCAAACTTTAATTCCCCTTCCGCCATAGTTTGGGTATGCTGGATTGTTCTTATTATTACACCTTTGTAGCATAGAAGACCAAATCGCATGTATACGAGTTTTAGAGAGGCCTCTGTTTGTGTTTCTAGCGCAGCGTTGACACGTTTTAATTGGACGGCTCCCAGATAATTTGTCTCCTCTGGTTTCGAATATATTGCCGCAACTTATACACTTACACTTCCAATAAGTTTTCTTGTGGCCGTTTACATACTCTTCTCTAGACTTTGATATTACATATACTGAGTTGATTGTTTTCCCAGTAAAGTCCTTGCATCTCCTGTCTTTACTCATCGCAATATCCCCTTACGCAATCATTATAGAAATCATTGAGTTCCTTCTTGACCTTATCTGCATTACGTAGCGCTGCCTTGCTGGTTGCAAAGACATTGTTCGACTTATACAAGGCCAGATGCATTGGGTCATAAATGTCGAATTTTTCACCAACAGCAATCAGCTTGTCACCAACGCGCTTAACGTACCAGAACATGTCGCCATATCCGACGTTATCGTATACGTCATCTAAAAAACAAACCCCTGAGAGCATGTCTGAGAGCGTCTTTGGCGCGTTCATGGTGATTCCCTTTAGGGTATATTTGAGTCCATTTGGCGTAAAGAAGAAACTACCTGCCCTATCATTGAGAAGGAAATGCTCGCCATAGTCTACCCCGAACATCTCGATGACCTTATCCATGTTTTTCATATCAACACGCTCCTACAATTTCTACGGTTATATATTGTCTACCCCATTCCCAGCATGAGGATTCATCGTCCATGTAGATGTCGAACCGTTCGATGCCATAGTCACCACCAAAGCGGTCTTTAACGACATATTCCCTTCCATTGATACGGACAATAGTACCAAACGGCAATACATCGTTTGCTACAGCACCAACATGGGGACGCTCGCCATTTGCCATGACATAGCCACCAGTATAAGCACTGACATTCCCTTGAATCCTACGTGTAATTGGGGTATTTACACTTGTTTCTATTGGGACTGCACGTAACTCTGTATTCTCCACGTAGTTTGGATGCAATACCGATGCATCTGCCAGAGGAGACATCGTTGATACAAACAGTCCAATCATGATAAGTATTCCCTGCTTAATAAAATCAACTCCTTAAAATTCAAACAGATGGTTCGTTTTCTTATCCGTGTCGTTGACAAGCGAGTACATGGTAGCACCAGTTGAATTACCAATGGCAAATGCTGCATCGTACAGCTCCATGAAGGCTTCGCGCTTCTTCTTGGAATATCCATTGTCCTTGAGGTGCTCCTCTACAGCGTTACGGAAATCGACACACATACGGAAATGGTTCTCGGCAATCTTTGCCACATCGAATACCGCTTCGAGGTCATCGTCTCTCATGGAAGGAAAACACTTCTTAATGATTTCCTCGTATTCATTGCTCATGCTTTTTCTCCTTTATTTATTGGCGAGATAATATGCGGCAACACCCGTAGAGAAGGCAATGGCGAACACTGCATTGTACAGTTCCATGAAGTCCTCGAGCTTCTCCTTTGAGTACCCCTTGTCCTCTAAGTGCTTCTTGACGGCTCCACGGAAGTCTCCCTTCAACTCCCCTTGGATTTCCTCTGCGGCATCAAAGGCTACTCTGAGCTTTTTATCGTCGTAGCCTTGGAAGCACTTTTTAATGACATCGACATATTCGTTCTCGTTACTCATGTTTCTTCTCCTTCTTATGCTTTGCATTTTCCTCGGCAACCCTCTTAGCGACAGCCTTAAGATTTTCCTTGGCATGATGCGGGGCAATCTCTTTGAATTTCCCATTCATATTTCTACGGCGGTTCATAATAATCTGGAATCGTTTGAGTTTGTTATCGGTCATATCGTTACATCTCCTTGAGTAATTTGAAGAAATCTACTTCATTCGTCTTAGTTACTTTGGCTACCTTGGTATTCGTGTTCCAGTCACGCGCTGCCCAGAACAGCTGTGAGACGTTCATATTTCTTCTTGGTTTCGTCTCCAGGAATTCATGGAGCAGATTCAGGACCTCCAACGGCTGCTTTTTGAAGAAGTTATAGAGCTTGAAGAAATTCTTCGTTGGTCTGCCATTGGCAAATCCATTGATATGCTGAGACCTCATGTATTCCAGTGTCAGTCTATGCGGCTTATTGCAATCACTCCACGACTTCATTGAGTCCACGCTCCTTCAAGAGAATCTTACGGATATAGTCGATACCCTTCTGTTTGACATAGGTGCATTTGTATACTACGTCGTTATCCCCTGCTTTGCAATGGTTTTCAATGAGTCTCATGTATCCTGCATCGACATATTTCTGATATGGGTGATTATCTTTGTCAAGGATACCCTTGTCGCGAAGGAATGCAAAGAGTTTATTACGTCCCATTCCCATATCCAATGTCTTAGCAACGTCAGCCATAGAGAACAAGGACTCTGTGTTGGCGACCGTGTCATAGAACTGTGCTTTCGGCAGCATCACCTTGTTCTCAGCACGGAGTTTCTGGCGTTCCGTCTCCTCTTCAATCCATTTCTTGGCACGCTTTACAGGATCGGTAATCATGTAGGAATCCGTTCGCTCCTCAATGATTTGCTCTGCCATCTTATTGAAAATTTCTACATACTTTGCCGTGAACATAATGCCCTTCTGACCAGTGAGCTTATTGGCAACCATCTCACAGCCCATTTTGGTAATGTCGTAACGCTTGTACTGTTTGCCAGTGCCTGCCGTATAGGACCTCTCGACGAAGAATTTATCAGAATCCAATTTTGGATTTTGACTCATGACGGCGATATATCCATCAATATCGCGACAAAGATGTGCATGAGTTTTACCAATCATCTCTGCTACCTTACGGCTGTCCAACACGCACTCATTTGCAATCTCAGAGATTACCAAGTCATTCATCTTTTATCCTCCTTGACATACTTACATCTATTGGAATACTGCTCAATGTCTTTTACTTTGACTCCAACGAGATTTTCCCACTCTTCCCGACTTTTATTTTCATCGAATGAATCTGGTAACGAACAAAATCCCATATAAACATCGTAGAACATTGCCGACGCTTTCTTATATTTAACTATTTCGTCTACCTGATTATCGATTACTCTATATAGCTCAACAACCTTATCCCTGCCCGTAGCAACCTGTTTGTCCTTAATGCGAACTGGTTTGCTTTCCATTGGCTTTTCGTCCTGCCTACCAAGCGTATCTACGTTGTCGAACATATTGAGAATTTCTTTCCTCTTTGCAATCGTGCTCTTGCCAGTGAATCCTAATGCAAGCAATAAAAACCCATCACGGTTCATGAGGAAATAACGAAAATCACGTCCGTTATATTCACGAATGTGTTTCGTAAACATATCTTTGGTAGATTCATCCTTATCCATGATATTGTCAATAGCTCTAAGTACATCTCTATGGGATTTCTCGAAATACCTTGCAACATCACGGCTGTTAACGAGAGCCTTACCGTTCTCGACGTGTACTAATCCTTTCATTAGTCTTTCCTCCCGTACATCCAATGGTGTCTTATTACCTCTTCACATGGCGTATAATACTCAGGAAAATCTACATAGGCTTTATTGCAGAGTACATTCATCTTGCACTTAGAACAATCTGCTGTATTACTATATTCCTTTGCTGCGAGACTCAACGCCTTGTCTTGTTTTATCAGTAAATCATTCTGGGAATCAATGGTTCTCGATAACTCAAGGATTTTCTCCTTGAGGATTTCATGCTCGTCCATTCCTTACATCGTCCTCCACGATCTTTGCAATGGCATCAAGGTGTTCACTGATGAATACCAGTGCTTCTGGATTCTCAAATGGAGACTCAGCAATCGCATAAACAATCTGTGCCATTCCCTTGAGTTCTATCGCAAGGTGCTCATAATTCATTTCTTGAATCCCTCCGCTTTCATCATTTCCTTGATGAATTCGTAGCCAACTCGTGTGAACTTATGATTGTCAATGAAAATTCCCTTGTTCATCAAATAGAATTTCTCGTCCATGAAATTATGGTTCATAAGGAAATCAGCCAACACATTAGTATTTACGTCGAGCTTCTTCCGGATGTCTTTGTAGGTATATACAGGTGTCATCCAGTACTCGTATCCTTCCTTGGCTTCCATTGCCTGCATATCACGCATTGCATCGGGAAGAACCTGCGTATTGAACCAACTACGGACAAACGGTGTCTGTTCTGCATTGCAAGAGTTAATCAACTCTAGTGCGCCATCAACTGAGATACATACGGTTTTCTGTAAATGGCAACGACTATCTGAAACACAGAAGAAGTCCTTGTTGTACTCACTGACATGTCGTTGGATTGCACCGCGTTCCTTTTTGTATCCCAGGATTTTTGCAAGGTCTTTTCCTACGATATATACCTCGTTGTCCCGTGTAAATGTACGTAAGGGAAATGACGAATTATAGTGATAAATCTTCATGTTTTCTCCTTTATGGTAAAATAAAAAGGGGAACATGATTAGTACCATGCTCCCCCACCATCAATCAGATAGGAATATCTTCGTCGGACAGGAAAGCGTCATCTGTACCAATACCAAACTCGGAGAAATCATCGTCACCGCCACCGAACTTCACCCATTTGTCAACCACAATCTTACTGAGATACAGGTTGATACCATTGGACGATTTGTTCATCCAATAGGCACTCGGTGTGAATTTCACTCGAACCATCGAGCCATTACCAATGGATTCATCTTTGTTCAGCTTGCGTTTCTCCTCATTAGAGAACACCGGGATGATTTTCTGGACTTCCTCGCCAGTCTCACGGTCACGCATGTAAGCCTTAGTCTGGAAATGGAATACCAGACTGCCAGTCTCGTTACCGTCCTTATCTGTCTCTGGATGGTAACTAAGGCGATCCGTGTCATTCCGCCAAACCTTACCGGAATACTCTGGGCTGTTCTTGGCTTCGTCGAGTGCGTCATTGATGACCTTGAGCATTTTCTGCTCGTCATCCTTGCCGAAGATAACGTCAACGCTGTATTTCTTCTTGCCTTCATACTCGTCAACACGCGAATTGATTTTCGCCCACATTGCTTTACCCTGTGGGGAAACCACTGCATTGAACGACTTGTTAATAATGTTTGCCATAAAAATTCCTCCTTGAAACTAGGCAATTCTGTGACAAGTGGAGTTATCTATGGTACAATCATAATATAAACCGTTATATGATTGTTGTTGACAACCTCTCTTGTCGCTTGACAAGTATTATTATACGTCGTATAACCATCGTTGTCAACAGGGTTAGGAGGATTTTTTATGAATCGCATCAAAATGTTACGAGAAGCCAAGGGATTAGGCTTGAGAGAACTTGCGGCTGACCTTGAGAGACATGGGACGCCACTGAGTTGGATGACTATCAACAAATGTGAAAGAGCAGACTCGAATCCGAGTTGGAAGAGTATCCGTATCCTCAGTGATTACTTTGGGGTGTCTGCTGACTACCTCATGGGAACCGACATGACGGTAGCAGCGCACAATGAGAAGGGCACGTCGTTACCGCCAGAATTACAATTAGCTGTTGAGAAATTCTATAGAGAGCAGAAACTGAAGTATGAAGAAAATGATGGAACTGGCAAGGAATGAGCATATCATCGTACAGTCCGCAGACTTCCCCTATCCATTACGAGGAATATATATTGATGACGGTAAACTCAAGATGATAGGGATTGCGAAAGACATTGAAACACTCGCAGAAAGGCGTTCGGTTCTCGCAGAAGAACTTGGACACCATTTCACATCTGTAGGGAATGCTACGGTATGCCATTGCTATGCCGATCGTATATTCATGGATAAGACAGAGCGCAAGGCTATGGTTTGGGCAGGACATTACCTTGTCCCAGAACGTGATTTGGACGATGCAGTCAAACAAGGTCATGTCTCATTGTGGGACTTGGCTGACTATTTCACTGTCACGGAAAAATTCATGGCATTCTGTGTCAAGATGTACAAAGGAGATTAACGATGCGTAGGCGTTCTTCATTGGGTAGTATACAGCAGCTCCCTGATAAACGATATAAGGTTACAGTGACCGTTGGATACACTTATACCAAAGACGGCAAAAAGAAACAGAAACGCCATAGCCGTATCGTGAAGTCTATGCGTGAAGCTAGGGAATTGCTACGGCAATATGACAAGTCCTCATCGAAAGACTATACGCTACAAGAAGTCATCCATATGTACTTCCATGACAAAGACATCAAGATATCCACGCAAAAGACAATAGAGAGCGTGTTCAACACATGCTTGTCCAGTCTGTACGAGAGGAACATCGGGTCTATACAGGGGAAAGACATTGACTCTATACTGAGCGACATGGACGCCGCTGACACCACAATGAGGACGAGGTCTAACAAGATACAGTCTCTGTTTCTCTACGCCAAGCACAAGGGAATTATCGAGCATGTCCCTGAATTCAGTGCAAAAGGCAGTATGTTCCATACCAGGACAATGAAGATTCTCCCGTCCGTGAATGAGATACAACACATCCTAGAGTATGTCCATGAGCACTCGTCGTACCCATACCTATATCACATGATGCTCCTCATTGTATCCTCTGGAATCCGTGTTGGAGAAGCCTGCGTATTACAGTGGAAGAATATAGATATGACTAATGACACCATCAGTATCTTGAATACGGTGACAAGAGGACAAACTAACTTTGAATTATCGGATCGTGCTAAGA
>ERZ1034969.514-NODE-514-length-22704-cov-4.964149_pt1 | contig 22704 bp, 18 predicted proteins | sample MGYA00520624_ERZ1034969 | MGnify/ENA primary metagenome ERZ1034969 (study PRJEB33766, sample SAMN09781776) | gut metagenome | biome: gut microbiome | host: Homo sapiens | place: Madagascar | study: EMG produced TPA metagenomics assembly of the PRJNA485056 data set...
CATTGTTGAAGTTGGTAGACGCGGACACCGAAGCATCGCGAAGCCAATACCACCGCGCCCTTACCCATGCGTGTCCATTCCAGAGATAGCCCACATTGCTATCAGCAGAACAAATCCACACATCGCCCTTTTTAGGGGTCTTGGGCGCGGTGCTGGATACAGTGAAATTCACGCTCTGCGCCAGCGTATAGCCCGCAAACTTGATGCGGACACGGTCAGATGTGAACCACGGAATCTGCTCGCCACAGTACACAAACGGCTCCGTGTTGGTTCCGTTCATCTCGCGCATGGAGGGCAGATAGACCTTATCCTCGGATTCCAGAATACCAGCCGTGCCCGCGCCGTAATCCACGGACGAGATGTGCACGGACACCAGCATCCGGCGCAGAGCCGAAGGCAAACCGGCCAGATAGCGCTTCTGGAGCCAGCTGCGCATCTCGGATGCGGGCCAGCCTCCAGCGTTGCTGTCGGTCGGGTTCATGCGGTGGTAGCCGTTCAGCAGACCTGCGTGAATCAGGTCGATAGCGCTCGTACCGCCGCCGGTCTTGGTTGCGCCGCCGGTGCCGATGACCTCCAGATAGCTTTCCTCACGCGGCCATGCTGCCATCTTCAGGCACTCAGTCTCACCGAGGTCGTCTTTCCAGAGCTTGCACCGGTACAGGAAGCCGGTCGCGAAGTTCTTACCGTCATTGTCGCAACCCAGCATGAGGGTCGCGTCAGATGCCGTGTCGATGGTCTTGGTCAGCTCGCGGGAAATGATGTCGTCGCCGTTCGGGTTTGCGAAATAGACGAACAGGTTCCGGCTGCCCTTGACATGGCGCAGAACCACCAGCTCGCGGTACTGGTCGGACACATACTGTGTGCCAATGCCGGAGATCGTAGACAGGCCCGTGCCACGACCATTGTTCACGGTGTTGGTGGACCACTGGACGGCCGTGCCGCCGCTGTATTTCACCTTGAAGCCGTGATAGCCAGTCTTGGTAAAGCAAGCTGCCACACACGACTCTGCCGTCGGCTGGTCGAATACGCAGTCCACAACCAGCGTCCAGCCGGTGTCCTTGTCCATGATCTTCACACCGGTATCTTTGGAGGTCTTGCCGTCCAGCTCCATATTTTCAGCCAGCAGCACAGATTCCACGTTGTCAAACTCCGGCTCATAGCCCATGGTGAACGGAACGCGGGTCTTGATGTTGTCCTCTGTGAAATAGAGGGCAGACCGTCCAGACTGCCGGATGCCGTACAGCTGCGCCAGATTCAGGTTGGAGAGATCATCGCCGAAGTTCGGCAAGGATCCTTCAATCCAACGCGCATAGACGTCCATATTCTCCCGGACGTGAGCTGTGGACTTGTCCCAGCCGTTGAACAGACGATAAACGAAGTTTCCTTCCTCGTCCGTGCGCTCCGGGTCGTCGGGCGGTACTGCCTCGGTGTCATAGTCTACGGTCTTTGTGCCTACAACTACGCCGGTCTGCGAGTACCAGCGCACCGTATAGCGCTGCGGAACGCTGGTATAGGCAGCCTTGACGGTCAGCTCGGACAGCACCTGCGTCAGAACAGTGTCCCATCCAGAATAGGTGAACACTTCCGCCTGAGTTGCTTCTCTGGTCGGAGTATCCATCAGCCCGGTTGCCACCGGGTCAGGGCAGGTCGCGCCACGGTCAACGAGGACTTCTGCCGGGGAGCCATCCTTGAAGGTCAGCTTTGTCCCGTCATAATCGCAGAACGTCACCTTGTACTGCTGCACGGTCCCGCCATAGGTCAGGGCCAAATCGGGCCACGCTGCTGTGTACTTCTCTACCTCGGCCTGACGAATGACGGAGGTATAGACTTTGCCGGACAGCGAGGACTGCTGAACTTCCAGACCGTTTTCGTCGTAGCCGCCCATGCCCAGCAAACGATTCATCAGGTCTGTGCCGGTAAGCTGCCAGTCGATGCCCACAAGGCGCACCGTGTAGAGCTTGGCCGCTGCGTTGACAATATCAAGCGCAGCCGGGACCGGCGTGTTCTCGTGGCGCAGACCGGTCAGGTTTGCGTAACCGTCTGCCACCTCAAAGGTCTTGATGTTCTGCATATTGCGCAGCGTCAGGCTGACCGGGCGCTCCAGATAGCAGGTTTCCAGTGCAGAGCCAGCAGCAAAGTTGACCGCGCTGACCGGCGTTCCCTTGAAGCTGGCGACTTTCAGGGCCACACAGCCGGACACGTCCACCGGTGCGGTCAAATTCGGGCAATGGTCGATTCGCAGCTCTTCCAGCACGGCCAGCGCCGAGAAGTCCAGCTTGATAGAGGACGTCAGGTTGACGTTGGAATAGCCGTCCGCGTCGCTGCCAATGACGATGGACCGCAGCTTGGTGGCTGCCGAGAAGTCAGCCTGATTGGTGTAAACGCTGGCGATGCCCTCCACAGCTTCCAGCATGGATGCCGAATAGATGTAGATTTCGGTATCATTTAGGGCTGTGTCCTTGCTCATGCTCAACGTCACCGGCTCGCCGCGCTTGCAGCGCTGCTGCTTCAGGATGGAGCCGAACAGGATGGACACATACAGGTCAGAATACGGCGTGATGGTGATAGCGGCAATCTCACCGGTCGGGCTTGCGAAGCCGCGCAGGGTGATCTTGTCGTTCCGGGCCGCCGCCGTATTCCATTTGGAAGCGAAGTAGATACTGTTGTACTTCAGGAAATAGTGACGCTGAAGCTCTTTCGTGCCGTTCATCATGGGGATAAACATGGTGATGGCCGTGCCGCCCTCTTTCAGATCCTCATAAGGGCGGATATACTTGCGCCGCGCATCTGCAACCAGCAGACGTGCCGGGCGGAGCTTCTGGTAGGCGTCAAAGGCAGCGTTCAGGCGGTCGGCGTCGAACAGCTCCGTCAGGGTAGCAACCATCGTGTTCAGGCGGTCGGTCAGCAGGTCGCGGACGTTGGCCCACAGAACAGAATCCTGTGCGTTGAAGACGTTGCCGCCGTTCAGCTGGTCGGTGTCCTCCATGCCATAGTCCAGCGCGAGGTCGCCCTCGTTGTTGTTGCCCATGGCCGTGTCCATATCGTAACCGAAGCAGTAGTCCCAGATGGGATGCTCTGCGGTCACGTCATGGCAATGCGGGAACGTGTTTTTTGCGCGGTTGTCCGGCATCGTGAAGAACGAGGTGAACAGGTAGTGGTACAGGGTGGACTTGCTCTCAAAGTGCAGGTCGAACTCGTTCACGAACTTGGCAGCTCGATATTCTGCCGTATCATTGGAATAAGTCACGCCACCGTACACCACCGGGCTGCTCAGGGCTTCGCCGGTCGCCGCTGTGCGGTCGGTGGAATACACCCACTTGATAACATCGCTCCACGCCTTCCGGGCCACGGCCTCGTCGCAGCCATCCGCGATGTAGCGGAAAGACAGCGGTGCATTGGGGTTGTCATCACTCTCCCAGCTGGAAGCGTCTGCCGCGCCTTCGTAGCCCTTGAAGCGGTTGTAGACATGGGTATTGTTGCACAGCTCCACGATGCACTCATTCGGGCGCGTTGCGCTGTCAAGGCCCTGCGCCTTTTTGTCTTTCTTGGAGTTACCGAAATCGCCCACGCCGTAGAAGATCCACTGGCCCTGCGTGAAGCCTTCCTCGGCGCTCTCGTTGTAAACGAAAACTACGCAGGGATGGAATTCCATCGTATCGCGAATCTTCGGGTTTGCAGACCGGGCAGCGCGGATGTACGGCTGGTACTTGTTGAACAGCTCCGCCAGCATGGCGTTGTTCATGTTCTCCGAAGACGCAATGTTCAGCTTGACGTTGAAATAGGTTTCACCCATGGAATCGTCCGTCATATCATAGCTGTCAGCCTCGACCGTCAGACCGTGTTCATCCGTATAGACGAACTTGCCCTTGCAGTCAAAGTCCATGTTGCGGCCCGCCTTGCCGTAGGCATTGGAGCTGGTGCCTTGCCCGCGGTGAACAACACTTTCGTTCTTCCAGCAGTCTTTTGCCCGCGCACCATACAGCAGGTGTTCGACGCTGGAGCCGGAGACCTTATCGTTTTTGTCGGTGGTGAAGCGCGGAACCCGCAGTTTGATGACGCGGAGACCGGGATTTTTCTTCGCCAGATTGTTGATATACGCCTCGTCGATGGATGCTGCATTCCAGTCGGTGATGATGTTGCCCGCGCCGTCGTCCACGCTGTTGCCCTCATAGCGGGCAATCATCTCGTCCGGGTCGGGCGCATCTGCGATGTAGTTGTCCATCATGTCCGCGTCGCCGAGGCTGATGTCGTAATACTTGCAGCGGTACAGCCAGACATCACAATCCGGGCTGCCGATGGTCAGCGGCACCGGGGTGCGCTGGGTCAGGCGGTCGCCCTCCGAATAGGTGGCAAACCGGGACGGAATGCCCTGCAAATTCAGGAACAGCTCACTATTCTTCGTCCGGCTGGTGATGTTGTAGCACAGCTCAGTGTACTCGCCCTCGCAAACGAACTGGCTGATGCTGGTCTGCTCGGTGGAGAGGGTCACTTCCTTGGCGTTCACATCCAGACCGATGCCGTCCGAAAGACACTGCGCAATCACAGCGTCAAACTTGCGCGCGTTCTTGGCCGTGTAGATCATCTTGAAAGATGCGCCGTATGCCTGAATATTGGACGAGCCGAACAGGTTGAAGTTGATGGTCGCCGTATGACCGGCGCGGATGACAAAGGCCGTGTTTCCGTCGCTGTCCTGCTGATAGCCGCCATTGGTCCAGTCGAAGTCTTTGTCCACGGTCAGAGCAATGCCGTTAGATTCCCACTTGTCGCGGTCTGCTGCGGAGTTGGAGCGGCCCGCCGGGTCGAAATCAAACTTCGCGTCCACATTTGCCGGATGGATGTCATACCCCAGCGCTGTGGCCGTATAGGTCATGGTGACGGTAGTTTCGCCGCAGGTCAGCGTCAGGGTATGCTCACCCTCAGAGCGAGGCTTGTACGCCCACGACTGCAAGCTGCGGCCCACGGTCAGAGTGGTCTCCGTCCCGTCGATAGACTGCTTCACGGTCGCGTTTTCGGTAGAGGGGTCATAGACCATATACTGAAGCGCGGCGGTCATATACACACGGCCAGAGGGCTTTTTGTCCTTGACCGTAATGATGGGCACCGTGCTGGAGCTGTCCACGACCGCAATGCAGAAGTGGACGGTCGGGCTTTTGATTGTGTTCCCGCTGGCGGTCGTAGTCGTATAGATGTCGATGTCGTGAGCGCCGTGGCCGTTGATGGTCAGGCTCTGCACCAGCTGGCGGCCAGAGTATGTGGTGGATGCTTCCGCCACCTGCTTGCCATCCACGAGGAAGTGCGTGGTCTTGCTCATGCCGGAGCCGACCGGAGTGTAGGTGATGCGGAACGCCGTGCCCACGGTGTACAGGGTAGACTCCGACAGCGTAGCAGTCACAGAAACAGTCAGAACAGAGATATTCCATGTCTTGGAACCGGTCGCGCCGTTCTCGTCGGTGACGACGACGCGCACCTTGTTATCACCGGCCACCAGCCACGCGCTGGGGTCAAAAGTGATTTTCTTCTTCTGCACGATGTTGGCCGTGGCCACCTGCTCGCCGTTGACATAGTATGCAGCAGCGCCTCCAAAGTCAGGGTCAGTGTCGGTAAAGGTGTAGGACACCTCCACGCCCTGTCCCTGTGCGACGGCAAAAGACAGCGCCTTTTCACCGTTGACGTAGGTTTCGTTGGTCAGGGTGACACCGGAGGAGCCACCAGAACCGCCTCCACCGCCGCCGGGGATGTACACCGGGTCAATGACGTCTTTCTCGTTCTCGTCGTACAGATGCAGGTAGTAGGTTTCCGTGTCGTAGTACATAGAGCTGAACGCCAGCCCGCCGGAAGCCTTGATGGGCAGCGTGATGGTGCCGCCGTTGGTGTAGGTGATCTTCAGGCCATCATCCACGGACTGCACGTCCTGAACAACGCCGTTCTCGATGATTTCCTGAAACTGGGCCAGTGTATTTGCTGCTGCGGTCGCCTGAAGCTCTGCGGTCTTTGCAGATGCAGCGGACTTCGTGGCCGCGTCGGTTGCGGTTTTGACATTTGCAGCAGCATCGGCAGCGTCAGACGTTGCCTGTTCAGCTGCGCTCTTGGCCTCGTTTGCCGTCGTCTTGGCCTCACCAGCCGTGGTGGTTGCGGTGTTTGCAGCTTCGACAGCCTTTTGGGAAGCCTCGGCCGCCTTTCCTGCCGCCTCCTGCGCAGCGCTCGCAGAGGTAGACGCCTTAGATGCTTCGTCCTCTGCTTTGACAGCCGCCGTGCTGGCTTGGGATGCAGCAGTCTGGGCCGTGGAGACCATGCCCTCCGTGTTGGATGCTGCGGTCTTCGCGTCTGCTGCGTCCTGCACAGCGGTCTTTGCAGCAGATTCGGCAGAGGCTGCCTTTACCTCTGCGGCAGAGGCCCGCTCTTCGATATTGCCGACAGATTCCGAGACCTGCTTTGCCGTTGCCAGCGCTTCCTTTGCAGCAGTTTCGGCACGGTCCGCATCGCCCTGCACAGCATCTTTCAAGGTCTTGACCTTGATATTATAGGTCTCGTCATTGGAAGAAACCAGAAGCAGGTCGTCATCCTGGGCTTCCGTTACCGTGGCGAAATCCTGAATGCGTTTTTCAGCCATTTACAAATTATCCTCCTTTGCGTTCGTCTTATCGTCTGTCCCGGCATTCGTCCCGGCGTCCGGGTTGGTTTCGGTGTCCTTGCTGCCGGACATCGTTTTTAGCAGCGAGAAGATGCTGTCCAATGTTCCCTGTGCAGCCGTCAGCTTTTCGTCCATCGCGGCCAGAGAGGCCGTGTGTTCATTCACCGTGGCGTGAATCCCGTCCAGAAGCTTCCGATCGGCTGTCTGTGCGTCCTTCACGGCGGCCAGCGTTGTTGTGTTCTTATCCACCACAGACCGGATGCCATCCGCTGCTGTCTTAATATCCGAGAGAGCCGTCTGGATAGCAGCCAGCGTCTTCTTGACATCTGCCGTGGATGTTTCCAGCCCCTCCAGCGTGGTGTGCTGCTCTGTGAGGGCAGTCTGAACGTCCTTGACAGCCTGCATGAGCTGGGGCAGGTTCACGGTATCTTCGCCTTCTCCGCCTACCATAGCCTTCAGTTCATCCGCCAATCTGTTCACCTCCGTTGCGATTTCGTCTGCCTGCTCAATGAGAACAGCTTTCTTGATGCGATATTTTTCAGTCTCATCGTCGTAGAAGATGGCATCCTCCATGTGGCCTGTTTCGGGGTCCCGCGCTCTCATCGCAATGTAATCGTCGGAATACTGCACCTCTGCGCGGGACACTGGCGCACTCCGCGCACGAGCCATTGCCCGCGTTGTAGTTCTGCCGGCGAAGCTGCCGGTCTTTGCGACCCGGAGACCATCTTCAGCAGACATCGTAACGCCGCCGTAATCTGCGCTCGCCTCCAGAAACACCTTATCGCGGTTTTTATCGCGCTCTGTCAAATACGGATACTGCCGGGACGCCTCGGCGTTTGTCGGGGCGCTGATGGTGTTGGAGTAGCCGATGCCCAGCACAGCCTCCATGGAGTAGATGGAGCTGTGAACCTTGTCACCGATTTTGACTTGATCTCCCAGCTCTGTGGCAGGGTCAAATACCGCGTCCGGGGCCGTGAACGGCTCATATTCGATGCCGTGCAGCATCGAATATAGGTCGTTGCAGATACCTTGGCAGGAATACGGGCAGCTGTTCACTGTGATTTCGAAGCCGCTTTCGTCCCCCTTCGAATATGTGTTCCCCTCTTCGTCCGTCATGGTGATTTTGGACACCACGAGGCGCTTGCCTGTCTCTACGTCTCCGCCCACAAAGGGAACGTGAATGATGCCCTGTTCCGCCTCCACTACACCGGTCTTGTCGTAGACCAGCATGAAGCCGTCCGAGGTGATGATGCGGTTGAATTTATGGTCTACGATGGGATAGATTTTTTGGATAAGGGATCCGACGCCGCCGCCGACTTCCGGAGTCTGATTCTCACTGTTGCCAGCGCTCAGCTTCCATGCAAGCGTAGAACCGTCACCGGTGATAATGTCGTTGAACTTTTCGTCCACAACGTGATAGTTTTCCGACGGCGGCGCTGTCAGCGTCACCAGCCGGAGTTCCCCTTCGTCAGTGATGGTCCAGTTGCCGCCGTTGCAAGCACCAATCCAGCCCAGCACCTGCTGCATGGTGTATCCCTTCGGATAAGGAACCATGTAGTTCATGCCGCGGTTGATTCTGGTGCGCGGGTCAATCGGAACACCGATTCTGTATGCGATTTCTTGCACGACAACGGCCATGGATTTAGGCCAATCGCTCTCGCTATCGCCGTCGCTCACCATCGCTTGCGAGGTTTTGAGCATGGAATCATAGCAGGACAGTGTATAGAGGTTTTCGACGTGTGTGCAGGTATCGACCCAGAACTCGCCAAACGGAAGAACTTCCGTTCGGCGAGTGACGTCCAAATCCGTGAGCTGCGCGATGATACGCACCGACGCAGCCTCCGGGATTTCCTCGCCGTTCTCCAACAGCACATCCAGCTTCAAAGATGCTGCATTGCAGTTGCCGATACTGAGCGGCTCCGTTGCAAGGCTGTGACTGATTTGTGGAGCAGAAATGCGGTAGTATTCTTTGCCCCCAATGACAGCGCGGGCGTTCATGTTGAAGCGTCCGCGAACTGCAAGTTCAGTCCAGTTGTTCGTTCTGTGCCTCGTGGCAGCTCACCTCCTTACTGCTCCGTCATGTTGAACGCCATGCCGACGTAATAGGTCTTGCCGGTCGATTTGTCATACCGCTGCGCACCGAACGGGCGGTTTGCGCAGTAGTACGTCTTGGTCAGATATCGGCCGGCATCCGGGTCCAGCAGCGTTGCCTCGAAAAAGGTCTGCTTCAGGTCTTTCGACAGCTGGGCGGCAACCTCTTCCGGGATGTCCATCAGAGTTACGTTCCACTTCATTTTCGCGCCGATTTTGTTTCGCACCATTAGCGCGTCCAGAGTGTTTCGGCCAGATTTCGAAGAATCAACGTCACTATCCGTAGGGGTCAGCCCGCCCTCTGCCACCCATTTTGTATAATCATGCCCGCCGATTTTGAGCATCGGTTTCATAGGGTCTGCACCTCCTTATACTTCCGTAGGCGTCAGCAGCGGCGACGTGCCAAACATCCGAGTCTTGCGGTTGATATAATCAACGGTGTGCTGTGCGAGGCTGTCTGCATCGACATTGACCTCCGCGCCGCTATACTGCTCGACAGCTGCGCAGATGCTATTCGTCGCGCTGCCGATGGCCTGAACGATGGTGCGGGTCGTCTCGTCGTTCGTCGCCTGAATTTTTTCAAGCACACCGCCGGAAGAGCCACCATTTCCTCCCTCTACGCTATACGGTGCAACTGTTCCGGTGGCCATCACCGGGATAGAGAATCCAGCACTCTGCGTGATCTCTGTCAGGCGGTCCAGCAAATTGGTGAAGCTGTCGGCCACTTTATCGGAGAACTGCGTCAAAACGCTGTCCATACCAGCAACGATGTCCACCTTGCCGGAGACCTCAGAAAGAAGCGGAGTATCGCCGTCTGCCAGCGCTCCGCTTGCCTCCGCAGTTCCAGCTTTTACAGTGTCCACCAAATCGCCCATCTGGTCCTTCGCACTGGACAGCAGCGACGGCATAGCGTCTTTCATGCCCTCGTCGATACCCGGTGGCAGGTACTCGCCGATTTCGTCCGCCATCAGCCTAGACGGCGAATGGATGCCGAAGAAGCTCTTAAAGCCGTTCACGATGCCAGAGCCGACTTTTTTCACACCGTTCCATAGGCCGGATGCGACATTTTTAATGCCAGTACCGATGCCCGTAACGATGTTCTTGCCGACATTGATCGCGCCGGAAACCACATTTTTTGCGCCATCCCAGATTCCACTGACCACATTACCAACGCCCTTGCAAACGTTAGTAACGGTATTCTTGATGGAGTTAAAGGCGTTATTAACGCCATCGCGGAACCAGTCGCATTTGTTATAAGCGGTTACGAGTCCCACGCCCAATGCGCCAACGCCAGCGATTGCAATGCCGACAGGCCCGCCCGCCGTGGCAAGTCCGGCCAGCGTAGTACCCAGACCGCCGAGGGCAGTGCCCGCCGTAGCTACCGCACCGGAGAGTGTTGTTCCGATTGTGCCAGCCACACCAGCTGCGCCGGATGCCAGCGCACCCAGACCGCCGCTGACCGTTGCACCGATAGAACCGATGCCCGCGCCGATGGACGATACCAGACCAGACAGCCCGCCGCCTACGGTGGAGGCGATGCCGCCGATAGTAGAACCCACAGACCCGGCAATACTGGACAGTCCGCCGCCGACAGTAGATGCGATGCCAGACAGCCCGCCGCTGAATAGCGATCCGAGTTTAGAGAACAGACCCGATGCGCCGGATGCTATGTTAGAGAATCCGGCGCTGAACACCGAGCCGATGTTGGAGAGCATCGACCCCGCATTAGATGCCACGCCGGACAATCCATTGCTGAAAAATCCCTTGACAGAGTTCCAGAGATTTCCTGCATTGGATGCGATGTTGTTGAATCCGTTGCTAAACAAATTCTTGATGCCGTTCAGCAGCCCAGAGGAATTATTCTGGATATTACCCAGCCCATTCTTGAGCGTATTCCCCAGATTCTGAATGAAAGAGCCGCCGTTTTGAGAAGTTCCGTTAAAGAAATTCTTGAACGTGTTACCGATGTTCTGGAGCATATTACCCGTGTTGGTCTGGATGCTACCAGAGCCGCCCTTGAACAGATTCGTGAGCCATTCAATAAACTGACTGCCCCACTGTTTCAGCTGCCCAAAGCCGCCCGACAGCAGTTCCAGAATCTTTCCGGGAATGCTGGAGATCAGCGACCAGAGATCAGGCAGACCGCCGTTCACACCGTCCGTGATGCTGTTTGCCATGCCCTTGCCAGCATCTACCAGAATATTGGTATTGCCGGAGGTGGACAGGTTGTTTTTCAGCCCTGAGATGATGTTCCACGCAGCCTTTGCCATACCGACATATCCCTGTTCCTCATAGCCCTTATTCAGAGCTTCCAGAGAATCAGCGACAAACCCGGTGACGTTGGTACGGAAATTCTTATCCATGCTGTTAAACAGACCCAGTGCAACGTTTTTCGCAACGGTAGCCCAGTCACCAGACTGCACTGCGTCAATGATGCCCTTAATGTTGGTCAGACCGTCACCGCTGGAAAGTGCATCCGAGATGCGGTTCATGTTGTTTTTCAGTGCATCGACAGTCTCATCGACAAAATCAGTGCCCAGCTGAGTACCCTTTCCGTCCAGAGTATCATCAGCGCCGTCATATACAGCCAGACCCAAATCACCAGCAGCATCTTCGGCCATATCTGTGTTGTCTGTAATACCCTGTGCTACACCAGCGTCGAACCAGTAGCCCAGTTCTGCACCCTCAGTAGACGGAGAGTGGATACCCAGCGCATCCTTGAATGCGTTAATCAGCCAGTCGGATGCCTTGCCAGCGGCCTCAGACAGCTTTTTCAGCGTATTCTTGATGCCGTTGTAGATACCGAGGATGACGTTTTTGCCGACGCCCAGCCAGTCGATGTCCGTGAATTTTTTCTTTGCCGTGTCTCCGATAGACTTCAACGCAAGTGGAAGTTTCGTCTGCAAGGCCACGAAGCCGTTGTAGATAAACCCGATAACATTTTTGCCTGCTGCCACCCAGTCGATAGAGGACAGCTTCTTTTTCGCTGCGTCGCCAATGGATTTTAAGGCAGTCGGGAGTTTGGTTTGCAGCGCGACAAATCCGTTATAGATAGCGCCAATGACGTTCTTGCCCGCGGTCAGCCAGTCGATGTCGGACAGCTTTTTCTTGATGGCCGCACCAATGGTCTGCATCGCAGCCGGGAGCTTAGTCTGCAAGGCCACGAAGCCATTGTAGATGGCCCCGATGATGTCTTTGCCGACCTGTACCCAGTTCGTCGCCTTGAGCTTCGCCACGATCTGACCGGGCAGTTCTTTCACGGAATTCACCACGGTGGAAATGGCCCCGGTGATACCGTTCTTCAGGCCCTCCATGATGAACTTGCCGACCTCGGCCATCTTCTTGGATGGCGAGTGAATCTCGAACGCATCACAGATGCCGTTCCAGAACGGCTTGAAAATGTTATCTACAATCCATGCGCCAACGCCAAAGATAGCGTCCTTGATGCCGAGGAAGAAGCCCGCAACAGCGTCGCCTCCAGCTTCCTGCGTTTTCTCTTTGAAGTAGTTGCCCACGTCCGCCAGAGAACCGGTCAGAATCTGAATGACTGCATCAACGGATTCACCGATAAGGCGGCCCAGCGCCTCCGTCAGCTCGTCCCAGCTCACACCAGACACAGCCCGGACAAGCATTTCAACGAGGTCCTTTGCCACCTGATAGAAGTCGATGCCATCCATCAGGTCGGCCAGCGAGTTGATAGCCTCCGTGAAAGCGTCGAAGAAACTCTTGACTGCACCCTCCACGTTGCCGTTACGCAGCGCGTCGGACAGCTTGGCGGTGATGATCTCGCCAATCCGATACCAGTCTTTGCTCTCCAGCCACTCCTGCAACTCGTTATAGAAGCCAGAGAAGCCGCTGGTGAACGCCTGAAGCACAGCCGTCCAGTCCAGCTCTTTCAGGAAACCACCGGCCAAATCCAGCGCCACGGTAAACTTCTTCGCCAGCAGCCGCCCGAAGATGTCCCAGTCAACCTCATTGATGATGCTGTTGACCGCCTCGGCCAGATGCTTGCCAATGTTCACCCAGTCCACCGTATCCACGGTGTAGTACAGCGTTTGGATGGCGGCATTCATGCCCTTGCCGATTTTCGTTCCCCAGCCAGACCAATCAACGCTGTCCACCAGCTCGTTGATTTTGTCTCCCAGTAAAGTGCCGAGGCCTTTCCAGTCTGCTTCCTCGAATGCCTTTTTCAGCTTGTCCGCAAAGTCCAGCACCGCGCTGTCGATGGGAACCTGCTCAAACATCTTGGATGGGTCAACGGAGCCGTCATCCTTCGTGCTGTCACTGCTGTTGTCGTCCAGAATGTTCAGCTCGTCAAAGCTGGCCAGCGCGGCCTTTGCCTTTTTGGCCGACTGCGATGTTTTATCCAGCGACTTTGCATAATTTTCCTGAATCGTGGTCGCCTTGGTGTACGTCTTTGCGCCGGTCAGCGCAGCCGTCAGCATACCAATCTTGGAGACCGCATTAGAAATCAGGTTGATAAGCGTAACCAGCGCCGGAGCCGCTGCCCTAAGAATGGGGTCAAATGCGCTTGCGAAGCTGTTCTTCAGCCTCGTCAGCGCAGACATCAGGGACGATATGGCGGCGTTTGTCCGACCGGAATACCGGGCAAGGTTCTTGTAGCCGTCCACCAGAGCGCTGCGCAGCTTACTCATGAGGGTGAACAAGCTGCGAACGCCCAGTCCGTACCGCAGCAGCGTTCCGATGCCAGAGTTGAAGCTGGAATGAGTTTTCTTTGCACGGAGGGACAGCCGCAGCATAGCCGCAGCGCCCTTACCCAGCATGGAAACCATGCCCTTCAGGCCGCCAACAACGGTCTTTCCTGCCATGCTGCCAAACCTTGAAAGCGCAGATGTGCCGCGTTCGACGCGCTGCACCATGCTGTCGAGCTTCTCTTTCGTGGCATCGAGGACATCGCTCATCTGCTGGTATTCTGCGGTATCAGCACCGGAGTTGAACGCGCTTCCGTCGCTCTCCATCTGGGCCGCTTCCGCTCTGTAATCTTCCAGCTTGTTTCTGGTCTGTTCGATGCTGTATTGCAGATTCTTCCACTTCTGCGAGGATTTAGACACATCCAAATCCTCATACATGGTTTCTTTGTCAAGGAGCTTGCCCAGCTCCTTTTCGGCCTTGCCGATCTCCGTCTGGAGCCACTTGTAGTCATCTGTCGGAATCCGCATCCTGCCCAGCTGGCCCAGTTTTTCCTCCAACGCAGAAATCGTTTCCTGCATCGGCCCCACCTTGCCGTCAAAGGATTCTAAGGCGCTGGCGCTGCCCCGCATCGCCTTTTTCATGGTCGGTGCGAGGTTGTTTACCTTGGTTTGCAGGGAGCCGATTGCTCGTTGCATCTCTCGGCTGCCCTTATCGAAACCTTGGGTTTGCAGTTCGGTATCAACGACGATGGAGCCGTCTGCCTGTCCTGCCATTTTGCCACCTCCTTAATCCAGCAGTTTGTTGAGCCGGTCAAGTTCATCCTGTTCTTCCTTGGACAGACGTTCCTTCAGAATGCAGATGTCCTTGTTGGCGGCCCAGAACTCCCTTTCCCACTTTTCCAGCTTCTTGCCATTGGCTTTCTTGGCCCGCAGCGTCATGACCTGTGAGAAGATGCCGTCATGGATCTCCATGAAATAGCCCATGAACGTCCACCAGTGCAGATGCGGGATGCTGCGCACCTCACGCCCTGCCACCTTGTTGACAGCGGGGAAAATCAGCGGTGCATCCTGCTCCCAGTCCATCGTCCGGGGCGTCGGCCTTTTCTTGTCTGCATCGGAGTGGAGGCCGCAGTCTATGAACTCCGCAGCCGCCTTGTATGCGGCCTCGTAGTCCGATTGCGGCATCTTGTCGAAGTCCCGATAGAGAATGACAAGGCAGATATAGACCTTTTCCTCGTCCTTCAGTTCCGGGTCATTGAACGCCTGTAAGATTTTCAGCACGTCTTTCATGTCCGTGCGGATGGCATAGCTCTCGCCATTGACATCCAGCCGGGTGGGAAGCTCGCCGATCACCGCTGCGGCCCTCTGCGCTGCTTACCGTTCCGGTGCTTGCCGGTGCGGTAGCCGTGAGTGTACTTGTCCACGCGATGCTGTGCGAGGTTCATCTCGTGGTCAAAGCGATTCTGAATGTATGCGCCGACGGCCTCAATGGCAATCTCGCAGTAAAAGCGACCGCCCACAATGGAGAAAGGGTTCATCTTGCCGAAGAATGCCTCAGCGAAATTGCCATCAAACAGGGTGTTCAGCGCGTCGGACAGACGCTTTTCGGCCTCCTGCAAGGCGGCAATGGTGCGGTCGTCGCCATCCTTTGCGGAACCGTCGCTGTTGAGATTGACCTGCTGCACCGGCTCCAGAACACTGTCAAACTTCTTCACGAAGTCGTTATACCGGTGCACGATGCCGATGTCGGTCGGGCGCACATAGAACACGCCGACGCGCTGGCCGCGCAGGTTCGTGATGGGCACTTCCTCCGTGCCATCGTCGATGACAATGCCGACGTTCTTTTCGGGTTCCGGGAAATTCATGGTCTTTTCGTTTTCCATTTTGTCCTCCTAAAGATAAAGGGCGGCCAACCCTCGCTGACCGCCCTGTGCTCTGCCTGTTGTTTTATACCTGCTCTCCGGAGCTGGGCAGCTCGGTGAATGCCTTGGTCGTGGTGTCCCAGTTGCCCTTGACGCGCTCGCCTGCGTTGTAAATGGTGAACGGAATCTGCACACCGCTGGTGTCGCCGCCCACGGAGGTAGGCACGACCATAACCTTCTCGCGGTATGCCCATGCCACCTTGCCCTTGCTGTCAACCAGCACATCCACAGTGGTGGTCATGCAGTCGTTGCCGGTCAGGCGACCATTTGCGATAGCTTCCAGCTTCTCATACAGCGGGTCGCCCTCCACTGCATAGTAGGGGTCCACCTCGCTCTGCGGCTCGTAGCCGTTGTGCTTGATGGTGCTTTCACCCCAAATGTTTTTCGACACCTCAACGTCCGGGTTCAGTTCGAGGTTGTACTCCTCGAGGTCCTTACCCAGACGGACATACTTCGGGGTGTTCCCGGTGGTGTCAAAGCTGGCATCGATATAGTGAGCCAGCAGCTTACGTTCGATTTTCTCTGCCATGTTGTTCTCTCCTTATCTGCAAAAATTGTTTTCGTATCTCAGGCTGCCGGAGAACAGCCAGTCCTCAACGCCGTTCTGGTACACAGCATTCAGGCGCGAGGGGCTTGTGCGGGAAATGGCCCTGATTTTGCGGTTTCCCTCCGTCAGAGCCGGGTATGCGTCCATAGTGTGCATCTCACCGTTCACCGTGACCGGCTGGCGTTCCAGCCACCGCCCGATAGCGTCCAGCAGCTCTTTGCTCCGCATCCTTGCAGCTTCCGTCTTGGGAGCGCAGCGCAGCACGATGTCAAACGGATAAGCGCAGACCTGATTGACGTGCCCGGTGATGCTTTCTTTCTCGGACGTGATAGCCGCACCCACAGAAGGGAAGAATGCAAGGCCGTCGTCCTCGCCCAGCGTGGAGAATGCGATTCTCCTGCCGCACAGTGCGGGGCAGGTGTTGAGCAGCTCCATCAGCACCTTGCTCATGATTTCAGAACCGTCAACATCAAACTTGACGGCGGTATTTGCTTTAGGCATCTTCGCCTCTACCTCCTATGCGTTTTACTCCGTTCAGCCAGCGTTCTTCGTTCGCCGCCTTCGCGGCATCGAACCAGTGGTCGGTAGCCTGTGGGTTCGCAGTCGTCGAATAGGTCAGCGGCCTACTGGTCGGAACGAGCGTCGCGCCCTTGCGGAACCGGAGTAGATAGCCGCCGGAGCCGTCCGGTATCTTTGCGGGGCCTTTGCCGGTCTCAGAATCGACCATGACCTTGCCCTCGTACAGATACCGTGCATAGGGGCCGGGGAATACGACCCGCTTGCCGCCCTCGTCCACATACGAGCGCTGAATCTGACTTCCGGTCTCCATCGGCATGAACGGTTTGCAGTCTGCAAGCACCTGTTCTGCCAGCCACTCCTGAGCGGCTGCAAACTGCCGTGAAAAACGGTCGAAATGGATTTCTGCATAAAAGTGACCATGGACGCAGGAAAAGCCCTGAAAATGCTCCGTATCGCTCATTCAGCGTCCCTCCACTTCGAAATGAGGGATGAGGCCGTAGAACGAGGCCGAAGTAACCATGTAGACTTCATCCTGTCCATGGTTCATCTCGTGGTATAAGCCGTTGTCGTAGTCATCCTCAGAAACAGGCTGCTCCAGAGGGCAGCTACCGACAACGACGAAATCATGTTCCGGCCAGAACGTGAAGCACTCGCCGGGTGCGTCCCGCGCTGCATAGGCTTTCGGGCCGATGTACTGCCGGGAGGCTGCCGTTTTGTCCGCTGCCGCCGGTATGATGATGCTCACCGAATCGCCGCCGTTGTTGCCGTGCGTCGTCGCGCTGCTCGCGCTGGCCGCAGCAAGCTGCACACCCTCAAACACAGTCGTATACCAGAGGCCAGACGGTTCATGGTAGTTGTACAGCGTTATGGTCTGGTCGTGCATCATCTCACCCCCGCATAGAGCAGATTCACGCCGTCCACGTCCGGGACATTGGCGAGATACCGTTCAGCCTCATGTTGCAGCAAGGCGTTCAGCGCCGCGCTGTCGGATGCAGCTTTTGCGTACACGGACGCCTCCGCAGACTGCACATAGGACACAGATTCCTTGCCAGAGGTCATAGAGGCGACGGCGGGCCGGAGATTGCCCTGTGCATCTTTGCTGGCCGCCGTTACTGTGCGCTGCTGCTCAACGCGGAAGAGGATGTCTGCCAGAGCGCACACGGCTTTCTTCACCCGGACAACATGAGCGTCATCTTCGGGCATACCTTGCGCCAGCCGGTAGAAGGTGATGGTATCAACAGCGTCGCTCGCACGTTCCAGCCATTTCGGCGCGGTCGCCTCGGTCAGCTCGTCGCCAAAATACCGGGTGGAGTAGAACTCATAATCCGCATACGCCATGGTTTACACCTCCGCTCAGGCGTCCTCTTCGGCTGCCGCTGCGGCCTTTGCCTTGCCGGACTTCTTGGTGGGCGCTGCGGCCTCAACGGCGGGCGCGTCCATAGCTTCATAGCGGTCGCTGTTCTCCATCAGCTTGATGGTCAGCGGGTTGTCAGTCTCCAGCACATTGCCGGTGACGATGTTCTTAAACTTTGCCATTATGATAGCTCCTTTCTCTTACTCTGCGCCCTTCTTCTTGAAAATCAGGTCAGGGGTGACGACCTTGGTGCCGAAGTGATAGAACAGGCTGACAGCGGTGGCCTCAGACAGAGGGATCTTCTCGGCCGTGTAGGTGCTTGCCATGACAGGCTGCGCCACAGCGCCGTCAACCATCAGCAAGTAATCGCAGCCAGCGGGCAGATGGGTGCAGGACTTGACCTCGACGCCATGCCATGCGTAAAACTCCTCTGCCGCAGTGTCCACGTTGGCGCGGGACATCTTGTCGAGGCTGTTGCGAATCTTGCCATAGTAGGCAGTAGAAGTGACCAGCCGCATCATGGAGCGAGGCACACCGTCCACGAAGTCGTTTGCAGTGTTCTCCGCCTCCTGAATGACGGTCTCCAGCTCATCCTCCACAGTTGCGCCGGTGGCAACAGTAACCTTGACAGCTTCGGCATCTGCTGCCTTGAAGAACTCTTTGTCCAGCTCTGCGGCCATGCGCAGAACGTGGTTCGCAGCGCGGCGGTCAAGAACGCCGTCAACGCCATACAGCTTGACGTCCTTCTCTTCCATCTCTTCGACGATTTCCTTGTCGTTGTCGATGGCAACGGTCACGGCCTTGGCCTTGATCTGGCTGCCTTTGCCAGCCTTGCGGGCAGTGCCATAGTTTGCGGAGGTGGCGTTTGCGAAGCGCTTTGCCTCCACAGTGCCAGCGGTCGGGTCGCCGGACAGGTCGGTGTTCTTCATGTCGGCAGAAACCAGCGCTTTCTGCACGTTCTCAATGACCTTGCCATACAGCTCGGCCAGATACTCCTTGCCAGTGTCGGTGGTCAGGATGCTAAGGGATTCGATTCTTGCCATAGTGGTTTACCTTCCTTTCGGTTTAGAAAATTTTGGGCGGGGTGTACTTGGTTTCCGTCGAGGTGGTGTTGCCGGTGGGGCCGACGATTTTCGGAGCCTTCTTTTCGAGCTGCGCCTGCTTCTCAGCTTCCGCCTTTTCCTCGGCGGTCTGATACAGGCCGGAATCCTTTTCCTTTGCGCTCTTCATGAAGTCGTCGAAGCCCTGAAATGCGCCATCCTTCCACTTCAGACCGTCCTTTTCGTCCATCACGTCAGCGGCGAGCTGGCGGCGGGCGTAGGGAGAGGAAACGCCGTACTTGTCCAGCTGGCCGTTGACCCAATCGCGCTGGTCACGCTGGGTCATCTGGAGCTGGAAGTTCTTACCGGCATCTTCGGCCTGCTTCTTGTACTGGGCGATTTCCGCCTTGACTTCATCGGCAGACTTGCCATCGAAGCCTTTCAGGGTGTCCTCTGCGGTTGCCAAGCGGGTTTTCAGGTCGTCACGTTCCGCCGTCAGCGTGGCGATGGGGGCCTTGGCGTTTTCCACGTCGAGGCCGTTGAGCTTAAAGACCGCGTCGATCTGTTCCTGATTCAGTCCAAGGTCTTTCAGTTCACTGGTTTTCATGGGATACCTCCGGTTCAGCAACTAAGCGTTTTAAGTCGTCGCTCTGACTTGTTGCCCCTGCCTTGTTAAGTCCGCAGGTAGACTGATATTGCGCCCTCTTTGGCCTCATGCGGCCGCAGCGGGCATAAAAATAGCACGGTGCAAGTGCATCGTGCTGTAAAGCGAAATATTGCGGGTTATCCGAAAGTCAGAATGGCCCATTTCAGCCATTCAGGGATATCAGCGTTAAAGAGTCCCTTGACATAGTAGATGTTCAAAACGACGCTCAAAATCGTCATAGCAATGATGATGGCAATTACAATGCCAAAGAAAATCCAGAACCACTTCTTCATTCGGTTAAAATCGCGGTCAAATTCATCCATCGGTTTCACCTTCTTCCTCCCACGCCTCCTGAATGCGGCGGCCATTGGCGCAGACTGCATCCAGCGTGGCGTCTGCCTGAATGTTCGTCGCGACAACAGCCTTGTCCATCATGTCCATGTGGTAGTAACCGGTAAACACTTCGCCGCCGGGGAGCGGGGCTGCAACGCAAATACGGTCGATTTTGTTTTCCTCCAGCATCGCCAGAACGTCAGAGAGCTACGGCGCATAGGGTGCGTCAGACATTAAGCAGCTCGCCATAGGTCGATACCTCCATGATGGGAATGCCGTAGTCAGCAGCGCACTGATGCTCAATGCGGCAGCCGCGGGCACCCTGCCAGCCGGGTGCGAACACGGCCACGTCAGCCTTTGCCAGAAATTCGATGCTGCGGGCCAGATAATCCAGCGGTTTTGCAGCGGGGCCGAAGTCGTCAAAGAATGTCTCCAGCGGCTCCACATCCTCGCCGATTTTCTTCTTTGCCCAGTGAATCAGACACGCACGGTCTTTCAAAACCTGTTCGTCCGTCCTGCCGTTCATAGGCTGGCTGATAAAGATTTTCTTGCTCATTGTGCTTTCCTTTCTGTTTTTGGGCATGAAAAAACCACGGTGCGGTTTGCATCGTGGTCAACGGTTATTGGTTTTGGGCCAGAGCTTTGAGATATTCACCATACAAGCGCTTCTGCTCTGCGCGTTCTGCATCAATCTCCGGCGTGGAAATCGTGGCGCGGCTTGGAACAGAGTGTGTCCTTTTGTACTCAGCAACAAGAGCCCTTTCGCGGCGAACGCTTTCTTTGGTCAACTCGTTTATCTGCTCAACTGTATAACTCATTTTCTGGCCTCCCTGCGGTAGCACTTCACGCCCAGTCTGCGGCACGTTTCGTCAATTATGACGTGCTGGATATTTTCTTCGTAGCTGCCGAAGTCATATCCTCTGGCCGTCATAATAGAGTTTCGTTCTTCCTGCACTGCTTCGCATACAGCTTCCCATTGTTCAAGCGTAATGCCGCTCGGCACAACAAATTGGTATCGGTATTTGTAATCTACCGCCTCCATGATAGCCGTGCCGTCGGAAAACGCTGCTGGAATGTCTGCATCCGTGCTGAAAGAATACTGCGTCGTATCAGGCGGATGGGTGTGGATGTTGTAGCTCCCTTTCAGTTTATCACCCAGATAGGAACAGTCAACCCCGCGCGGGTTATTGTCGGTCATAAAATGAACTTCGCCGTCTTTGGTTATGACCATCATGTTCTCCACGGCGGAAGATGCGTACTGTTCGCAGAATGTGTTCTTTAGGGCTTCGACCTGTTCCGTTTCGGCGGGGTCAACCTTGCCAAGATACCGGTGAACGCTCTCTCCCTGCTGCCCTGCATCACCGCCGCTGCCGCGCATAGAGCCGAACACAGCCTGCGGGGTGGTCGCGCTCTGACGTGCCGCCTTTGGTGCGGCAGCCTGTGAGCGTTTGGCAACATACAGCCGGTCGTTCAGCGGCTTCAGGTCGTTTTCTCGGCAGAACTGGTTATAATCCGTCGTGTGTTTTTGCAGCCTTGCCGCCGCTCTGGCCGATTTGTCCTCCAGAGCCGCCCGCAGAGCGTCGTCTGTGGCGTTTTCGGCTGCGGCCTGATAACCTGCCATCTCGACTTTATCGCGCCGGATTCGGGCTTCTTTCGCCCGCTGCTTTTGCGTGAGGTCATAGACCCTGCGGTTTTCTTCCTCGTCGAAGTTCTGGAAAGGGTTGTGGTTTGGATCGCCGGGGCCGAAGCTATGACGGCAGTTGTAGCCGCCCAGCCCCTCGCCGGTGCCGTAGCCGGTCGCCTCGACAAAGAGTGGGAGGCCCGGCGTTCGCCCGGTGCGGCTGTACAGCTTGCCCTGCCACCAGAAGTGGTTGCCGGGGTTTTGCCCTCCGTCGCCGTACCGTGCGCCCCGATGGGCAGATGCGCGGATGATGTCCCAATCGTGGTCTATCATGCCCTGCATGGTCATGTTACCAGCGGCCTGACTGATACCGGTGCGGACTGCCCGCAGCACGGCGGTCTCGATGGTGTCCCGGTGGCCGGTCGGGTAGACAACGTGCGTCTGATGCTGCACAAGGTCGTCCACGGCTTCCTGCACTGCTGCGGTGTAGGATTGAGCGCCGGTGACGACCTTGAAGTGGGTCTCGTCCAGCACCTTGAAAAGCCGCTTCTGGCTCGCGCTGGCCGTGGTGCGTGTGAAGTTATGCGCCTCTCCCTGCGTCCGGGTGTAGGCGTCCTGCAAGATGCGCACCATGCGGCTGGACAGAGCCAAAGGCTGCACGTCGTGACCAGCTGCTGCATAAACAGCGCAATCGGCAGCCCACGCCTTGACCGCTGCATCTTCAAAGATGGCCGCGATTTCGGCGTCAGACTGCTTCGTGAACAGCTTCAGCTTCTTTTGCAGTTCCTCCAGATGGCCGCCCGCCGCTTGGTATACCTCAGCTTGCCACCGGTCCGTCCCAGACAGTACAGCATCCTCTCCACGGCCCAGACGTGCCATGAAGCGCTGTATCATGTCCAGCGTTATCCACCGGTTGAGGTCGTCCAGCGCCGGATACAGCGTTTCGGCTAGTTCGGTGATCTGCTGCGGTGTCAGCATGGAGCAGCCCCCTTCCGGTTATTCCTCGTCGAACAGGCCCTTTTCCTTTTCGGCTGCTTTGGCTTCTGCGACCATATTCTTAGCCTCTTCTTCACTCATGCCCTCAAACTTCGTGAAGTATAGCCAGAGCGGGATCCAGCCCTGCGAAGCGTAGTTCTTCCAGCTGGCCTTGTCCTCTTCGTAGTTATAGGTGATGTCTCCGAAGTTGTAGGTGGTTTCGTACTCGCCAATCGGTGCAGCGCCCAGAATCGTTGTGAGCGCATCCGCGCCCTTAATGGCCTGTTCGATGGCGCTGCGCAGAGCGTCGCGGTCTGCCTTGATGGTCTGGATGGTATCTCGGTCGTCGCTTTCCACCTGCGTGGCGGTAATC
>ERZ1034969.517-NODE-517-length-22552-cov-13.187669_pt1 | contig 22552 bp, 19 predicted proteins | sample MGYA00520624_ERZ1034969 | MGnify/ENA primary metagenome ERZ1034969 (study PRJEB33766, sample SAMN09781776) | gut metagenome | biome: gut microbiome | host: Homo sapiens | place: Madagascar | study: EMG produced TPA metagenomics assembly of the PRJNA485056 data...
CCCCCGGTTACGGGCAAAACGCCGATTTCTGGGATTTGCCCGTAAAACACAGCCCTCGGTTACGGGCAAAACGCCGATTTCTGGAATTTGCCCGCAGATGCTTGACCCCGTGCCTCCCAAAGTAGACAAAAAACGGGCTTTTTTACCGAATTTTGTCTACCGCCGACTCAAAATCCGGCTCCCGCGACGCCACAAGTAGACAAAAACAACGCCCTTCTCTCAATTTTTGTCTACTCCCACGCCTAAATCAAACCCGCACAGAACCGAAATCAGAACAAACAATGCTTTCCACGTTCCTTCGCCCGATGCAATGCAACGACATCGCATCAACCTGCTCTGCATTTTCAATGCAAAAAAGCGGAATCTCCGCTTCATCCGCGAAAATTCCGCATTGATCATCCAAATGTTCCTTATCTTACAACGATTACGGAACAAGGAGCATTTTGAGACATATAGCTGGCTTGTGATCCCAAGAAGACCCTCTTGCGACCCGTAAGAGGCTTTGTCTTGGACCCACAAACAAGCAAATCAGCATTAACGTCCGGCAAAATATCATTGATGATGACGACGCCCGGTTTGCCTTCGCCCGAATATGCCGTTACGTCTTTGACGCCAAAAGAGCGTGCCTTATTGACGTAGTTAGCAAGGTCATCAGCAACCTGTGCGCGTCTTTCGTCCAGAACTTCAGGACTCAACGTATCAAAAATGTTGAAATCACCGACTTCAAGAATCGAAACGATTCCCAAGGGAACATTCAAGCGTTTAGCCGTTGTCACGGCATAGTTGAATGCGTTGATGGATGATTGAGAATCATCTTCGTCAACGGCCACCAAAATCTTGGTAAAGATTTTCGGTTCGATTTCAAAATCACCATTCAGCTTTTCGCCCATAATAATCACTCCTTAAATGTTTGAATACGACTTTATTATAGCACAAAATCAATTACATTCTATCCATTTCTTCGTTCAGCAGCCGGTCAACTTTATTGTTTCCGTAATTATCTGCATGGCCTTTGGTCCAGACATACCTTGCATTCTTGAACTTTTTGAGCAATTCCAGGACTTCTTCCCAAAGTTCACGATTTTTGACAGGTTCTCCTGAGGCTGTTTTCCATCCCTTTTTGGCCCATGAAAAAAGCCAGCGTTTCGTCACCGCATCGAGCACATACTTCGAATCAAGCACGAACAGCAAACGTTTGTCGTTTAATCGATAATAATCAAGCCACATCAGCGCGTTTCTGAAGGCCATGATTTCCATGCGATTATTCGTCGCACCGTATTCGCTGCCGGATTTTGCCACTTCCCGCTCGCCTTTTACGGCCAAAAAAGCCCACGCGGCCTTGTCATTCGACTTGACGTGCTGACCGAGCCTGTTGCCGTGATTCCGGGAACCGCCATCAGTATAAATTACGATTTCCGGTTTAAATCCAGTGCTGGCTTCAGCACCGGATGTTTTTAGCTTCTGCTCGGTTTTGCCGTCAACAAACCGCTGTGCCTCTTCCAAAGTTTGGAAGCTCTTGTATCTTGCACCGGAAAAACCTTTTACCTGAGCCTGACACTCGGCCCAAGTCTTAAAAATGCCGGTCTTTCTGCCTGATGCAACTGCATAAAATTTTCCTGCCAAAAAAAATTCCTCCAAAAAAAAGCAGGGCAAGACCAAATCTTGCCCTGATGATCTATTCTTCCGTAATTTTCGTCCTCAAATCATGAATCACGGTTTCAAGCCGGGAAAGCGGCTCATCCAGTGAAACGAAGTACACGCTTTGCAAGCCGTTCTTCTTAAAATTAACTAAGCCTGCCTCGCGCAAAATTTTCAAGTGATGGGACACGGCCGGCTGAGTGATCGACATCCTGTCCGTAATCTCAGTCACAGTCAAACCATCCTTCAAATTTTCACACAAAAGAACGATAATCCGTTGACGATTGCGATCCGCCAATGCGTTGATTACTTCAAACTCATTGGTAAAATTATCTAAAGCAACACTTTGGTTAGGCGTTAATTGAACTGTTGGCATAGAAACCACTCCTTTCAAAAGGCACTTCCCTATCTCTTTATCCATATATAGAATAACATTAAAATAAAAGAATAGCAAACGTTTACAATCCTTTTACATCAACCTTTTGAAATTTATTCATTCCTGTTAATCATAAGTAAAAATAAATTGACAAAAACATCAATCCGGAGCCGATCATTACCAGCATATGCCACCAGACATGTGCATATTTAACGCCCTTTATACTATATACCAAAGCACCCAGCGTGTAAACGACCCCTCCCAAAAACAGGAGCAGCAGTCCGTTTTTGCCAAGCGACAGGTACATCGGTCTGAAACCGCAAACGCACATCCATCCCATGACGACGTAAATGATCGTTTCAACGACCTGCTTACGGTTTCTTGCCAAAATATGATAACCGATGCCTGCGAGCGCAAGCACCCAGACCGCAAACAACAAAGCATACCCCAAGCTGCCCTTGATCGCAAGCAGACAATACGGCGTATAGGTTCCCGCAATCATCAGGTAAATTCCGCTGTGATCAAATATTTGAAAGACACGTTTTGCTTTCGTAAAATACAGACAATGGAACAAAGTCGAAAATAAATACAAAAGCAGCATGCTTGTTCCGTATACGATAAACGCCATGATCGTCTTCAGATCATGCGTCGCAGCCCCTTTCAAGATCAATAAAACAAGCATCCAGATTCCAAGCGCAGCCCCCACGCCATGCGTAATGGCACTCCATACTTCATTAATGACCCGTTGCTTTCTGTCCACTGTCATCACCCTTTCTTTTTCACCAATTTCCATCGCAATCATAAACTATAAATCAATTATAACTAGATTCACATTCTAGGTCAACTTTTGCTTTCATTAAAAGATCTCAAAAATCATCCAAAACACGTCCCCCAAGAAAAGATCAGCAGCCCCTCTTCACTGCATTTATCAAGAAAAGAACATTAAGTTCGGCTGACATCAAAATCCCGAATATGATATAATTTCCATTAGGCTCATATGCCAAATGAGAGGTTTTAAAACGATGGAAAACTTTGACATCAAACTTTGGTTGTCCGATCTTGACGACCATCATCTGCCCAAATGGGAGGAATTCCCGGACTTCGAGCTTTATATGGAACAGCTCGTAAGCCTCGGCAATCGCTATCTTGCGTGTTTTTCAGAAACGCCTTTGACCTCTTCAATGATCAACAGCTACGTCAAAAAAGGACTGATGTCTCGCCCGGAAAAAAAGCGTTACAGGGCTGAACACATTGCTGAACTGATCGTCATCAGCCTTTTGAAAACGACCTATCCGCTCGAAACGATTCGAAACTGTATCGAAAGAGTCATTTGTGATGAAGAAAGCGTTCAAATTGCCTATGACAATTTTGCCGATCGATTCAATCAAACGCTGCATGCGCTTTATTCAGGAAACGATTCGATTTCGATCAAAACGCCGGCAACTAAGCTTGAATGCGTTTCAATTTCAGAAGAGCTGGCTGTCAGAGCCGTTATTTACCGGTTGGTCAGTCAAAAAATCATGTCATCAAAAAACGAATAGCTCCGTGCCTGAGGCACAGAGCTATTTTTTTGCACAAATTCTTTGACTCGAAAAATTTCTAATCCGCCAGTTTTCCGACCTTTTCTAATTTATCCAAAACCTTTTTGCCATGCGGCGATTTCTTGATGATCTCGCTGAAGTTCTGGCCAGCCTTGTTTCCGTGATGCACGCCGTCCTTCCAAGCCGAAACGTCAGTCACGTCGTACACGACTCCGTCAATTGCTACGTATGCGGGATTTCCGTTTTGCCCGTCATATTTTTCAAGCTCTTCTTCGGTGAAAATTTTTTCTTCCATGATGTTTCACCTCTATGCGTCAATTCCAGGAGCTTCATTCAATTCGGCCTGAATCATCCAAATCTTCTTTTCAATCTCAGTCTTGAATCCGATGAAAATGTCTTGAGTGCTGTAATCTTTTTCCTCATCAGAAACTTCAATGCCCTTTTGATAAAGCTCTTCCAGATAGCGATAATCTTTGACAAGCGTTGCCAGGCGCTCCGGCGTTCCTTTTCCAAAACTTCCCTTCTCATCTTTGATTCCCGTATGATCGGCCATTTCACTCAAAGTCGAAAACGGTTCCCCGTCAAGCGTAATCAGTCTCTCCGAAATCACGTCGAGCTGAGCGTTGATTTCATCCATGAACTCATCCATCAAAGGATGCAGCTTCAAAAAATTCGTCCCGCGCATGTACCAGTGAGTCTGATGAATGACCATTGCCATCTGACTCAGATCGGCCACCAATTGATTCAAAACTTCTTTTGTTTTTTGATACTTCATCTTAAACACCTCGTTTTTGCGACACCAGTTACAACTACACCTTCATTATAATTGTCAACCGCTGGTCTAGCAAATATTTTGACTTTTCTCCTGTAAAATGCAGAGTCTGAACCAAATCAACAGCAGATATGAACCATTTTCAGTTTCGCCAGTAAATGCATGTTTATCAACAAAAAAAGAGCCGCCCCAAAGGCGACCCTTTTCCTCATATCAACTAATGAATTAGTCGATTGATGGTGTACCCATCCAGCCGATGATTTCTTCAACTGTATCTGTGATAGCTTGTGTGCCAGGTGCAAGAAGCTTACGTGGGTCGTAACCCTTGCCTTCTTGATCCTTGCCAGCTTCGATGTACTTGCGTGTAGCATCAGCAAATGCCAATTGGCATTCCGTGTTGATGTTAAGCTTGGAAACACCCAAAGAAATAGCTTTTTCAATTTGTTCTTGTGGGATGCCAGAACCACCGTGCAAAACAAGTGGCATATCTGGAAGTGCATCAGCAATTTCCTTCAAACGATCGAAGTTCAAGCCAGCCCAGTCTGCTGGATACTTGCCGTGGATGTTGCCAATACCACATGCAAGGTAATCAACGCCTGTAGCAGCCATCTTTGTAGCGTCTTCAACGGAAGCAAGTTCGCCTGCACCAGTGATGCCGTCTTCTGTACCACCGATTGAACCAACTTCAGCTTCAACGGACATGCCGTGAGCGTGTGCCAATTCAACGATTTCCTTTGTCTTAGCCAAGTTTTCTTCAAGCGGAAGATCATGGCCGTCGAACATAACTGATGAGAAACCAGCTTCGATACATTCCTTGGCAGCTTCGTAGTTACCATGGTCCAAGTGCATAACAACAGGAACCGTGATGTTCATAGCTTCCATTTCGTCTGCAACCAAGTTGCGAACAAGCTTGTAGCCGCCCATGTACTTAGCAGCGCCCATAGAAACTTGGATAAGAACAGGAACGTTCTTTTCTTGAGCACCCTTGAGAATAGCACGTGTCCATTCCAAGTTGTTTGTGTTGAAAGCACCAACACAGTAGTGGCCTTTACGAGCTGCACCAAAGATTGCGTTACCGTTTACGAATGACATAAAACAGCCTCCTAAAAGATTTCAGTAAAATTACTCTTCTGAGTACACTCTCATTTTAACACATTTCCCCTTATCAAAGCACCTGTTTTTATGAATTTTCACTGATTATCATTGAAAAGCACTTACAATTTTCAAACTGTCAGAATCATCTCACAACCGCCCGATTCTGGTCGTGCTTGTCAAATGCAGAGCTTTCGACCAAAACAAAAGGCTGGAGGAAAATTATGACGCAAATTGAACCCCTGGATGGCTTGGCGGTTAATCGCAAATCATCCGAGAGTTTACGCATGCACCAAAAGGTCGTTCTCAAGGCAACGTTCAGGAAACGGGGGAGTTTACGCATGCGATTTTTAACAACCAAATTTTTAAAACCAAAAAGGAGTCGGTTCCCATGCGTGAAAGCGTCCAAAAATTAGACGCTGTCCGTAATCACTACTTGGCACGCTGATTGAGCAGGCGCTGCATTTGGCAAAAGCTCCGCCGTTTACGGACATATCGATAAAAATGAGGGCTTTGTCCGTAAATGGCCTGCTCAAAAAATGACGTTTACGGACAAAATGATCAAAAATGGCCGTTTGTCCGTAAGATTTCAGCCGTTTCGAACCCGGTTTTACGGACAAATGGTCCAAAAATACGACTTTGTCCGTAAATCCTCATCATAATGGTCAAAAATTTACGGACAAATCATTGAAAATCCCCTGTTTGTCCGTAAAATGAGTTTTGCTTACGGACAAATCATCAAAAATTGGCGCCTTGTCCGTAAATTTGAATGAGGTCTTGCCTCAGATTATAGTTATGCATCACTGTATTTATCAAAAAAGGCCTGCCCGATCTGCAAGCCTGTTTGCTTAAATATCTTTTTTGCCTAATTCAACGATCTTTCCGCGTTTCGTGTAAACGATCCACTCGGCAATATTCGTAATGTAGTCACCGATGCGTTCAAGCCTGTTCGCAATTTTCAGATAATCGATGCCTTCGCCCGTATTTTCCGGGCTTGTTTGGAGCAGCTTGACGGATAAGGTGTTGACCTTTGAATAGATTTCGTCGTTTGTCGCATCCCTCTCGGCAATTTCGACGGCATGTCCGTCATCGACTTCAGTATACGCATCCAAAATATCCTGCAGCATCTTGGCGACGTTTTCGCCCATCCTCGTCAACAGCTCGTCAATTTGTTCGTTTCTGCCGTGAAGATTCAGATCAAGCACCGTTTCAGAAATGTTGACGGCATGATCGGCCAGACGTTCCAAGTCGGCGCTTGCTTTCAAAATCGAGATGATTTCGCGCAGATCCATCGTCACCGGCTGCTGCAAGGCAATTACCTGAGCAGATTTCTTTTCAAGGTGAGTTTCTTTGCCGTTGATAACCTCATCGTGGTCGATCACTTCCTGCGCAAGTTTTTCGTTGCCTTCTTCAAAAGCCGTAACCGTTTTTTTGACTGCTTCCAAAACTTCAAGACCCATCGTGATGAATTCTTGTCTCAAAGCCATGATTTGAGTGTCTATATGTCGCATGTCTTTTCTCCCTTCCTCAATTATTATCCGAAACGTCCGCTTAAATAATCATCGGTCTTTTTGTTGTCCGGCGTCACAAAAATTTTCTTGGTCAGCCCCGTTTCGATCAGCTCGCCGTTCAGGAAAAATGACGTCGTGTCAGAAATTCTTGAGGCCTGCTGCATGTTATGAGTCACTATGATACAAGTATACTCTTCTTTGAGCTTCAAAAGCATCTCTTCGATCAAACTGCTTGAAACAGGATCAAGCGCGCTCGTCGGTTCGTCAAGCAAAATCACTTCAGGTCTGACGGCAAGCACGCGCGCGATGCAAATGCGCTGCTGCTGCCCGCCTGAAAGAGCCACGGCGCTTTTTTTCAGATCGTCTTTGACCTCATCCCAGATTGCCGCCTGTTTGAGACTTGTTTCAACGCGTTCGTCCAAAACCTCTTTGTCCTTGATGCCTGCAATCCTCAACCCGTAGACAATGTTTTCATAAATTGAAAACGGAAACGGATTTGGCTGCTGAAACACCATGCCCACGCGCTTTCTGAGCGTAACCGTATCGGTTTGCGGCGAATAGATGTCGTTTCCGTCAAGCCTGATGTCGCCAGTGATCTTGACGTTGTCGATCATGTCGTTCATTCGATTCAAGCAGCGCAGATACGTGGATTTGCCGCAACCGGAAGGACCGATCAAAGCGTGAATGCCGCCTTGCGGAAAATCAAGCGTGATGCCTTTCAGCGCTTCTTTTTTGCCATAGTACAGATGAACGTCTTTTGTCGTAATAATTTCGTTCATAATTCCACCTACCCGAAGTTTCCGGAAACATAATCTTCAGTCGCCTTGATTGCCGGATTCGTAAAGATATGCTTCGTCTTGTCGTATTCGATCACGTGTCCCATATGGAAAAATGCAGTGTAGTCACTGACCCTTGAGGCCTGTTGCATGTTATGAGTCACGATGATGATCGTGTATCTTTCCTTTAATTTCAGCATCGTTTCCTCAACTTTTAAGGTCGAAATCGGATCGAGCGCGCTGCATGGCTCATCCATCAGCAAAATATCCGGTTTCATCGCAATTGCGCGTGCGATGCACAAACGCTGCTGCTGCCCGCCTGAAAGGGCCAGGGCGCTTTTGTCAAGATCGTCTTTGACCTCATCCCATAAAGCCGCCCCTTTCAGGCTTTCTTCAACGATTCGGTCTTGTTCGACCTTGTCTTTCAAGCCTTTTTCCTTCAGCGCAAACGTGATGTTGTCGCGAATGGATTTTGAAAAAGGATTCGGACGCTGAAACACCATGCCCACGTGTTTTCGCATTTCGTAAACGTTGATGTTTCTTGAATTGACGTCGATTCCGCGATACATGATCTGACCTTCGACGCGCGCCACGTCGTCGTTCATTCGATTGAGGCTGCGCAGGAACGTGGATTTGCCTGAACCGGAAGCTCCGATCAAAGCAGTGATCCTGTTTTTCGGAAATTGCATATTGCCGTCAAAAAAGGCCTGCTTATTGCCGTAGAAAACCTGCAGATTATTCGTCGTCATCGCAATTTCGGTTTCTTTTTGATTGAACCGCACGATATAGGTATCTTTTAAGTCATATTTCAAAGCATCCATCTTCTCACCCCTGTCTTGCCGCCGTCAAATGCTGATAAAGCTTTTGTCCCAAGAAACGTGCCGATAAGTTGAAGATCAAGACGGCAATGATCAAAACGGCCGAGGCTCCGGCCGAAATCTGTTCCGCATCCGGCATAATGCCTTCAGAATTTATTTTCCAGATATGCACGGCCAAAGTTTCCGCCGGCCTGAACAAATTCAGAGGACTTGACGCATCGAACGGATTCCATTTCGTAAAGTCGACGCTCGTTGCGCTTTGTCCTGCCGTGTAAATCAAGGCCGCAGCTTCGCCAAAGATTCTGCCGGCGCACAAAACGATGCCGGTGACGATGCCGGGAATTGCTTCCGGCAAGATGACCTTGATCACGGTATGCCATTTTGACAGACCAAGCGCAAGCCCTGCTTCACGCTGAAGCTTCGGCACGGAATTCAGCGAATCTTCAATATTTCGCGTCAGCAAAGGCAGATTGAAAAACGTCAATGCGATTGCGCCGGACAAAATCGAAAAGCCGAGCTTGAACTGAACGACAAACAGCAGGAAGCCGAAGAGGCCGACCACGACCGAAGGGAGCGAACTCAAAATTTCGATCGCCATGCGAATGACGTTCGTAAGTGCATTTTTCGGTGCATATTCAGCCAAAAAAATGCCAGCGCCAAGCGAAATCGGAAACGAAATGATCAAAGTCAAAATCAGCAGATAAAACGAATTGAACAACTGAATGCCGATGCCTCCCCCGGACGTAAAGGCCTTGGATGACGTCGTCAGAAACTTCCAGGAGATGTGCGGCAGTCCTTGAATCAAAATTCTTCCTATCAGGAATGCCAAAATCACGACGACGATTCCTGCGATGATGCGAATCATCAGCAACGCAAGCGTATTTGTCTTTTTTGGATTCAATTACATTCTCCCCTTTCTTGAAATCATTCTTACCAGAATATTGAAGAACAACGACATCAAAAGCAAGACCAAAGCAAGCGACCACAATGCGTTGTTTGCGACCGTTCCCATGACGGTATTGCCGATTCCCATCGTCAGCACGCTGGTCAAAGTCGAGGCCGGATTCGTCAGACTCGTCGGCAAAAGCGAGGCATTGCCGATGACCATTTGAACCGCCAAAGCTTCACCGAATGCGCGCGCCATCCCAAACACGACGGCCGTCATGATGCCGGGAAGAGCCGCCCTCAAAATAACGCGCCAGATCGTCTGCCACTCGGTTGCACCAAGAGCAAGCGAAGCGGATTTGTAATGCTTCGGCACGGCTTTCAAACTGTCGACCGTCATCGACGTGATCGTCGGAAGAACCATTACGAACAAAACGAACGCCCCCGACAAAATGCCGTAGCCCGAACCGCCAAAGTGACTGCGCACGAACGGCACGACGACGGTTAAGCCGATAAACCCGTAAACGACGGAAGGAATTCCGACCAAAAGCTCAACGACGCTTTGCATGAACGCGCGACCTTTGCTTGACGAAAGCTCCGTCATGTAAAGGGCCGTCCCGATTGCAAACGGCGTTGCAAAGAGCGCCGCCAAAAGCGTAACGGCAAACGATCCGACGATCATCGGCAAAGCCCCGACAAGCGGCTTGCCGTCTTCGCCCCTGCTGTTCGGATTCCAGTCGGTTCCCGTCAAGAAGTCCTTTAAACTCGCATGATTTTCCGTAAACGTCGCAATTCCTTTTGCAAACACGAATGCAAAAATTGAAACAACCACCGCTAAAATCAAAACGATTGCCGCATAACTCAAAATCTTTCCTATTATATCCTGGTTCGATTCTTTCGAACGCTTCAATATTTTATCTCTAATCGGATCCATTCCGTTCACCTTCTTTGACCGGCACGACTTTGCCGTTTGAATCTTTTTTGACCTTCATCTCAGAAATCGACACGTAGCCCAGTGCCTTGACCAGATTCTTCTGCACGTAATCTGATTTCATATAACCAAGCAGTTTCCTTGTTTGTTCATTTGGCTTGCCGTAAGTATACATATGTTCATACGACCAGATCTTCCATTCACCCGTCTGAACGTTTCCGGCAGTCGGTTTCACTCCGTCAATTGCGATTCCGAGCACGTCTTTTGAAATATATGAAAATGACAAATAGCTGATTGCTCCAGGCGTGTGCGCGACCATCTTTGAAACGGTCCCGTTTGATTCCTGTTCCTGTGCTTTGGCCATCTTTTCATTTCCCATCACTGCGCTTTCAAACGCGGCTCTTGTTCCTGAACCTTGCGCGCGATTGATCAAAACGATTGCCAGATTTTTACCTCCGACCTGTTTCCAGTTCGTGTATTTTCCCGAAAAAATCCCGCGAAGCTGCTCCATCGTAAGTTTCGTGATGCCTGCTTCCTTATTCGTAACAGGTGCCAGCCCCATCACGCAGACCTTGTGATCAACCAAGTCCTTGACCTTGATTCCGGGCTGCTGATCGGCAAAAATATCCGAATTCCCAATCGAAACTGCTCCTGCCTGAACTTGTGAAAGCCCCGTTCCGGACCCTCCCCCTTGAACCGTAATCGACACGTCGTGATTATCTTTTTGATATTCTTCAGCTGCCATCTCGACCATCGGCTGCAGCGCCGTTGATCCGACAACCGTAATCTCTCTTTTTTGCTGCGCCTTCGAACCGCATCCGACAAGCACAAGTGCCATCAGCGATACAAGGCACAGAATCCGAAAATTCTTTCTCATGACAATCGCCCTTTCTTTATTTTCATTACAATTGTAAAGTTCCAATGTAAAGGTCGTTGGGTCGTTTTGTAAAGGATATGTAAAGAATGTAAGCTATGTATTGATCGGATTGACGCTTGCTGCAACATCACTGTATTTCGCCAAATTTTCACGGCAAAATGCAGTGCTCGCGGAAGCCAAAGTCCGCTTTTCTGCTCGTTTTTGCCTGCTCACACGGCCAAATCCAGCGCTCGCGAACCACAAAGTAGACAAAAAACGGGCTTTCCTGCCGAATTTTGTCTACCGTCGACTTCAAAAGTCCCCCGCGCGGTCCTCAAAGTAAAACAAAATCCCTAAAAATTGCAAAAATGTTCTACCCCAGGCTCCGAATCCGGCTCGCGCGCCCCCGAAAGTAGAACAAATTATCTAAAAATTGCAAAAATGTTCTACCCCCAGGCTCCAAATCCGGCTCGCGAGGCCCTCAAAGTAGAACAAATTATCTAAAAATTGCAAAAATGTTCTACCGCCGACTCCAAATCCGGTTCGCGCGGTCCCAAAAGTAGAACAAAATCCATAAAAATTGCAAAAATGTTCTACCGTCTACTCCAAATCCGGCTCGCGCGGCTCCGAAAGTAGAACAAAATCCCTAAAAATTGAAAAAATGTTCTACCCCAGGCTCCAAATCCGGTCCGCGCGGTCCCGAAAGTAGAACAAATTCTCCAAAAATTGAAAAAATGTTCTACCCCAGGCTCCAAATCCGGTCCGCGCGGTCCTCAAAGCAGAACAAAATCCCTAAAATTGAAAAAATGTTCTGCCGCTTCCCGTCCGCAATATCCACAATCTGCAACATCCGCGCCACCCCCATTCCGCGCAAAAAAACCGCAGCACCAAACGGCACTGCGGTTTTTCAATAAATTTTCAGATTTCGACGCTTTCCCAAGCACCAAACTTCTTCCTGGCAAAAGCCTGACACAGCTTGGCACCAAGCCCCGCCGCGTCATGGAAACTTTGCAATTGATCCGGGTTAAATTCTGCTTCGCAATCGGACGCATTGACCAGATATGCGACTGATTCATCGCCCAAAAAGCGACCGATGCCCAAAAACGTTCCGCTAACGAACAAGGACAGCTCGCCGCGACTCAGCACCTGCGACGCCCGGCGCTTTGAAATTAAGCGTTTCATGAATTGCAGCATCTCTTGATTCTCATGCCCCCATGGGAAGAAACGGCGGTTGTCCGGATCGGAATCACCGACAAGACCAGCTTCATCCCCGTAGTAGACGCAAGGAATCCCAGGGAACATGAACAATAGCTCCCATGCAGTTCTGACAAGCTGCATCTTTCCAGAACACGCCGTAATGATGCGCTTGGTGTCATGCGTATCCAAATTGTTCAGCGAATTGAAGAAGAAATCTCGCGGATAGTTTTCGCGAAGCTGCATCAGTTCGTGCGCAATTTCAAGCGGAGATCTGGAGCTTAACACCAGATCAATGATGCACTTTCTCAGCGGATAGTTCATGACGCCGTAAAGACCGTTGCCATAAACGTAGCGGCGCCGCTTGGAGTAGGCAACCTTGTTTGAAGCATCCTCCCAGACTTCGCCGATCAAGACGCGCTTCTTATAATCATCCAAAGTTTTGCGGATGTTTTCAATAAAGTCGTCCGTCAATTCGTCCGCAACGTCAAGCCGCCAGCCGTCAACGCCAAAGCTCGTCCACTTGCTGATGACGCTGTCTTTTTTGCCGTAGATAAACTGCTGATAGTCCGGATTTTCCTTATCAACGGTCGGCAAGTCGGACACGCCCCACCACGAATCATAGGAATCGGGATAGTGAATGAAGTGAAACCACGAATAATACTTGCTTTCCTTGTTGCGAAAAGCGCCTTCGTCATCGCCGTAAAGTCCGCCCGCATTGAAATAGCGGCTGTTTTTGCCGACGTGATTGAACACGCCGTCCAAAATCACGTGAATCCCGTTTGCATGCAGCTTTTGCAAAAGTTCTGCAAAATCATCTTCTGTTCCGAGCATCGGATCGATTTTCATGTAATCGTTGGTATCGTAGCGATGGTTGCTGGTCGCCTCAAAAACGGGATTCAGGTAGATCATCGTGATGCCAAGCTCCTTTAAATAAGGAATCTTTTCGATGATGCCACGAATGTTGCCGCCGTAAAAATCCCAGCGATCAATGCCGCCGTCCTTGTTTCTGATGTACATCGGCAGATCCGAATCCGTCCCGTAAATGAAACTGTTCTGCTTGCGACCGTCGATTCTGCCATCGGGATTCCCGTTTGCGAACCGATCCGGAAAAATCTGGTAGCAAACCGCATCCTGATACCAATCGGGGGCTTCGACCTCGCGCTCATACACCGTCAACTGGTAGGAATGCTCGGAAAGTTCGCCCTCATTCTGCGTGACGCCAAGTCCCAAACAGTAATAATAGGTCTGCTCAGAATTATTTTCGTACAAAACGAGCTTGAAGTAATAAAACAAAAGTCCGGCAGAACCTGCCGTATACGTGCAGCAATAGCGTCCGTCATGCTGATCTTCCATCTGTAAAATGCAGGGCGTTGATTCGCCGTCACGATAAATTTCCAGCTCAACGCTTTTAACGTAAGCGTCATAGACTTCAATCATGAATTCTGCTGCCTGACCTGCTTTGATTGCGCCAAAGGGTCGCTTGTACTCTTCGCTCCAAGGATTAAAGCGGATATTGGCCATTTGCTCCACAATCCTTTCCGTCTAACGGGTCAGAAGGGGCAACGTGCCAAATTTCGTCAGCGTACTTTTGAATCGTATAATCAGATGAGAAGTAGCCGGCATTTGCAATGTTGACGAGGCACTTCTTGTTCCAAAGCGACGGATTGCGGTACGTCTTTTCGACCTCACCCTGTGCTCTCAGATAATCTTCAAAGTCGCGCAAAACAAAGTATTCGTCATTGGCATGCACGAGCGAATTGAAAATTTCCGCACCTTCTGCGCCGATTGAAGGAATCGTTCCGTCGACAAACGCATCAAGCACGCGATGCAAAATCGGATCGTTTGCGTAATAGTCGCTTGACTGATAGCTGTGATCGGCTTCGTATTGCAAAACTTCTTCTTTCTTCAGACCGAAGATGAAAATGTTGTCCTCGCCTACGTAATCCTTGATTTCAATGTTGGCACCGTCAAGCGTTGCAACGGTCAAGGCACCGTCGAGCATGAACTTCATGTTGGACGTGCCGGATGCTTCCTTTGTGGCCGTTGAAATCTGCTCGCTGACGTCCGCAGCCGGAATGATTCTTTCCGCAAGCGATACCCCGTAGTCTTCCAAGAAGACGACCTTGAGCTTGTCTTTGATCGTTTTGTCGTTGTTGATCAGGTTGCCGACCTCATTGATGCATTTGATGATCGATTTTGCGTAATGATAGCTCGGAGCAGCCTTGGCACCAAAGATGAAGACGCGAGGCACGACGTCTTTTTTCGGATCGTCCTTCAGATCAAGGTAATATTTCACGATTTTCAGCAAGTTGAGCAATTGACGCTTGTATGCGTGAAGACGCTTGACCTGAACGTCAAAGATCGCATCCGGCGAAACGACGATTCCCGTCGTCTGTTTGATATATTTTGCAAGATCGACCTTGTTTTGATGCTTTGCCTTGCCGATATCGGCAAGCAGGCGCCGATCGTTGAGATGCGTTGCGAGATTGTGCAGCTCTTTCGGATTGCTGCGCCACTTCGTTCCGATTGCCTTGTCGATAATCTTGGCAAGGCGCGGATCGGCGATTTGAAGCCAGCGTCTGATCGTGATCCCGTTCGTCTTATTATTGAAACGTTCCGGATAAAGATGGTAGAAATCCTTCAAAACGTCTTGTTCCAAAAGATCCGTATGCAATTTAGCCACACCGTTCGTGCTGTGCGACCCGATGATTGCAAGGTGTGCCATATGCACGATGCCGTTGTTCACGATGCGCGTGCCGGAAATCAGGTCGGTCTCTGCTCTTTCGGCAAGTTCAAGCGCATAGCGCCGGTCAATTTCCGCAATGATCTGCATGATGCGCGGCTGCACGCGTTCAATCAAAGAAACCGGCCATTTTTCAAGCGCTTCCGACATGATTGTGTGGTTCGTGTAGCTCATCGTCTTGACGGTCTGATCAAAGGCCTCGTCCCAGCCCATCTTTTCATCGTCAAGCAGAATGCGCATGAATTCAGCGACGCACATTGCGGGATGAGTATCATTGATGTGCACGGAAATATGATCTGCAATTTCGCTCATCGGCTTGCCGTACTTCTTGTAATGGCGCACGATACTTTGAAGCCCGGCCGAAACGAAGAAGTATTCCTGACGGAGTCTCAGCAAACGTCCTTCTTCGTTTGAATCGTCCGGGTAAAGAACTGAGGTCAGATCTTCGACTTTTCTTCTCGATTCAATGGTCGGAAACTTGACTTCTTCTGAAGCAGGAATCTGCGCATCCCACAATCTCATCGTGTTGACGTGATTGTTTTTGTAGCCGACGATCCCCGTGTCGTAAGGAACAGCCCGGATGATATAAGGATTTTTGTAAACCGGCTGAAGCACGCCGTCAACTTCTTCCAAATAGACCTGTCCGCCGAATTTGACGTCAACGGCCTTGCTTTCACGCGCAACTTCCCAGACGTTGCCTTGATTGAGCCATTCGTTCGGAAGCTCGACCTGATAGCCATCAACGAACTTTTGCTTGAACAGGCCGTACTTGTAGCGAATCCCGTTGCCGTTGACCGGAAGTCCGTCGGATGCGCTCGAATCCATGAAGGCGCTTGCCAAACGACCGAGGCCACCGTTTCCCAAAGCCATGTCGCGTTCTGCTTCGGCAATCTCATCCAGACTGAGTCCCATCTCTTTAAAGGCCGAATCAACCAGTTCGTACCAGCCCATGTTCAAAAGGTTGCTCTTGAGCAGCCGCCCTGGCAAAAACTCGATTGAAAAATAATAGACCTGCTTTTGGTCTTCTTTGATGTAATTCTTCCACGTCTTGCGCCAAATGTCGGAATAACCGGACTTGACGACTGCCGCCAGCGTCTGATACAGCTCTTCCGGCGTCGCATCCTTGACGTCCAAAGCGTATTCATCGGTCAAACGCCGCTTGAATTCCTTGATAAACTGTTCCTTAGTGATTCCCATCGCTTACCCTCCTTGAAAAACGTAAACTAACGTAAAATTTGTCCATACAAGTCAAGATAATTCTGACTTGCACTGTCCCAACTGAAATCAGAAGTCATCGCCGTCTTCATCATGCTTGCCCATACTTTTGGCTGATTGTTGTAGACGTTTAGTGCCTGCTTGATTTCTTCCATCATCCAAAACGACCCGAATTCTTCGAAGCCAAATCCAGTGCCGACTCCTTCAATCGGATTATATGCCCATACCGAATCTCTGAGTCCGCCGATCTGATGAACGATCGGCAGCGTGCCGTAACGCATTGAAATCATTTGCGAAAGCCCGCACGGTTCAAACGCGGACGGCATCAGGAACATGTCGCAGCCGGCATAGATCTGCTGCGCAAGCTCAACGTCAAAGTCGATGCAGGCACTGCATTTTTCAGGATAGCGCCCTGAGAAATAGCGAAAATCATGCTCAAAGTTGTCATAACCGGTTCCAAGCACGACGAGCTGAACGTTGAACTGCATCAGATTCGACATTTCCTGAGAAACGAGCTGGAATCCCTTTTGATAGGTCAGGCGACTGACGATTCCGATCAAAGGCACGTCAGGCTTGACCGGAAGGCCGAATTTCTTTTGCAGAGCCTCTTTGTCCTTTTTCTTGCCGGCAAGATTCTTGACGGAAAAATTATAAGGAATTGCCGGATCTTTTTCCGGATCGTTCGTTTCATAATCAATCCCGTTCAAAATTCCCGACAGCTTGAAACTGCACATTCTCAAAATGTCGTCAAGACCGCAGCCGAATTCTTTCGTTTGAATCTCTGCCGCATAAGACGGGCTGACGGTATTGATGCGATCGGCATAAAAGATGCCCGCTTTCATAAAGTTGACGGCGTCTCCCATCTGAATCGTGCCGTCATCATAGCGATCGGCGCTCATCCCGAACAATTCCGACATGACTTCTCTGCCGTATTGCCCCTGGAATTCCAGATTGTGAATCGTCAAAACGGTCGCAACGTGATTGAAGGCTTCGATCCAGCCGTACTTTTCGCGCAGCAAAAACGGGATGAATGCCGTGTGATAATCGTTGCAGTGCAAAATATCCGGAATGTAGCTGATGCGCTGCATCAACTCGATCACCGCCTGCTGGAAGAAAGCAAAGCGTTCGCCGTCATCATAATACCCGTAGATTCCCGGCCGGTCAAAATAGTACTTGTTGTCCAGAAAATAATATTGAACGCCATCCATCTTCAGCGTTTTGACGCCGCAATACTGCATGCGCCAACCGACGCTGACGTAAAAGTTGAACAGATCGGTCAGTCTGGCCTGATATTTTTCAGGCATCGTCGTATAAAACGGCAAAACGACGCGGACTTCGTTGCCTTTCCTGGCAAGAGCTTTCGGCAAGGCTCCCGCAACATCGCCCAATCCGCCCGTCTTAAAGAACGGAGCGCATTCGGCAGCCGTAAACAGAATTTTCATTTGTTTCACCCCCCGATAACGTCAGCGCAAACATGCTCATGCTTCTTGATGACGACCGGATTTTCAGGCGTGCCTTCGATTCTGACGCCCGGTTCGACCGTCACGCACTTGTCCAAAATCGCATATTTGACGCTTGCGCCTTGCTTGATATTGGCGTTTGCCATCACGATCGAGCCGACGACTTCCGCATCTTTTTCAACCGTCGTGCACCGCGAAATCAGACTGTGATCGATTTTTCCGTCAATGATGCATCCCGTTGCCAGCTGACTTGCGCTGACCTTTGAACCCTTTGAAAAATACGTCGCAACTTCATTTTTCGTCCTCGTGATCACCTTTTGACTTGAAAACAGCAGCGAATTGAAGTTTTCAGGATCAAGCATGTCCATGTTCGCATCGTAATAGCTCTTCATGTTGTAGATGTTGCTGAGATACCCGCTGTACTCATAAGCATAAGTATCGACCCTGCCGAGCTGTTCAATCAAAAATTCCTCGATGCTTGCCGGCATCCCGATGCTTTCGCCTTCCTTCAAGGCTTCTATCAGCCAATCCGTCTTGACCATGAAGATGCTCATCGACAGATTGTACAAATCCTGGTTTTTTTCAACGTTGCCGAATCTGGTGTGGCCCGTCACGCGATTGTCGGAACTCAGATCGAGAATCTGGTCGTCGTTTGCGATCTTTTCGCGAGGAACGCGCTTGAAAACTGCCGTCATCGTGGCATCCTGTGACTGATGAACGTTGAGCACGGTTCGAAGATCGATGTTGCACAGCATTTTATTGCCGATAAATACAGTGTATGCGGACTTCGACTTGCTCAAGAAATCAATGATGTTGCAGTAATAATCTTTGCCTTCGGCCTTTTTGCGCAAAATGTCCTGATAAAAGCTCAGGTACTGATAGCTCCCGATGCTGTCAAGTCCCCATTCGCGACCACCGCCCAGGTGATCAAACACGGATTTCACGCGACCTTCGTTCAAAATAATGTAAACCGTGCGAATATTGGCATTGGCGGCACTTGAGATCGCAAAATCCATAATTCTGTATTTGCAATCAAAATAAAGCGTTGAAAGCGGACGATTTTCCGTCAACGGCATCAATCCGCTGTATTCGTGTTCGTTGCCCAAAATGGCACACATCTTGTTAGCCTTCATCTACTGTCACCCCTATCACTTCTGAATTTCCCACGACTGCAACCTCATCTGTTCCGTCAATGACAGCACCGTCGCCGATGACTGCATTCTCACCGATAATCGCCCGGTTGATCCTGACGTTTTTGCCGATTGAAGCACCGGTCATGACGACCGAATCCTTGATTGAAGCACCCTCTTTGACCTGAACGTTGGCCGCCAGGATGCTGTGCTTGACTTCCCCTGAAATGAAGCAGCCGTCAACGATCATCGAATTTTCGACGTCAGCTTTTTCGGTGATGAACTGCGGCGGCGCAATCGGATTTTTAGAATAGATGCGCCAGTTCTTATCGCGAATGTCAAGTCCGCCTTCGTCATCGATGAACTCCATGTTTGCGCGCCACAAGGAATCGATCGTGCCGACGTCTTTCCAATAGCCCGAAAAATGGTAGGCGTAAACGTTGTCACCGCTCTTGATGTAAAACGGAATGACGTTTTTTCCGAAGTCGTACATGTCGACGTCCTTTTGGAAGCTGTTCATCAAAACGTTTCTGAGTCGCGCCCAAGTGAAAATGTAGATCCCCATCGAAGCGTGGTTGCTCTTCGGTTCGGCCGGCTTTTCTTCAAATTCAGTGATCCGATCGTTCTCATCGGTGTTCATGATGCCAAAGCGGCTCGCTTCATCCCATGGCACGTCGATCACGGCAACGGTCAAAGCCGCATTGTTTTCCTTATGCTGATTGAGCATGTCCTCATAGTCCATCTTATAGATGTGATCGCCTGATAAAACAAGCAGGTATTCCGGATCCATCATGTCGATATAATCGATGTTCTGATAAATGGCATGTGCCGTTCCCTCGAACCACTTGCTTCCTTCATTGTTCGAATAAGGCTGAAGAATCGTGACGCCGGAATCAAGCCGATCAAGTCCCCAGCTTGCGCCATTGCCGATGTGATCGTTCAAGACAAGCGGCTGATACTGCGTGATGACGCCGATATTCTTAACCCCGGAATTTACGCAGTTGCTGAGCGTAAAATCAATGATGCGATACCTTCCGCCAAAAGGCACGGCCGGCTTTGCAATATTTTGCGTTAATTTCCCCAGGCGAGTCCCTTTACCCCCCGCCAGGATCATGGCAAGCATTTCGTTTTTCATTTTAGCAGATGGAAAAATTCCATCCTCCACCTTCTTTCCTGCTGTTATTTTTTGCTTGTGACCTTTTTAGTTTTTGATGATTCCGTTTTTGCGGTAATCTTTGTTTTCTTCTTCCGCGGGCTTTTCTTTTTCTTTTTATCTTCTTTCTTTTCTTCATCAGTCATCCGATAGAGATGGTTGACGTAGCGCGTATTGACGTCGACCGGCTTTAAAATCAGCGTGCCAAACGCCGGCACGTTCGTTTTAATGCTCTGATCGTAATTTTTAAACGTTGCGTCGTTGGTCTTCTTTTGCGGATTGCGTCGCAAAAGCGTGCCGCCGAATTCCTTTGTTTCCGTGTTCAAAATTTCCTTGTACGTTCCGGGATAAGGAACCCCGATTGAAAAATCATTTTGCTCGACTGCCGTCAGGTTCATGATAATGATCAAGAAGTCGTTTTTCTTCTTGCCGTGGCGAACAAAACTCAAAATCGTCTGTTCGCGATTGTCGGCATCGATGACCTCGAGACTTTCAGGTTTGTTTTCGGTTTCCCAAAGAGACCTTTCTTCCCTGTACAGTTTATTCAGCGTTGCAGTAAAATGCTGCATTTTAGCATTCAATTCGTCTTCCAGATCTCCGAACGGAAGTCCTTCATAATATCTCCATTCAAGATACTGTCCCCATTCGCTTCCCATAAACAGGAGCTTTTTGCCCGGATGAGTCATCTGATAGGCATAAAGCGTGCGCAGCTGGGCCAGCTGGCGATAGCGATCGCCCCACATCTTGTTCATCAGGCTCTTCTTGCCGTGCACGACCTCGTCATGCGACAGCGGCAAAACGAAATTTTCGGACATCCGATACATCCAGGAAAAAGTCAGCATATCCAAATGATCGCCTCTAAAAAGAGGATCCATTTGGAAGAAGTTCAAAACGTCGTTCATCCAGCCCATGTTCCACTTGTAATCGAATCCGAGCGAATCTTCTTCAAGCATTCCCGTGACCTTGGTGCCCGCCGAGCTTTCTTCAGCAATCAGAATCGTCTTCGGATGGGCAAATTTGACAACCTTGTTGAACTTGCGCAAAAAGTGCCATCCTTCGAGGTTGCGATTTCCGCCGTATTTGTTCGGTTTCCAAGGCTTGTCGCCATAGTCCAGATAAATCATGTTCGACACCGCATCGATCCGAAGCCCGTCCAAGTGGAATTTTTCAATCCAAAAGAATGCGCTTGAAATCAAAAACGATTGCACCTGAGGCTTTCCCAAGTCAAAATTCAGGGCGCCCCATTCCGGATTCGATGCGCGATCATGGTCCTCGTACTCGTATGTTGCGGTTCCGTCAAAATAAGCCAAAGCGTCGTCATTGATGCAGTAATGTCCGGGAACCCAGTCAACAATCACGCCGATATTTTGATTGTGGCATTCATTGACGAAACGCTGAAACTGCTCCGGCTTCCCGTAAGCCTGACAAAACGCGAAATACCCGATCAATTGGTATCCCCATGAAGCATCGAGCGGATGCTCCATCAGCGGCATGAACTCAACGTGCGTATAGTTCATTTTCTTGAGATACGGCACGAGCTCTTCCGTCAGATCGTCAAAATCATACGGCCTGCCGTCGTCATGATTCTTCCAGGATCCGGCATGAACTTCATAAATGTTAAGCGGTCGTTCAAAGTAGTTGGAGCGTTTTTGGCGACCGCGCCAAAGTCCGTCGCTCCATTTGAATTTAGGGATCGTATGGATGATCGAAGCATCGTTTGGACGCTCCTCGAACCTCATCGCATACGGATCGATCTTGTAGACTATTCTCCCAGTGCTCTGCTTGACCTTAAACTTGTACAGCTGCCCCTCTTTTGCATCGTTAGCCAAAACGCTCCACACGCCGTACTCGTCCCTTTCCATCGGAAGCGTGTCTTCCCACTCGTTAAAATCCCCGACGAGCCAAATCATTTGCGCATTCGGCGCCCAAACTCGAAAAAGATAACCTTCCTCAACTCTGTGCGGTCCAAACAGCTGCTCGGCATGATAGTTTTCACCGGCAGCAAAGGTTTTGAGCGCATTTTCGAGATTAAAATCCGCTTTTTCCATAAAAAGTCCCCCTTTGCAGAATTCGACCAGCAGTATCTGTTAATTACCTCTCTAATGACATCATATCACAGTTACATAAAAATTAGTTGATATTTTCTCATTTTTATTCAAAAACTTTGTTTGCGTTTACAGTTCCCGTATTAAGCCATTTTACCAACGATAAATCAACGATTTTTCAATGAATAATTTAAGAATTTTATTAATATAAAATGAGCTTCTGTATAGTCATTGCGACCAGATTGAAATTTCGCCAAAATATGTCATCTCATCTTTGACAAACTAGATGCAAAGTTCATTAACCCCTTGCTATTATTATGTTTTGACGAACTATACCTTTTTTCAAAGACAACATTGTTCTTTGATCAGTTAACAAAAAAGAGCCCCGTTTTCTCACAAGGCTCTTCTTCATT
>ERZ1034969.522-NODE-522-length-22373-cov-25.663680_pt1 | contig 22373 bp, 20 predicted proteins | sample MGYA00520624_ERZ1034969 | MGnify/ENA primary metagenome ERZ1034969 (study PRJEB33766, sample SAMN09781776) | gut metagenome | biome: gut microbiome | host: Homo sapiens | place: Madagascar | study: EMG produced TPA metagenomics assembly of the PRJNA485056 data...
TCTGCCGCACCTCGCTCGCCGTATCGGCACTTAGAATTATGCGGTATTGCCTTTACACGGTTTTCTCGCTGCCTTCGTTCGGTTTGGCGGTTCCGGCAGAGTGTTCCACGCTTTTCAGCAGCTCTTCCGCCGAAATACCATACAGCTTGGCCAGCGCGATCAGGTTGGAGGTGTTGGGGTCCGAGGTGCCGTTTTCCCACTTGGATACCGCCTGGCGGCTGACACCGATGGTTTCCGAAACAAACTCCTGGGTCATTTTGCAGCGCACACGGTTCTCCCGCAGGGCTTCGGCCAGGGACTTGCGGGTGGCTTTCTTTTCTTCCCGCACTTCGTGGGAGTTGATATAAACCCGCAGCGCCTTGATGACCAGCCACAGCAGGTAGATGCCGACAATGCCCATAACCAGCATGAGCGCAAGATTGAATACCGTCCAAAGAATGCCAAATACTTGATATTTCATTTTATAATCTCCTATCAACAGCTTGCAGTGGGCGGTGCACCGCCCGGCAAAACCCGGCCGGATGGTCCGGCCCCTTGTGTTTTGCTGGCCTTATTATAGCGAAAGCACCCGGTTGCCGCCACCAACTGGGGCGATACTTTGGGTTGCAGCCTGCTATTTTGCCGGTTTTGGGGCCATTTTGCATCAAAAAGCACCCACCCGCCGGAAAAACCTGGCCAGGCGGGTGCAAAACCATGCGATCCGATTTTGGCAGAACCAGCGCAGCAAACCGGACCGCCGGGCGGCGGTTCTCTGCGTGCGCAGCGCTATACAGTTTGTATTATTTGTTCAATATATCCAGGTCAAGCATTCTTTTGCTCGATCTCAATCATCACCAGTTCGGTCTTGCCCTCGGTGCGGATCTTGTAGCCCCAGGTCCCGGTGCCGCCGCTCACAATGGCGGCGCAGGCGGGGGTGATCTGTTTCATGCCGTAATTCAGTTCATTATAGCGGAACAGCTTTGCCACAAGGCCGGTGGGCCAGATCTGACCGCCGTGGGTGTGACCGCTCAAAATCAGGTTTGCACCGGCTGCGGCATCGGCTTTCAGCTCGCGCGGCTCGTGGTCCAGCAGGATGGTATACACATTGTCCGGGCCGTTCGGCATCAGCTGGGCGGGGGTAAAGCGATTACCCTGGGTGTACAGCCAGTCCTTGCGGCCCACAATGCGCACTGGGGTAGCATTCTTGCCCACATAGGCCAGCTGGGAAACATCCTCCAGAATGCGAATGTGCGCCCGCGCAAAAGCGCCCTCCAGGTCCGCACGGCCATAGCTCGGCTCCCGCCAGTGGTGGAACAGATCATGGTTGCCCAACACGAACCACTTGCCGCCGGGCGGGTCCAGCGTGGCAAAGAAGGCATTGAAGGAATCAAAATCCGGGCGTTCCACATGCTCGTCAAAAATATCGCCGGTAAAAAGGATCATATCGGGGTTCAGCTCCCGGATGCGGCGGTTCAGCTCCGGGATGCGCTTGCGGTCCATGGCACCTTTGCCGGGATGCAGGTCGCTGATTTGCAGCACCCGCAGTTTGCCGCCCGGCAGGGGCTTGGTGGTTTGCAGGCGGTAGGTGGTGGTAACCAGGCGCATAGCCTTGAAATAGCTCCAGACCATCATGGCGGCCGTGCCCACCCAGGCCAGCAGACCACCCATCCAGATGGTCTGCCAGGCTGCCTGCACCGTTCCGCCGATTGCACGGGCCAGCAAGCCCACAATGTCCCCGGCGATATACAGCCCGGTCAGATGGGAGTTGACGATCATGCCGGGGCCGAGCGGGTCCCGCCCGATCCAGGACATAACAGCCAGCAGCAACAGGGGCAGCAGCAGATACACCGCCGGATAAGCACCCGCAAAGCAGGCCACAAACGGCAGTTTGAGAAAATTCAGATACAGCACCACCGCCACAAGGGCCTGGCCAATTTTGGGGATGGTGAACTGGATAAAATGCCCGTACATTGCAGGACCTCCGTTCTTTAGTTAGGAGTTAGGAGTTGAGAGAATTAGAAATGAGCAATGAGAAATTATCCCCTAACTCCTAACTGATATTGTATCACTCGTGCCCGGCAAACTCAACAAACACAACAGGCAGGCCGCCTGCGGGGTTGCGGGCAGCCTGCCTGGAAAAAGCAGAGATAAGTCTTTATTCAGTTATGCCTGTTCTTTTGCCTTGATGGCTTCGTCAATGGCCTTGGCGGCTTCCTTACCGGCGCCCATAGCCAAAATGACGGTAGCGGCACCGGTAACAGCATCGCCGCCGGCATAGACGAACGGGCGGCTGGTCAGACCATCGGGGCCATCGGTGATGATGCAGCCGTGCTTATCGGTATCCAGGCCGGGGGTAGTGGAACGGATCAGCGGGTTGGGGCTGGTGCCCAAAGCCATGATCATGGTATCCACATCCAGCTCAAACTCGCTGCCCTCCTTGACGATGGGGCGGCGGCGGCCGGAAGCATCGGGTTCACCCAGCTCCATCTCCACGCAGGTCATGCCCTTCACGCAGCCGTTTTCATCGCCCAGAACCTCGACCGGGTTGGTCAGTGTCTTGAAGATGATGCCCTCTTCCTCGGCATGCTCGACTTCTTCCTTACGGGCAGGCAGTTCGGCCATGCCGCGGCGGTATACAATGTACACCTGCTCGGCACCCAGGCGCTTGGCGCAGCGGGCTGCGTCCATGGCGACGTTGCCGCCGCCCACAACGGCAACGGCACGGCTCTTCATGATGGGGGTGCGGCTGCCGGGCTGGTATGCTTTCATCAGGTTCACGCGGGTCAGGTACTCGTTAGCAGAGTAAACGCCCTTCAGGCTCTCGCCGGGAATGCCCATAAAGCGGGGCAGACCGGCGCCGGAAGCGATATAGATTGCCTCAAAGCCATAGTCGTTCATCAGCTCGTCAACGGTCAGCACCTTGCCGATGACCATGTTGCACTCAATATCAACACCCAGCTCTTTCAGGCCTTCCACTTCGTGCTGCACAATATCCTTGGGCAGACGGAACTCCGGAATGCCGTACATCAGAACGCCGCCTGCAACGTGCAGGGCTTCGTATACGGTAACCTTATAGCCCAGCTTAGCCAGGTCGCCGGCAACGGTCAGGCCGGAAGGACCTGCACCGATAACTGCCACCTTATGGCCGTTCGGCTCCGGCTTAGCAGCCGGGGTGTGGACGTTTTCACGGTGCCAGTCAGCCACAAAGCGCTCCAGGCGGCCAATGCCGACGGGTTCGCCCTTGATGCCGCGCACGCACTTGCCCTCGCACTGGTTCTCCTGCGGGCAGACACGGCCACAGACAGCGGGCAGCGCGCTGGACTTTGCGATGACCTGGTAAGCAGCTTCAAAATCGCCCTTTGCCACTTCGGCAATAAAGGCGGGAATATCGATCTGAACAGGGCAGCCGGTGCGGCAGGCGGGCTTTTTGCACTGCAGGCAGCGCTTGGCTTCGTTCACAGCCATTTCAGCGGTATAGCCCAGGGCAACTTCCTTAAAGTTTTTGTTGCGGACGTTGGGGTCCTGGCTGGGCATGGGGCATTTTTTCGGGTCCATATTCGGCATGTTACTCAACCTCCTTTTTCAGCAGGTTGCATTCCGCTTCCCGCGCGTGGGCTTCAAAATCGCGGTACATGGTGCCGCGGTGCATGGCTTCATCAAAATCGACTTCAAAACCGTCGAAATCGGGGCCATCCACACAGGCAAACTTGGTTTTGCCGCCCACAGTCAGGCGGCAGCCGCCGCACATGCCGGTGCCGTCCACCATGATGGGATTCATGGAAACAACGGTCTTAACGTTATAAGGCTTGGTGGTCTTGACAACGAACTTCATCATGATCAGCGGTCCGATGGTGATGACCTCGTCAAAGTCGGCGCCAGCCTTGATCTTTTCTTCCAGCGGCATCGTCACAACACCCTTCTGGCCGTAAGAGCCGTCATCGGACATGATGATCAGCTCGTCACAGCAGGCGCGGAATTCGTCTTCCAGGATGACAAGGTCCTTATTGCGGAAGCCGATGATGCCGGTAACCTTGGTGCCCTGGGCCTTGAGGGCCTGGGCAACGGGCAAGGCAATGGCGCAGCCGACGCCGCCGCCGACCACACAGACATTTTTGAGCCCTTCAATTTCAGTTGCTTTGCCCAGCGGGCCGACAAAGTCATGCACATACTCGCCCTCTTTGAGGGAGTTCAGCTGCATGGTGCCTGCGCCGACAATCTGGAAAATGATGGCCACAGTGCCTGCTGCGGCATCATAATGGGCAATCGTCAGGGGGATGCGCTCGGAATCCTCCTTGGCGCGGATGATGATGAACTGGCCCGCTTTCGCCTTTTTGGCAATCAGCGGTGCTTCAATGACCATTTCGGTCACTGTGGGGTTCAATTCCCGCTTTTTAACGATCTTGAACACTTGTTCTAACCTCGCTTTTTCTCCGTTTTATCATTCCGTCCCCCGCCTGCCAAATGCGCACAAGCAGGCAAAAGGGTAGATGGTATCATTGTACCATACTTACTTTACCAGCTTTTTTCAGGATTGTAAAGCGGTAAAGTGTGGTGTTTTATCGTCGCAGTGTGTCAAAAAATGCTCTGTCGGGGCGAACATTGTTCGCCTGCAGTCTTTCTCCGTGTATGCTGTTTCCCGGACAAGCCGCTGCATCATCAGGTTGGTGGGCACACAATGTGCGTTCCTACGGCCTCCAAAGAATATTTTGGCATGCCAAGTTATGACATGCGGTACCGTCCTGTCTGCGCTGTTCACACCGTCAAAGCGTCAATGGCGGCTTTGCATGCCTGCAGGGTCAGGTAGGTGACTGCACAGTCTGAGCCGATAAACCAGCGTTCTTCGCCGTTACAGACAATTTTGCGGATCAATTTTCCACGGTACTCCGCCTGGATATAAATGCCGTTTGCCATGTTGCTGCCCCCTTTTCCGGCCGGCTAAAAGTAGCCTTACTTTTTATTGTGCCATCTTTTGGAGCAGCTTACAAGGGCAGGCAGTGTAAAATTTCGCCCATACTGCGTACAGAAAATTCAGCAGTTGCACCAAAACTTTATCCATGCGCGGCAAACTGATAATATTTGACAGCGTTTTCCAGTTTTTTCTCTGGAAAACTGTAGCTTTTTATGCTATACTGTATCAAAATATCTGCCGTTTTATTTTTACAAAATTATTGCGTCCTTTTGCAGGGCGTGTATAATATAATAGTAGATAATACGGGTGCAGCTGCACCCGGCTGGAGGAATACGGATATGACAAAGCAAGAGATGCTGCAGTTAAAAATGACTGCGACCCGCGTGCGCATGGGCATTATTGAAGCGACCCATGGCGGCAAAAGCGGGCACCCGGGCGGCAGCCTTTCTGCTGCTGATGTGCTGACTTACTTATACTTTAAGGAAATGCAGATCGATCCGCAGAACCCGCAGGACCCTGACCGTGACCGTTTTGTGCTTTCCAAGGGCCATGCAGCGCCGGGTCTGTACTCGGTGCTGGCAGAGCGCGGGTTCTTCCCCGTGGCTGACCTGCCTACCCTGCGCCGCTCCGGCAGCTACCTGCAGGGCCACCCCAACATGAACACGGTTCCCGGTGTTGATATGAGCACCGGCAGCCTGGGCCAGGGTGTTTCCGCCGCAGCCGGCATGGCACTGGCCGCCAAGATGAAGAACCCCGACATCAACGTGTACACCCTGCTGGGTGACGGCGAGATCGAAGAGGGCGAGTGCTGGGAAGCATTTATGTTTGCCAACCACTATAAGCTGGATAATCTCTGCATCATGATCGACGTGAACGGCCTGCAGATCGACGGCCCCACCGCCAAGGTCATGAACAGCGAACCGCTGGACCAGAAGATGGATGCCTTCGGCTTTAACACCATCATCTGCAACGGCAACAGCCTGGCTGATCTGGAGCAGGCATTCATCTTGTTTGACCGCTCCCATGGTTCCGGCAAGCCGACCTGCTTCCTGCTGCACACCACCAAGGGCCTGGGCGTGAGCTTTATGGAGAACGCTGTGGATTGGCACGGCAAAGCCCCCAACGATGCCGAGTATGACAAGGCGATGGCCGAGCTGCGCGCCAGCTATGAAGTGATGGAAAAGGAGGCTGAACGGATCAATGGCTGATAACAAGAGCATTGCCACGCGCGACAGCTACGGTGCTGCGCTGCTGGAACTGGCCGATGCAGGCCATGACGATATCGTGGTATTTGATGCGGATTTGTCCGCTTCGACCCGTACCTCAGTATTTGCAAAAAAATATTCTGAACGCTTTTTTGACTGCGGCATTGCCGAGTGCAACATGGTCGGTGTAGCCGCCGGCATGTCCACCTTTGGCTATGTGCCTTTTGTTTCCTCGTTTGCCATGTTTGCTGCGGGCCGCGCTTTTGAGCAGATCCGCAACAGCATCGGTTACCCCGAGCTGAACGTCAAGATTGCTGCCACCCACGGCGGCCTGTCCGTCGGCGAGGACGGTGCTTCCCACCAGTGCTGCGAGGACTTTGCGCTGATGCGCACCATCCCCGGCATGGTCGTGATCTGCCCCTCTGACGATCTGGAAGCCCGCGCCGCTGTGCGCGCCGCTTACGCCCACAAGGGCCCCGTTTACCTGCGTTTCAGCCGTCTGGCCACCCCTTCCCTGCATGATGCCAATAACTATACTTTTGAGATCGGCAAGGGCGAGGTTCTGTGCGACGGTTTTGATCTGGCCATCATCTCCACCGGTCTGATGACCAGCGAAGCTCTGAAGGCTGCTGTCACCCTGAAGCGTCAGGATGCCATCAGCGTGCGCGTGATCAACATGCCCACCATCAAGCCGCTGGATGAAGAGATCGTTCTGCGCGCTGCCCGCGAGTGCCACAAAATCATCACGGTGGAAGAGCACAGCGTGATCGGCGGCCTGGGCGAGGCTGTTTGCAGTCTGCTGAGCGAGAAGGCCCCCACGCCCGTGCGCCGCATTGGTGTACAGGATAAATTCGGCCATTCCGGCCCCGCATGGGAGGTTCTGCGCGATTACGGCCTGACCGCCGACGCCATTGTCGATGCCGTGCGCAGCTTTGTGAAAGAGGACCAGTAAGCTCTTTTCCCCGCCCCATTTGATTTAATAAGCAACACCCCGCCACCCGGTTCAAACGCCGGGCGGCGGGGTGTTTTGGTTTGTATGGATCCAGGTCAGAACTGATTGCACGCAAACACGCTGGCTCCGGTGGCGCGGGCGGCAGCTAGGCCGGGGGCGCTGTCCTCAAAGATCATGGTGTGGGTGGCGTCCACGCCAAAGTGGGCCATGGCTTTCAGGTAGCCCTCCGGGTCCGGCTTATTGTTGACCACATCTTCCTGGGTCAGGATCAGGTCAAACCAGTCAGTGCAGTGGAAGTGGTCCAGCATTTCCGTTGCGTTCTGGCGGCTTCCGGTGGTAATCACGGCCAGGTAATGGGTGGGGCGCAGGGCTTCCAAGATGACAAACAGCGCCTCGTTTTTGCGGGCTATGTCCATGCTGGCGGCGTAATACTGCTTTTTCAGGTCATGCACCCGCTCCACATCCTCGGCAGAGGGGCTGCCGCCCATCAGCGGCTGCAAAAAGGCGCGGTAATGCCTGCCGTTGCAGTAAGCAGCATAGTAATCATAATCCACCGTAAAGCCGAACGACTCCAGCGCACGGCGGTAGCTTTCAGCGTTGACGGCAACCGTATCAAACAATGTGCCGTCCAGATCAACGGCGATCAGTCCTTGCTTTTTCATCAAACTTTCCCTCGTTTTCCCATGTATTCAGGTCGTTGGCCACCATGACAAGCCCAGCATAGAACATGGGGGCACGCTTTTTATCTTTGTTGAGCTTGTAGGGCATCAGGCGCAGCCAGTGGATGAGCTCGTGCGCCAGGATGCTGTGCAGCCCTGCCGCGCCGCAGCGGGCACGCAGGTCATCGCAGACCGCTTCAAACAGCGTATCATAGGCGGCGGAGCGGGTCAGCTGGAAGTCAATATGGTTTTCCTGCACAGTGCAGCGCGGGGTCATCATCATGAACTCATAGCCGCCGTGCAGGCTTTGCAGCAGTTTGCCGTAATCCAGGTAGGGGCTGTCGTGCAGGTTGCCGGTGTTGGGATCAATGATGTACCACGCTTTATCGGGGTTCTCCACATCGGTGCGGCAGATGATGTTTTCCACCGTCAGATCGCCGTGGATATCCGCCACGGGGTCTGCGGCAAACAGGGTACGCAGCGCATCGTGGTCAAACAGGCGGCCCAGCTCTTTCAGGTTGCGGTAGCTGCGGCCATTGATCCAGATGCGGTCATAGTTCCACAGTTCTTTCAGGATGCGGGCGTCCCGGATCTTTTCCAGATTGGCATCCATCTTTTTGTTCAGGTATTCCTCAATTTTTTCGGGATCCGCCGGGCGGGCTGTGGGGCGGTAGAGCTGTTCATCCAGTGCCCGCAGCACACTGCGCAAGATGGCTGCGCTTTTTCCCGGCGGGTTGGAATGGATATAGCGGAACAGCCCCACCGCGCTGCCGGAATAGGTCATATCATACCAGCAGTAGCCTTCGCCGGTGCCCTCGCGCAGAATTTCGCACAGCGGCAGGCGGGCGGCGTTGCGGCGCAGCCAGGCCAGCTGTTCGGCCAGTTTGGCACCGTCCGCGCCAAAGGCGTATTTGCGGTAAAAGGTCGCGGCACCATCGGTACACAGCATGGTGGTTGCGTTGGAACCGGCGGAATAATCCTGCAAAATGGTAATGTTCTGGTTGATCTCAATGAACTTGGCCACATAGGCTTTGTTCTGCAGGCTGAAATACTGGTTGAGGAATGCGCCGCGGTCCCGCGGGTCCACCTGGGGCAGCAGGTTCAGGTAGTTTTCCTGCCCGGCTTCCCGGTTGGCGATCGGCTCCGCTGCACCGTTCAGGGCGGCGCGCAGATGTTCCGGCAAAAGAGGTGCCGCAAACATAACCGCCAGCGGCAGCAGGAACCAGGCGATCACCAGCCCACGGGCGGCATCGCTCAAACCGAGGGAGCCCGCCACGCCAAGGCTGGTCACATCCACGCTCTTGACGCCGAACAGCATGTTGAACACTTCCACCAAGCCAAAGCTGCCGCCAGCGCCGCCGCAGGCAATGATTGCCTGCCCCAGCACCGCGTAAGAAGCAAGGTAGGCCCCCCACATGAGAACCGTATTGAGCAGCAGCCGCCACAGGTTGACGCGGCGCAGATCCTTGAAGGTATTGATGAGACTCCAGCAGAACACAAGGCCGTCCAGCTTGATGGTATCATTGAAAATGCTGCACACGGCCAGGCAACACCGCTTGAGCAGGTCCCGCAGCAGCACCACCAGCACCAGGGCGGCGGCCAGCAGCAGCGCAAAAACCAGATAATACCGCGCCGCGCCCAAAACCGCAGCGCCGCCCAGCCCGGCCAGCCGGAACCCGCCGAACAGCAGCGCCACCACCCACACATCCAGAAAGCGATCCATGATGACAGTGGCAAAAGCAAAGCCTGTTCCGGTTTTCATTTTGCGGCCAGCCAGAGCGGCGCGCAGAAAATCGCCCACATGGAATGGCAGCAGAAAGTTGACGGCATAGCCCCCGGCCATGGCGCGCAGCAGGCTGCGGCGCTGGGGGTATTCATAAATGCGGATGAACTGTTCCCACCGGAGCAGGCGGAACACATGCCCCAGCAGCACCAATGCCGCGGAGGAAAGCAGCAATAATAAAATGGTTCCGAAAGGTTGCATCGGCGGTCACCTGAATCAGTTAGTTTATCAAGGTGTATCTGAAAACAAAGAAAATGACGGATATTTCGCAAACACAAGCAGGATTTAAGGCAAAGAGCCGCAGGAATCCTTTGTGGATTCCAAGGCTTTTTAACGCAAAATCCCGCTGTGTTTGTAGAAATAGACTAAATTTTCGACTTTTCTGATACACCCGGGAAATTACATCAGCATTTCAAACGCGGCCTTGTTGGCTTCCTGTTCCGCCTGGGCATACTCCGCCGGGGTGCCAAAGGGCAGGTGCAGATCAGTTGCAAATCCGCGCAGGTCCGCCCCACGGGCGGCCAGCACGTTGTAAATGCCGGAAACAAAAAATTCTTTATAATCGCAGTGGTTCAGGTACTCTGCACAGGCGGAAGCATAGAGCTGCTTATTTTTGAAGTAATACGCCCCGCAGATGGCATCATGGCTGACGACCTGCTTTTCCACCGTGTGGCACACCCTGCCGTCGGCCCCATATTGCAGGTAGCTGTAGGCCGGGGAGTCGCTGGCAAAGGTCAGCAGTGCGCCGTCCGGGCCGTTGGCAAAATCGCCCGCCTTGCAAAACTCATTGAACGGCTTGCAGAGGAACAGGTGGTCGCAGTCATTAAAGAGCAGCGGCTCATCGTCCGGCAGGCTTTCCGCCCCGCGCAGGGCGGTGATGGCGGCGCCCTCCGTCACTTCGGGCAGGGCCACGATTTTGGCATCGGGGTAATAGGTTTTGATTTCCCGGTCAATGGCATGGTCACGGATATGCTCCTCCAGCACCACAAAGGTGATATCGGCACAGTCCACAAATTTGGCAATGCTCTGGGTTGCCCAATAGAAAAACGGGCGGCCGTTGATCTCGATCAGGGGCTTGGGCATCACAAAGCCGTTTTCAAAAAAGCGGCTGCCGCGCCCGGCCATCGGCATTACAAGGTGCAGCTTTGCCATGTTATTCCCCTTTCGCATCGCGGGCAGCCAGCATGGCGCACTCGTTCTCGATCACGCGGCGCAGGCCTTCGCGGATGTCGATCTTCGGTTCCCAGCCATAGCACTCTTTGGCGTGGGTGTTATCGCACAGGGAATACTTGTTGACCTCGTGGTCCAGAATTTCCGGCTTGATGCCGTAAGCGCCGCCGTACAGCTCCGGGTACTTGGCCCAGTAATGGCTGGACGGGCAGTATTTGGCTTCGATCTGCTTGCCCATCAGCTCGCAGGCCGTGGCGTACAGTTCGCGGACGGAGTAGTTCTTGTTGCTGGAAACGTTGACGGCATCAAAGCCCGGCTGGTCCCACACGCGCATGGCCAGGTCGATAAGGTCATCCACATAGATATAATCGCGGCGCTGGTTGCCGTCCGAATGGAACTCCGGCACGCGGTCATAGTACAGCTCGCGGATCATATAGCCCACAAACGGCGGCTGCTTGCGCAGGCAGTCAATGTGCGGGCCGTAAACGTTGGCAAAGCGCAGGCAGGTGATGTTCATGCCGTAGGTATCGGCAAAGCTTTGGCAGAACCGCTCGCCGCAGTATTTGGTGTTGGGGTAGATCAGGGTGGGCGGGTTGAAGCTGGATTCCACAGTCGGGAATTCGGTTTCATTCTCATACATCGCATTGGTGGATGCCTGGATGACATGCTTAACGCCGGTGCGGCGGGCGTTTTCCAGCACATTGACAAGGCCCAGCGTGTTGACGCTGACGGCCTCCACCGGGTCGCTCTGGCAGTCCGGCAGGGGGGCAATGCCCGCAATGTTATAGACGATATCAAACTTTTCCTGCTCAAACAGGGCTTTCATGCCCTCTTTATCGCGGATATCCATCTTGATGACATCGGCGGAAAAATCATGGTCGTCAAAATGCAGGTTATCGGCGCTGCCATAGCTGTAGTTATCCACACCAATGGCGGTATGGCCGTTTTTCCACAATGCATGCATAAGCTGGCCGCCGATAAACCCGGCAGCACCCGTTACCAGAACCTTCATAATCAACATCCCCCTTTACAGATTGGAAGCAATGATGGTGCTTGTATATTCTTCGATTGGTTTTTCCCGCCATTCGCGGGTCACAAACTCGTTTTTGTTTTTCAGGTAGCGCCCACACAGTTTGAGCAGGCTGACGCCAAAGCTGGTCAGTTTGTTGTTGGATACCTGGTCTTCCTCCCGCCAGCTGATGGGGAAGAAAAGGACTTTCTGCTTGAGGTGGCAGAGGGCCAGGATCATGCAGTCATTAAAATACAACGTATCCGGAAATTTTTTATAATAACCGTTTGCCAGCGGTGGCACGGCGTACAGGTTCAGGCCGCTGCCCAGGTCGGTGATTTTGTGCCCGGCCACCAGGCTGAACAGCCAGTTAAAGCCATAATTGCCCACCACACGCAGAGTGCTGTAGCCCTTGATGCGGCTTTCCGGCATAAAACGGGAGCCAAGGCAGCAATCATACTTACGGTGGCGGCCGCTGTGTACCAGGGGCAGCACATCGCGGATATCGCCCTGGTCGTCGCCATGCAGCACAATCAGGTAGTCGAAGTTATGCTGAACGGCGTACTGGAATGCCACTTTATGGCTGCCGCCCAGGCCATAGTTCTGGTCGTTGCGCAGCAGGCGGACCGGGGCCTGCGGGTGGGCCTGCATCCAGCTTTGCACGGCGACTTCGGTGCCGTCGGTGGAGCGGTTATTGACCACGATGCACTCAGTGACCATAGCGGCCACCTGACGGTCCAGCAGCTGGTTCAGCACACGGGGCACCTGTTTTTCACAGTTATAGGCAGGGATAAAAACAAGAAAGCGTTCCGGCATAGGGCAAGCCTCCTGAACAAGATATTTTGATTGATTATAGAATACTATATTTGGGGCGGGGGGTCAAATTGGAAGGAGCGAAGATTGAATTAGAAATTAGGAATGAGGAATTAGTAATTACATGAACCTTTGGTTATGCATTGTAGGGAACGGTCTTGACCGTTCCCTACAAACTGGGTGAAAAGGTACATTTATCCTAAACCGACCGGTTCAGAACGCCCACAAACTTTCCACATTTTTTCCTGTGCTTGTGGAAAGCTCAATCAACTACCAGCACTTGCAGGTGGGCGGTGCCGTGGGTGACGGGGTAGCGGGCGGTGATGGTAAAGTTTTCTTCGATCCAGGCATGGAACGCGGCCATATCGCGCACTTCGGCTTCATCATACAGAATCACATCGGGACGCTTCTCGGGCAGTTCCTCATAATACTGGATGAACCGCGGGTCGCTGTCGGTACCGGAGATGACGGACGCCTGACCGATGGTCAAGGTTCCTCCCGCCATCATAAAGCCAAGGCCGTGCTGCTCGCCAATAGCCTGCAGCACCTGCTTGCCCGCAAAGGGTTCCAGCGCTTCGTACAGGGCCATCTGCATATCGGCGGCTTTTTCGTCCGCCCAGGTCCCTGCGGCGGGGCCTGCGGTGATCTGCTTCAGGTTGGCTGTTGCCACATTGGCAGGCTTCCAACCCGTTACCAGAACGCACCAGAACCGGCACACCAGCAAAAATACCAGCAGCGCCGCCAGCACACACTGGCCCTGGGGCAGTTTTTCCTGCTCCGGATTCTCCTGCCTGCGTGCCAGCATGGCAAAGCAGCCGCAGAGCGCGGGCCAGGTCAGATACATAAAGGTAGCCGAAAAGCCCAGCAGCGTAGAGCGCAGAATGAACGCATACGCCGCCATGCCCGGCAGAAAGCCCAGCCAGAACAGCGGCTCCCACGCCGTGCCGCGCCCCTTGCGGAACGCCCAGGCCGCCGCCAGCACCAGCGCCGGCATAAAATAGCGCTCATCGGAGCTGGAGTCCGCCACAGCGCGCACCACGCAGAGCAGAGCCGCCAGAATGGCCCAAAGGTTCAGGGCAAGGCCGATCCAATCCCGTTTTTGGCGGGTTTTGGCCCACCACAGCAGGCAGAGCACCACGCTGGCGGCCAGCGGCTTTGCCAGGAATTTGGCGGTGTTCAGTGCCTGGCTTGCCAACAGGGCCAGCCGCTGGCTTGTGGTAAAATCATACTGCGGGTCGTTCAGGATCAGGCTGACGCGCTGCAAAAACACGGTAAGCCCCATGCCGGGCAGCACATACGCCAGAAACGCTGCCGCACAGGCCATACAGCCCAGCACAAACAGCACCGCGCCGCGGGGGATCTTACAGATCGTCGGCTCCTTGCCGCGGCGGCCCAGCAGCACCATGCCGATAAAAATCATCGCCGCCGCCAGTGCGCTTTGCGGGAACGCCAGAAAGCTGAAGCAGGCGCACACCGCCCCCAGCACTACCAGCCATGGGCGGCGGAAACCATGGGTGTAATAATGGTAAAAGCACAAAAATGCCGCCACGGTGAAGTGGAACTGCTGGCTGATATAATCCGGCCCCAGGAACCACTTGGGGGTGTAGACAAACAGCACCACCGCGCTCAGCAGCGCCCCATGGCGGCCAATGGTCTGCTTGAAATCGCGGTAAAATACCGCGCTCATGGCCGTTTTGCAGACCAGCACCACAGTGCGCACAAACAGCAGCGCCCCGGTGGTTGTGCCTGCAATGGCGGTATACAGAGCCAGCACCAGCGCTGCCGGTAAGGCCGAAAGCTGGTGCGGCTCCCACATGGTATAAAACAGCCGGTCCCCCTTTACCAGGCGGAAGCCCAGGGAGAACGCATATTCTTCATCAATTTCCAGCCCCACAAACAGCGTTTTGGCCATGGCGAGAACCGCCAGAACCAGCAGCACCGGGGTTAAAATTCTCCACAGGCGGTCCTGTGCATTTTTTTGCGGCATAGGCCGCCCCTCCTCTATTGTTTGATTTCATGTAAGGCAAAGCGACGGGCGCACAATGTGCGCCCCTACGGGAGTTCTGCAATTTCTAATTGCTAATTAGGTTACAGGTGTTTTTGCAGCAGTTTGTCCCTTGCGCACAGCAAATACGGCAGGTAGTTTTCGCAAAAGGCTTCCCATTTGCATTGCAGCCAGCTGCGGGTGTGCTGAGAATGGTGTTTGACCGCCGCCACATCAAAGTAGCGGGATTTATTGCGCACAATGATTTTTTGCTCAAAGGGCATCTGCCAGCCTTCCGGGTACCAGTAAGTGGGGGGCAACAGGCGGTAGCTGCCGGGGTGTTCGGCGGCATAGCGGTTCAGCTGGCTTTCGTCATGCCACAGGGGCACCACGCCGTTGCGGATATCCTGCTCTGTGCGGCGGTCCAGCTCTTTGCACATGGCCAGGAATGCCGCGGAGGTACCGCCGTTCAGTCCGCCGGAAACATAGTCCCGCCCGCAGTTGTACGGGATATAGGCCGTACATCTGGGGTTGCGGTCATAGCTGTAAAACATCGGCTTTTTGTTCCAGAACCCCGGCTGCTGGACCAGCAGCAACTGTTCCCCCTGCTGCGGACGGGGCAAAAATTCTTCCGGGGTAATGACCTCCCGGCAGGTCAGGTTGGCGTTGAAAAAGAAGAGATAATCCAGCTGTTCCAACGCCTTTTCCTGGGTTAGGAAAATCGCAAAGCGCTTCATGGTGCTCAGCGGCCAGTCATAGGCGGGCTGGTCAATGCGGTGCACAGCGGGGTCATCCTCGTGAGCGATGGACGGTGCATCGGTAAAGATAAAGTATTCTTTTTTGCAGCCGGGTAAAAAGTTCCGGCTGAAAGTTTCATAAAATTCCGGCCAGAACACGGTGTATTTGCCGGTGCAGATATACAGCATGCCAATGGTTGCCATGTTGTGTTTCCCCCTTAACGATGGGTAATTTTTTGCCAAAGGCGGCCAGCCTGGGTGCGCAGATAGGCGGCATCGCTGGTCCAGATATAAAACGCAAGGTTCAGCAGGTTGGGCAGGATGCAGACCACAACGGCCCGCCCCAGCAGCCCCAGAATACCGCCGGGCAGCAGGGCGCACACGCGGTAGCTGCCTGCCATAAGTACCACAAGGGTGACAAGATGCACCGCCTGCACCCGCAGGTAGCGCCAGCCGCTGCCGCGCATATACTGGCGGCAAACCACAATGCCGCGCCCCACCCACATAATGCAGTGGGCCACAACGGTAGCCGCCACAATGCCGGTAATGCCAAACGCCGGGAAGAGTGCAAAGCTTAAAATCAGGTTTGTGGCGGCAGAGGCGACCATGAACCACTGGTCCTGCTCAAAGTGGCCCAGCACGGCGCGGTAGGAGCCGAGCATCCGGTGGTTCCAGCCCACATATTCGTTCAGGCTGAACACAATAACAAAGCCCAGCGGCAGCAGGCGGTCACTGCCCATCCACAGGCTGATAAACGGCTGGAACAGGCAGAGATATGCCGTTGCCACAAAGCTGCCGAAAAAATAGCTGAACAGATCCAGCCCCCAGAACACCTGTTTATCATGGGCGTTGGCTGTGGCGGATTTATCGTACACGATATTGCCGATGGCTGCGGCAAAGCTGTCCATGATTTTATTACCGATGTTGGTAGCGCTGTCCGACACGGTGGTATAGTTGCCAAGGTTAGCCGTCATAGCGCTGCCCGCCATACGGCTGGTGACGATGGTATCGGACGAGCCGTAAATGGTGTTGGACAGGCGGTGAACCAGGTAATACTTGAGGTCATGGAAGATGCCAAGATCCTTGAAATCCCGCAAAGTAACCTTGACCTCGTGCAGTTCGGGGAAGTCCTTTTTATACCGCGCTGCCACCACCAGGTTGGCACCGGTGTTGAACAGGATGCTGACGCCGAAATACAAAATATAGTTTGGCAGCCACAGCGCAATGGCAATGCGGGCCAGATAGTTGGCAACATTAAAGCAGAAGTCGATGCGGGTACACAGGTACCCCTGCTGGGTGCAGGTGTACATCAGCCGCCGGGTGACAAGGAAATAGCCCGACAGCGTGGAGATGGTGTTGAGCAGGTAAACGGTATAGGCCGTCTGGATGCTGGCCACGCCGGGCATGATCCACGGCAGGGCCAGCGCCCCAATGCCCGCCAGCACGCAGATAACCACACCCACGGCGCGGTATGCCCATTTATACATGGACATATATTTGCTGATCTTCTCGGTATCCTTGGCGGCGATCTGTTCATACAGGCGGTAGCTGATGACGCTGCCAACACCGAATTCCGCGATGGAGAAAAAGTTGAACAGCTTATCCACCACCTGGGATGCGGCGGTGATATCGTTGCCAAAGTTAAATACCAGCAGCCGCCGCGTGGCAAAGCCCAGCAACATCAGCAGCAGGCTGGACCCCAGCGCATAGACCAGGTTCAAAATTGTTTTTTGTGTACGCAATCAGGTGTTCTCCTAGGTGATTTGTTTGGGCAGGGTGATGCGGCCAGGTGCAGCGGGGTCGGGTGACCCCACCCTACGGGGCATGGAGCCGAAACCGGCATTTACGGCAGAGGTTCATGGGGCATCGGGGGACGCCGCCCCCTACAATGGGTGCAGAGCTTTATTTCCGTTTCAGCAGCCCGGCCGCCCAAAGGGCAAAGCGGGGGCCGAAGTGGTTGAGGAGGAAGGCAAACAGCTTCCAGTCCGGGCGGGTGTTCTCGTCCCCCAGTTTCCAGAGTGCTTTGCAGGCGGTCAGGCCGGGGGCACAGGCGGCGCGTACCTCGGCATCACGGCAGGCAGCGCCGCGGGCCTGCGGCCAGAACACATTGGCGGTGCGCCGCCAGATCTCGGCTTGCTCCGCCGGGGTCCAGGGGCAGTCCGGCGCGGCGAACATTTTTTCAAACCGGTGGATGACCGCCGCGATGCCCGCAAAATGTTTGGCAAGGCCCGCGTTCAACAGGCTGCCCGCCCGGTTGGCGCGGTAGACCACCAGCTCCACATCCAGGTAATACAGCTTGGGGCAGGCACCGGCCAGCACCAGGTCAAAGGGATAATCCTCCGCCCAGCGAACCTCATTCCAGAACAGCAGGTTATACCTGGCCAGGAATTCCCGATCAATACAAAAGCGCCAGACCGCCCAGTGGCCTGCGGCATACAGCCGCGCCACGCGGGCGGCGTAATCGGGGTCGGCATCCGGGCCGGGGGTGAACCGCTCCACCGGGCCGGGGTAAGGCTTGGCATCCATGCCCTGGCTTTCGTCCTGCTCCAGATAGCGGCAGACATACCAGCGGTAACCCGGCGCGGCAGCCAGGGCGGCGCGCAGCTTTTCCAGCATATGGGGCGGCCAGTAATCGTCGCTGTCCAAAAACAGCAGCCACTTGCCCTTGGCGGCCTTGATGCCGGTATTGCGCGCGGCGGCCAGCCCGCCGTTGGCACGGTGGATGACCGTAACGCCGGGGCAGAGCTGGGCAAAAGCATCACACATGGCGGGGCAGGCATCCGTGGAGCCATCGTCCACCAGGATGCACTCCCAGTCCGCCGGGCCGGCCTGCTCCACCACGCTTTTGACGCAGGCAGAAAGATAAGCCTGCACATTATACACCGGCACAATGACCGAAAATGTGATGTTTCCTGTGCGTTCCATCGCAGTTGTTTCCTTTACTTTGTCGGGATCAATGTCCAGTCGTGGTCATACAGGGCGGTCTTTTTGCCGTTGGCGTACCAGCGGTCCGGCGCGATCACACAGCGGCCCGGCACACCGGCCAGCCACTGTCCCCACCAGCTGAAGGTGGAGTTGCTCAGCACAAACGCCCGGCAGCGGCGCATCAGGGCAAGGTCCGCCGCGGCACTTTTTGCCCCGGTGCTGTAATGCACCGGCAGGCCCGCAGCGTCCAGATGCTGCCGCACATAGGCGGGGTCGTCTGAAAAGACAAACAGTTCCGCCTGGGGCAGGCTTTGGCTCACCGTGCGGCAGGCGGCAGCGTAATACTCCGGCGTACAGACCTGCAGGGCCGCATTCTGCGGCAGCAGATAGTCCCCGCAGCGCCAATGCAGGCAGACGGGGAACGGGCTTGCCTCAATTTCCCGCGCAAAGGCGGCGGCCGCAGCGGTAAAGCCGTGTTCCGGGGTCTCAATGGGCAGCAGCTCCGCCCGGATAGTTTCAGCCTGATCCTTAAAATAATCTGCCCCCTGGAAGTATCCCCAGGCCAGAAAGTTTTTGGCGTGACCGCGCTTGGCGGGGGTAAAGCCTTCCGTCGCAAAATGCAGGCCGATGGCATTCAGCATAGGGGCCATGCGGGCTTCAAAGGGGTGCCAGTCCCGGGCCATCAGGCCCACACGCTGTTCGTGGCGGATCATCAGGGCCTTGGCGGCGTTCTGCACCGGCAGGTGCCGCTTGGCAAAGCCTGCATCTGTGATGAACTGCACCTCTGAGCTGATATGCAGTGCCTGCAATGCCAATGCAGTGTGGGCCGGGGAGCCGGTTTTCCAGTCCTGCCGGTCAATCAAAGTGACAGGCTCCTGGCAGCACAGGCCCATGGCGCGGGCAAAGGCATACACAAACATCTGGTTGCCCAGCCCGCCGGAAAGCTCGGCGTAAATCATCGTGCGCCCTCCCCTGCCACTTTATCATACACCTGCTCCATGCGGTGTGCAGCGGTTTTCAGCTCATAACCGGCAGCGGCCAGCGTGGGCCAATAGTCCGCGTGCGGCCCACCGGGAGCAATGGAATCCGCCGTTTTGGCCCACTCTTCAAACGGGGCACTGAGCGGCAGGAAATGCACCAGCTCGGTCACCGAGCCATCCCCCGGCACATTGGTGGAGGCCAGGCAGGGCACGCCGCAGCCCTGGGCTTCCACCAGGGTAACGGGGCTGCCCTCAAAGTTGCTGGGCAGCAAAAACAGGTCAAAGGCATTCATATAGTCGGGCACATTGTTCTGCACCCCGGCAAACAGCACCCGGTCCGCCACGCCAAGCTGGGCGGCAAGTTCCCGCATGGGCTGTTCCTGCTCGCCGCCGCCCACCAGCAGCAGCTTCCAGCGGGGGTCCTGCTGCACCATGGCTGCAAACACCCGGATGAGGTAGAGCGGGTTTTTCTGGTGGTTGAGCCGCCCTACAAACCCGGCCAGGCGCTCGGTTCCGGCAATGCCGTACTGGGCGCGGATTGCCGTGCGCGCCGCGGCATTGGGGTAAAAGCGGGCTTGGTCCACCGCATTGCAGGCAACGGAAAAGTTCGGCCTGCGGTCGATATGGTCACCAAATACAAACCGGCCCGCCGCCACGCCGCAGCCCAGAAAGTAATCTGCAAACAGCTGGTACACCAGATGGGCGGCGCGCCAGGTCAGCGTCATGGGCGGGTAAACGATATGGCTGTGCACAATGATCTTGGCATGGGGGCAGAGCACCCGCATCATACCGCAGACGGGCGCGCCGATTTTGCTGGCGGTATGGTAATGGATGATATCGTAATCCTTATGGTTTTTCAGATGCTGGTACAGTGCGTGGATACGGGCTTTTTTGTTGTCCGGCACTGCGATGATACGCACTCCCGCTGCTTCCAGTGCGGGTGCGCAGGAAGCCTGGTCCGGCGGGCAAAGGCCGACAAACAGATCCACCTGGTAGCGGGTAAGGTCCAGATTGAGCAGAAGGTTCTGCACATAGCGCTGCACCCCGCTTTGCACGCCAAGGTGGTTGCTGATCATCAGGATCTTCATGGATACGGCTCCTTTGCACATCTGGATTCGGGCGGACGGTTTGTTATAACGTAATTTTGGGGGCGCAGGTTCTACCAGTAGCTGCCACCCTCCACCGCCTGCTTGTTGGCGGGCTGTTCGGCGGGGGCTGGGCGCACCCAGGCAGGGTTATACAGCTTGCTGATTTGGGGGTGGGTGTCCCACCGGCGGCCCTTGATGCCAAACAGCAGCTGCGTAGCGCCGCTCATCTGGATGGCAACATGGCCGGTGTCCCGCGCATGGGCGGCCAGCGGCAGGCCGTAAGCACCCGCCCCGATAATGGCGACCTCATAATCGCAGGCATCCATCTGGGTTTCCATTGCGGTAAGGGCATCAAACCAGGTATCATACCCGGTTTTCTGCCCGGCAAGGCCCTGCACCGCCGGGATGACGGTCAGGGAGGCCAGTTCCGGCAGAGTGTTTACCCCGCCGGGGGCGTTGGTGAACAGCTCCCCGCGCTTTTGGTACTGGGCGCGGATGGTATCCGCAAAGGGGTGTACCACCAGCACATGCTTGCCGGCCAGTGCGGCGCTCCAGGGGTTGGCATAATAATATGGTTCCAGCGCGCGCAGCTGGGTAAAGCGGGTGCCGTGGCAGCCGTCGATCACCTGCCGCTCGGCCCCCACATCCCACAGCGCCAGCAGGTCCGCCCCCTGAGCGCAAGAAGTATACAGCTTGCAGAAGCGGTTCAGCGCTTTATCATCGGTAGGAAACACACCGGACAGGGTGTTGATCTCACCCCTGGTTTTCTCAGTATATTTCCCGGTCAAATATTCGGCCACGGTGCGCATCTCGGTTGCACCGCAGCGGCCGAACAGAAATGGCTGCCCGGCGCGGATGGCATCGGCAGCAGCCGCATTGCCCTGTTCCGCGGGCAGAATGATCAGGCCGCGGTATTTCCACCGGAAGCGCAGCCCTTTATAGGTATTGCGCAGTACCTCCAGCAAGGCTCCATCATTATCCACGGCGGTTTCCTCCTTGTTTGCCCAGCATGGCCAGGGCGGTTTCGGCGCTGTTTGCCCACAGGAAATGTTCATTCACACGGCGCTGGGCAGCGTGGCCGCAGGCCGGGTCCGCCGCTGCTTTCTGGATGGCCTCAGCAAACTGGGCGGGGGTATCGGCAAAATAGCCGCTGGTGCCGGGCTCTATGATCAGATCCGGCCCCGGCGCATGGCGGGCAACCGGCGGGCAGCCCGCATACATGGCTTCCAGCAGGCTCATGCCAAAAATTTCGCCGTCATTAAAGTTCACAAACACATCGCAGGCATGGTAATAGGCCTGCACGGTTGCGTTGGGCAGCTGGGGAATGCAGGTACAGCGGTTTTCCAGCTTGTGGGTGCGCAGGGCATCCTGCAGTTCCCCCGTCAGGCTCCCCTGCCCGATGACCACCGCGTTCCAGCTGCGGGGCAGTGCTTCCAGCACCGGCACCAGGTCCAGCGGGCGCTTGTAGGAATCCAGCCGCCCCACAAAAACAAGATAGTTGGCTTTGGGGTCCAGCTTCAAAAATTCCCGCAGTTCATGTTTTTCCCCATTTGCATTGGGGATGATGGCGGTATCCAGCCCAACGGGCATTACCCCGGCGCAGGGCACATGCAGCTGTTCCAGCTGGGCGGCCACGGCGGGGGTTTTGGCATAGGTGGGGGTTTTGCGGTAGATAGCCAGGTTGCGGCGGCACAAAAGGTCCATCACAGCCCGCATAACCGAGTTTTCGGACGTACTTTTGATGGCCCCCAGCTGGCTGTAGAAAAAGATATCGTGATCCCGGCAAAAGCGGTACAGCCCCGGCACGCCGAGGGCGTTATCCCCCATCACATGCACGGCGTCCACATGCTCGTTCAGCAGCGGCTGCCAGGTACGGTAAAAGGCACTGACCCCGGCTTTGCGGGCCGGCACATAATAGATGCGCACATTGGGCTCCAGGTCCTCGCTGGTCACAGCTTCGGGGGCGGCGTCCGGGTCCGGGTACAGTACAACAGCCCGGCAGCCCAGGGCGGCAAACGCCCGTGCAAGGCCAACCTCCTGCCGGTTATAGGCTCCTTTTTTGCCGGATGCCCCGCAGTACAGCTGCGGGATGGCAATGGTTCGCATAAGCTTTGCTACTCCAATTTATTTTTAGGGCAATACCGCATAATTCTAAGTGCCGATACGGCGAGCGAGGTGCG
>ERZ1034969.524-NODE-524-length-22338-cov-18.303281_pt1 | contig 22338 bp, 32 predicted proteins | sample MGYA00520624_ERZ1034969 | MGnify/ENA primary metagenome ERZ1034969 (study PRJEB33766, sample SAMN09781776) | gut metagenome | biome: gut microbiome | host: Homo sapiens | place: Madagascar | study: EMG produced TPA metagenomics assembly of the PRJNA485056 data...
ATGGTGAACTACCCATTGTCTAAAGCCAATGGGCTTCCTGCTTCGCAGACCTCGTTTCTACGTTCCACTCCGGTCGGAGCAGAACAAACATCCACCGGATGTTTTGCTCCCTACTATCTCCACAGGCGTTAATTCGGGCAGTCCCTGCCCTATATTGTTATTTTTATGCTATTTGTCTTAATCCTTCTTCCAGTATATTCTTTGCTGCATTGATATCCCTGTCATGATTTGTTCCACAGACAGGACATATCCATTCCCTTACTGACAGATTTTTCGTCTCTGTATTTTGGTATCCACAGACTGAACACAATTGACTACTGGCATAGAATGTATCTATTTTGACATATTTTCTGCCATTCCACTTGGCCTTATATTCTAACTGTCTTGTCAGCTCATGCCATGATACATCACTTATGGACTTTGCCAAATGATGATTTTTTACCATGTTTTTTATCTGCAAATCTTCCGAAACTATCACTTGGTTTTCGCTGATAATCTCATGTGACATCTTGTGCAGATAATCTTTTCTGGTATTTGTTATTTTCTCATGGCATAATGCTATCTTTTTCTTTGTTTTGTAGTAATTTTGACTTCTTTTCTCTTTATGGGCTAACTGCCTTTGCAGTTTCACCAGTTTCTTTTCGTATTTTCTGATGATTTTGGGATTTTCGTATTTTTTTCCATCAGAAGTAATACATAACTCCTTGATACCTAAATCTATTCCGGTATTTTGATTTGTATGTGGCAGTTCCGTGTGTTCTGTTTCCACTAAAATTGATACATAATATTTTCCACTCGGAACTTGTGATATCGTTGCCGATTTTATCTGTCCACTAAAATTTCTATGCAGTTTTGCTTTTATACCTTTTAATTTAGGCAGTTTTACTCTATTGCACCCGAAATCTACTGTTATATTGCCATTCGTAAAATTTGTTGTATATGACTTATGATTATCGTGTTTACTCTTAAACTTCGGATAACCTGCATGTTCCTTAAAAAATTTTTGGTATGCAGCATCCATGTTGTAAATCGCATTTGTCAGAGCAAATTTATCCACTTCTTTCAGCCATTCATATTCTTTCTTTAATTGTCTGTTGCAGTAATTGTTACAGTCAGTTTTACTAACTGTTTTTTTCTCTTTCTCATATACTTCTTTCCGGTATGCCAGTGTCTGATTATATACAAAACGGCAACAGCCAAATGTTTTTGCAATCTGTATTTTCTGCTCATTATTAGGGTATATTCTGTATTTATATGCCTTTAACATTCACTGTCACCCTCTTTCTCAACCTTGATTTTCTATATATCTTTTCAGCATTTCTTCCGATACATTTCCTACACTACAGGCAAAATATCCATCTATCCAAAAGGTATGTTCTTTCCAAAATTGTTTTCGTAAATATTGAGGATATCTTTTCCATATATCTTATTATCACACTGTGTCTCTGACATATCTCATACGAAAACTGTTTTATATCATCTGATATCTGCCTCGAAACCAGTAATTTCTTTCTATATTTGCAGACAAAAATAATGTGATATTGTAATAGGTATTTGTGTCTGTTTTTAGATTTCCATGTTCCCATGCCATGAGTATACAATAATTTCTGATTTTTGGCTACCTTAACCCACCGTCTAAAGCCAGTGGGATTGCGGTAGCCCTATTTCAAAAGTTGAAATATATCCAAACTTCTGTCCCTCTTCAATTGTTCCGGTTGCGATTGCTTTGGCTATTGAGGTTCTCAAAAAACTTTCTGCCTGCTCCTTGGATGTGGTTAAATAAAATTCCTGCCCAAAATCTTTTCTCTTTGCACATTTGGCAAGATCTGGATCTTTTACTTCACAATAACTTCCATGATAGAGAACCAATCCATCTTTTAAATCAAGCACTAATCTCTATCCCCTTCCTTTGCAAAAATTCTGTAATGTCTTCAAGCACAGCTTCATCACCTTCACAATGAAAAATCCCATAGCATTTTTCTATATATCCAAGAACATCGGCTTCTTTAAACAAGTGGATAATCTGTTCAACAGGTAAATGCCACTCTTCTGAAGCAAGCCGGATTAATCTTGTTTGCATGAAAGTAATCTCTGTTTTCTCACTCATAATGAATCCTCCTAATTTCTTGGTCAATAAAATTTTTGCTTAGAACTCTTTTTCACTGGCTCTCCATTCTCATTAATCTCTCCTTCAAGCCATGCCATAATACCAAAGTTACAAAACGGACAAGTTATTGCATCCTTATAGACTTCTTTCTCGCAGCGAGGGCATGTAACATATTCTTCATTTTTTATATCTTGCATATGATTATTCTCCTTTATCAGTTCCGATTTTCTTGATTCTGCAAACTTGAATTGAGATTTTATCTATTCTAAGGGATTTAATAACTGTTATATTTTGTTATCAAATATCTCTCAAGTCCTTGAAAACACTAAGTTTATCGCAGATGAGCTTTCCCTTATTGTTTTCCTTGTATTATATTGTCCCATGAGTGTTTACGAACTCTGATAAGGGCAAAAACAAGGGAAACAAAATCCTATAAAACAGTATAACACAAAATGAAAATTTACATAGAAAATAAATTTACAATTTTTCCGATTTTTCCGATATAAACCTGTTATCAATAAATACAAAAATAATTTATATTATCGTATCTATTGATATGATACGTATTTCAAAGAGTTACCAGAAGTTTTTGAAATCTTTTTCCCTTGTGATATTATCTAAAGCTCCTAATTTTATACTGATACATCAATAGAATTGCGAACTAACCTATTACCATTTTTGACAAGAGTAGATTCCACTGATTCTCTTGTGACATTATCAAGAATACTTGCTTCAATCAAAGTGACTGCTTCATCAGATCCAGAAATCCAAAATACTTTTGCAGTACCTTCCGTAACCTCCAAAGTGCAATCAATAGACAGTTCCTTACCGGCTTCTCTCTTTATGGAAGTTCCACCGAACAAATACGCTGTATCTGAAAAATTCTCATAATCAGCCGTATAAGTTCCCGTATACTCATCAATCCTTATTTCCTTTTTTCTTGACCACATGGACAATTACTGCAATCACAATGGCTGCAGCAACCACGCCGATCAAAGGGAGCCATGTGTCTACGATGCTTTGGAACACGGCATCCCATTTTACATTTTCAGGTAACATGATTTACACCTCCGATTTCTTTTGCTCTGTATACTGAATTACATGGAACAATAATGCCGATGCAATGTTATACTTGCCCGGAGGAGGAGCAATGCTTTTTTTAACTGATGTAGATCATGTGAGCTTTGAAAAAGCAAACGAGACACGGCAAAATAACCTCCAATCGGCTACCGTGTCCCTGCAAGTCGTCATAGGTTTGTGCAAACGCAAAGAAACCGCGATCAGGCCGCACCCGATAAATTTTCCAATTCTACGCATAACCGTTTCCTCACTGAACGAAAGTAAGGAACATGGCAAGCGCAACAATTCCCACCATCAGCAGCAGCCAAAAAACGCTGATTGCAGTTGATACAATATTGATAATGCTGCGGCTTTCCCTGCTCCGCACACATACCACCGAAAGAATCAGACCCAGCAGGACAAAAACGACATTGGCTCCGGCCCAAGCGGTTCGGGCTCCATCCGACAGCGAAAGGTGCAGAAGCGATGGGGCAAGAGCCGCCAGCGGTAGGATGCTCACAATGAGCGCAGCGATACTAACTGATTGAAGTTTTTTCTTTTCCATAGTTTTACCTCATTTCTTTTTTCCCAAATTGGGTGACAGCCAGCGCGAAAAACAGGCCAAACACTACAATCGCGCACGGCAGGAACGGAAACACCGAAAAAGCGGCGTCGGAAGTTTCTGCTGTAAAGTCATAGAGAGAGCAGGAAACGAGATAACCGCTGTAACAGTACGGGTAGGCGATCCACAGCGGCGTATTCGCAACCAATACACCGGGAATCACAAGCAGCAGATTTAATCCCACAGAAAGAAGCGGCTTTTCAAACAGCACAGTGATGGCCCACATAGCCGCAATGCACGGCAACATAGTCAGAAACAGCCCCAAGCACCATTTCAGAAGATATAGGATCGGCAGGGTTTCTGTTACTCCCATTGTCTGTGTCGCAATCAACCCAGCGATTACAAATACGACAAGAAACGCCACCATCTCCATAAACAGATAAAAGGTAAGCACACAGAATTTGGCAATGGATAATGCGCAGCGGCTGACCGGCAGCGCCAGCATTTTCAGAATCCCGTTATTTCCTGTTTCTCGTCCTGCGATCATCACGCAAACCACGATCATGCTGAATGGAAGCAGATAGTAGGCGTAAACAAGCGCACTTTGAATAAACATGGCAGGCCACGCATTGGTGTATTCCGGTGTAAAGTAGTTGCTCAAACTCGCAACCCCGGAAACCACCACCAATAAAGGTGCAATGAAAATCAGGGGTACGATTTTGGAGCGTTTTACTTTCATAAACTCGATTTTGAGTAAATCCAAAAAACTCATTTCTTATTATCCCTCCTTACTCGTAGCGTCTGTACTTCGCCAGCCACAAGCCCACAGCAAGGAACAACAGCGTTTCCACCACAGCGACAAGGGCAACCGTCGAATCAGGCTGGGCGCTCATGGCTACTGCTGGTTTCAGAATAATCAAAAAAGGATGCACCAGCAAAAGCGTCAGCCCCGAATTTGCAAGGGCCATACCACTCAGAAAACCGGCAACACCAATTCCAAGCGGCACCCACATATTTTCAAAGCGCGAGGAAATCAGCAGCATAAACGACAGTACCGGCATGGATGTAAGAAAAGAGTATCCGGCAAAGCGTACCAGCGTACCCATCTCAAACGCTCCGTCCGGCAAGTCCGTCATTCCGATCTGTGCAAGTGCCAGATTTTGCAGCACGATTGCAACCAAAAACATGACCGTTAGAATCAGAAATTTGCACAGATACATGGCCGGGACGCTGACGGGAAGCATATACATCTTCTTTACGGCGCTTCCCTTAAATTCCATGTTGTAGATCATGCAGGTAGCAACCACGATACCGAACAGATTCAGCACCATAATCATGCCGTAGAGCTGGGTCAACAAGACATCCATCGGGGCCAGCGGCAGATTCAGAAGTGTGTCTTTCCGTACAATGAAATTGACAAATGCGTAGGCGGCTCCCAAGACACCAACGGCCAGCAGCACGGGAATCACGCCGGTTCGCTTTTCTTTCCGAAGTTCGATTGCCAGCGTTTTCATAATTTTGCCCTCTGCTTTCTGTCCATGTTATCTTTCTCAACCATAGAAAGGAACACATCTTCCAGATTGTCCGCAGCGAAGCCGGATTGCAGGGCGTATTGACGCAGATCATTCATGCTTCCCTCAAACAGTAGCCGCCCGTGGTTGAGAATCCCAATGTCATCTGCAATCAATTCGATTTCAGACAGCATATGGGACGAGATCAGCACCGTGCAGTCGTAAAGGCTGGGCAAGGATTTTACCAGATTGCGGATTTCGTGGATACCAGACGGGTCAAGACCGTTTGTGGGTTCGTCCAGAATCAGAATCGGCGGACGCCCCAAGAGCGCCCCGGCAAGGCCCAAGCGTTGCTTCATTCCCAGCGAATACTGTTTTGCCAGCCGGTCGCCAAACTCGGTCAGCCCTACCAGTTCCAGAGCATCTTCCACATCCGCTTTCGGCAGTCCCAAAATGCGGCGGATAATGTCAAGATTTTCCCGCCCGGTGAGATTCGCGTAGAAAGACGGCGCTTCGATGAAAGAACCGATCTCTTTGAGAATGGCAATCCGATCCTGCGGAAACTGTTTCCCATCAATGGTAAAGCTGCCTTTTGTGGGAGCGGTCAACCCCAACAGCATTTTCATGGTAGTGGATTTGCCTGCCCCGTTCGGGCCAAGAAAACCATAAATGCTGCCCTTGCGAATATGAAGCGAAACATGATTGACCGAAGTGAAGTTCTTATATTTCTTGGTCAACTGTTCCGTTGTAATGATATAGTCCATAGAAACATCTCCTTTCGATGCTTCTATGGTACAACTTCAACCTGACATCTACATTCTCCCGTCCTTACTTTTACCTTACTTTTCAAGGAACAAGAACGCAGAATGGACAGCCCATGATATAATAGAAACAAATAAAATCAGATTGGAGAAACTGCTATGGATAATTCCTTTTTACATACTAAAAGGCTCCTGTTGGTAGATGATGAACAGGAACTATTGAAAATGGTTTCAGATATATTGAAAGATGCAGGATTTGAAACTGTCCTTACCGCAATGACGGTCAAAGAAGCTATTTTGACCGCAAAAGAGGAAACTCCCGATTTAATTGTTTTGGATGTCATGCTGCCGGATGGGGATGGCTTTTCTCTGATGCAACATTTCCACACTTTTACCAATGTGCCGATCATTTTCTTAACAGCAAAGGACGAAGCAGCAGACAAATTATCGGGATTGGGGCTTGGTGCAGATGACTACATTTCTAAGCCCTTTATGCCGCAGGAACTGTTACTGCGTATCTATGCGGTACTGCGGCGGACCTACAAAGAGGATTCACCGCTGCTTGTTTTGGATGGATGTACGATTGATTTCAGCCGGGCCGAAGTCCATAAGGGCAGCGAAATTATTTCCCTGACAGCCAAAGAACATACTTTACTTGAAACGCTTGCCCGTAATGCTGGAAAGATTGTTACCGTAGATGCTCTTTGTGAAGCCCTCTGGGGGGATAATCCTTTTGGCTACGAAAACAGCCTCAATGCTCATGTCCGGCGCGTCCGGGAAAAGATTGAAACCGATCCATCAAAACCCGTGTCCCTAATAACCATTAAAGGATTAGGCTATAAGCTGATAGCAAGGAAGTGATGTCATGAAATCATTCGGAAGTTATATATCTAAATATCTTGTGTCGTTCGTTGCCTTTATTCTGATATTGCTTTTTCTTAATGCAGTAGTATTCGGTCTGACTTTTCAAAAGATTGTGACCGAGGATTATGGCGATTCATCCCCGCAAGCCATGTTGGAAATGACTGCTACCGCCGCTACGCCGGAACAATTATCGGATGAGGCGGTGCAAATGCTCCGACAGAATCATATTTGGGCGATCTACTTGAATACAGATGGTCAATGTTATTGGTCGGTTGATTTGCCGGACAATGTGCCGAAAAATTACACAATTCAAGATGTCGCACTATTTTCAAAAGGGTATATTGAGGATTACCCGGTTTTTATTTGGAACACCGATGATGGGTTGTTGGTGCTGGGCTATCCAACAGACAGCTACACAAAACTCACCAGCAATTACTATTCCATTGCAGCACTTCAACGACTCCCCATCTTTGTGCTGGGGATGCTTGGCTTGGATTTGCTGTGCCTCTTTTCAGCCTATTACTTTTCCAAACGCAGAATCATTCACAATACCGAACCGATTGTGTCCGCTGTGGAAACTTTGGCAGACGGAAAGCCAGTTTCACTTCATATCAGCGGAGAACTATCGGAAATTGCAAGCAGTGTAAACAAAGCTTCTTCCATTTTGAATAGGCAAAATGAAGCGCGGGCGAACTGGATCAGCGGCGTTTCCCATGACATCCGCACACCTCTCTCCATGATTATGGGGTATGCGGGCCGTATTGCAGAAAGTAAAGCTGCCAGCAAGAGCATCCGTGAACAGGCGGAAATAGTACGGAAGCAAAGTGTAAAAATCAAAGAGCTGGTGCAGGATTTGAATTTAGTATCGCAGTTGGAATATGAGATGCAGCCGCTTCATAAAGAGATGGTTCGCTTATCCAAACTACTGCGATCCTATGTAGCAGACCTGTTGAATACAGGAATTTCCGATAGCTACAACATCGGAATTAAGATCACTCCTGACGCCGAAAATGCTGTGTTGGAATGTGATGCCAGATTGATTTCGCGGGCTGTAAACAACCTTGTCCAGAACAGCATGAAACACAATCCACAGGGCTGTGAAGTCTGCCTTTCGCTTACAACATCGCAAAACCATCTTATCTTGGCGGTTACGGATAACGGAACGGGTCTGTCTGCTGAAAAGCTGCAAGAGCTGAAAGAAAAACCGCATTATATGGAAAGCACAGATGAACGGCTTGATTTAAGACATGGGCTTGGATTGCTGATTGTCCAACAAGTCGCCATAGCTCATAACGGCAATTTCAAACTTACTAATGTTTTCCCGAAAGGGTGTGAAGCAACTTTAATATTCCCGTATATTGGATAAACAGGCGCATCAAATGAAATTTTATCAAAAATATTTTACAAGCTGCTTTAATCCACGGCGGATACTGTCTCGGACACGGCTTGGGTCTACACCTTCTACTTCGGCAATTTCATTTACCGCCATTCCCAGATAATATCGGGCATAAATTCGCTTTGCCTGTTTCTCCGGCAGCTTCATCACAGCGGCATAGACCTGCTCCCTAAACTGTTTTTCCTCCAGAACCATTTCCGAAAAAATGGCAACAAAAAACGCCAGATTTCCGTGAGGGAAAACTGGAGCGCCAAGAACAGCCATTATTATACTGAATTACATGGAACGATAATACCGATGCAATGTTATACTTGCCCGGAGGAGGAGCAATGCTTTTTTTAACTGATGTAGATCATGTGAGCTTTGAAAAAGCAAACGAGACACGGCAAAATAACCTCCAATCGGCTACCGTGTCCCTGCAAGTCGTCATTGGTTTGTGTAGACGCAAAGAAACGGCGGCTCTGAAAATCAAAACCGCCGTTTCATAGGCGCGTGGAAATGTGTCTGCTGTACGACGGCTTTTTTCTTTTGCCGTCGTACGGCAGATTAACATATGAAACTATAATTCGTTGATGGTTGCAGTAATTGGCATATTGCGAATTCTCTTTGCAGGAGCATAAACGGACACAATAGCAGATATGAAGATAAAGGCAACGACAATTCCAAACCACAGGATAGGAAATCTCCACTCAATTCCAAAATAATGTGTAATTAGACGATTATATAAAAATCGACTAAGCGGGAGTCCAATGCCACATCCAACTATCAAACCAGAAATTGCATAGGTGTACGCTTCCGCAGAAATCATTCGTTTAAGCTGCCTATTATCCATACCAACAGCTCGCATTGCACCATACTGCTTAATTCGTGCAGATACACTCATAGAGATACTATTGACGATATTAAACAGCGAAATAACTCCGATAATAGCTAAGAAGCCATAACAAACAATTCGTGCAGCCCAATATGTAGCATTATTTTGTTTATTGCCTTCACGCTGATCTGTAATGATAATATCATCGTTTTCAAGACTTCTAATTTCTGCTATTGTTTCTTCAGTAGCGTTTGAATCTAACTGAATTCCAATAAGACCATACTTTGTACCGCCCATGATACGGTCAAATGTTTCCTGTGAGCAAATAATAATCAAATCATCTCCGAATAACCCTTGTGATAGAGCGCAAGTAATCTCAACTTCTTCGCCTGCAAACTGGATGGTATCACCGATGTGCAAGGAATTGTTTCTATTAAATACGGTTGCCACTTTGTTACTGTTCCCGTAAACTGTATCTAATGATCCCTGAGCAATACTACCTTTTGAGTAATCCAGAAGTGTATCATCATAAGAAACAATATTGATATGGTCTATTCCTGCTCTTGAAGATGTTGCAGGAATGTTTTCTACATAGCTACTTCCATAAGCATTTGCAACCCCATCTATTTTTTTGATTTCATCGACCAAGCTGCGCTCAATATCCATTTTATTTGCATAACTGGATAATGCTATATCGGCTGATGTGACACTCAACGATGGAACAAGTTGCTTTGCAAAATCTAAAATTACAGAAAAAGAAAAAACTAGCATAATAGTCAGTGCAAAGGAAGCCGTCATCAGAAACCAGTTTTTCTTTTTTTCAACCGCATGATGTATGCCAAGTGAATTATCAATTTTTCCTAAGCTAAACTTGATAGCGTGTTTAACAGAAGATTTATTATCTACATTGCCAGAAACCGCAGATATGGGTGAAACTTTAGCAGCCCGCTTTGCTGGGGATTGTGCTGCTAAAAATACTGTTACCACTCCAACAACTACGCCACTGATAAGTCCAACAGGGCTGATCTGAAAGACTGGCGTTGTAGAAAATTCTCCACCAATTCCATAATGAAGTGTGGCACAAATAATCCAACTAATTATTGTTCCAAAAACCACTCCAATAGGTACCGCGGTTTTACACCAGTTCAATGCCTCCAAACGGACAAAGCGGATAATTTGTTGACGACTTGCACCAATACAACGCAACATTCCAAAAAATTGAGTTCGTTGCGCAATGATGCTATTCATACTGCCAGAAATCATCAATATTCCTGCCAGCAACACTAAAACAAATAGAATTGCTGCCAATCCGTACATACTCTGCATCGCTGTATTGTTGCTTTGCCCAGCCATGCCCATAACGCCGGTATTTTCAGAAATACTCCCATCGGATAATTGGTACTGTGTCTGTAGTTCTGTTATTGCATTTGCCGCTTTCGCTGCACTTTCAAACTGCACATAATAAGTCAACTCATTGTTTGTTACTCCGTTTTGTGCCATAACAGAAGTAAATGCACTTTGTGTCAGATAAGAGCCTATCAAATAAGTCTGATTGTTATAATAGCTTTCATCATCTGTGCCAAAGCCAGAGATTGTAAATGTCCGATCTCCAGCAGGGGTATGTAAGGTTACACTATCCCCAAGCTGTACTCCTAAAGCAGTTACAGAATTAGGTGTAAGCATAACTTCCTCATCATTTGCCGGAAATGTTCCTTCTACAATTCCATTGGAAATCTGAGTAATATAGACTTCATCGGTGCCATACAAAACAGTTCGTTTTTCGTTGACTCGGTACGGTTGTTCTCCTTCAAAATTAAATTGAGAAGCTACACCAACTGCTGTAACGTCTGAACGATTACTGATTTCATCCGCATTGTTCTGTGAAATATTTTTTATTGCAATGTGCCAGTTTCCGTGGTTACTTATCATAAAATCGCTTTCTGTTCGTATCATCATGTCAGCAACACTGAAAATAGCTGTGACAAGAAACACCGAAATGATAATACACAAGACAGTCATACGATTTTGCCGCTTGCGCACCTTTGCGGAAATCGGAATAAGACTAAGATAGCTTTTCATTCACGGCACCTCCCAAAATCAGTCAAAGTGCCATCCGATACCTGTAATACCCGGTCTGCCGTTTGCGCAATACTGCGGTTGTGGGTAATCATAATGATGGTCTGCTCGTATTTTTTCGATGTTTCTTTGAGCAATGCTACGACTTCACTGCTGTTTTGTGAGTCCAAATTTCCTGTTGGCTCGTCTGCCAGAATCAGAGAAGGACGGGTAATCAATGCGCGGCCAATCGCCACTCTCTGCTGTTGACCGCCGGAAAGCTGACTGGGTAAATGATTACGACGATCTTTCAAATTCAAAACCGTCAGCAGTTCCTCCAAATATCTCTTATCCGGCTTTTGATAATCCAACAACAGCGGAAAAATAATATTTTGTTCCACCGTCAACTCCGGGATAAGGTTAAACGCCTGAAAGATAAAGCCGATATTCCTCCGGCGGAAAACGGTCAGCTTTCGATCGTTCATGGCAAAAATATCCTTGCCGTCAATCAGAACCTTGCCAGATGTTGGCGTGTCCAAAGCACCGATCATATTCAGCAGTGTACTTTTACCAGAACCGGATTCTCCAACGATTGCCACATATTCTCCTTTGGGAACAGAAAAACTAACATCTTTCAAAGCCTTGACTGTGGTTTCTCCGCTGCCATAGGTTTTACAAATATTTTTGACTTCTAATAAGTTCATCGTGCAAACACCTCTTTCTCAATGATTTTGCTGTCGTAAACGGGTAAACTTTCGTTCCTGTCTACGCTGGAAAGAATAGCACCCTAATATTACTGTAGCCCTACAACCAGCCTACAATTTTGTAGGAATTGGGAAATTCATTATAAAACTCGTTCCAATTCCTAATTCACTTTCCACTTCTATTAGGCCCCCATGAGCTTCGATAATCGCTTTTGCCAACGGCAGGCCAAGCCCGATCCCCTGTGTATCCTTTGAAAAACGGCTGCGATAAAACCTTTTGAAGATATGGTGTAAATCTTCTGGATGAATTCCGCACCCGTTATCCTTTATTGTGATTTGAACAGCGGATGGTAGTGCCGTCCATTTGATGTAAATGGTATCGCCCTTTCCCGTATGGTCAAGTGCATTTTTTACAATATTGCCAATCGCTTCGCCCAACCAATCACGGTCACAGAAAAGATAAATATCATCTGCACCAGATAATACGATCTCTTTCTGTTCCTGCTTGGCACGATATGCAAAGTGTAGCTCCAAATCCTGCATCATATCCGCTACATTTTCTATTTCCTTTTCAAATGCAATAGAACCAGCGTCCAACTTTGTGATTTTGAGAAGGTTTTGCACCAGCACTTCAATACGATCCAACTCCTGCTCGGACAGATTAGCAAATTCTTTCACAGATGACACTTCTATATCCTCGTCCTGAAGCAGTCCGTTATAAATGTTCAGAGCCGCCAGTGGTGTTTTCAGTTGGTGTGAAATGTCGGAGATTGTATTTTTCAAAAACTCCTTCTCGCGTAGCTCGTTATCTGCATGGGCGTTTAACACTGCCGCCAAAGAATTGATGGAATGAAACAGACGGTACAATTCGCCCTCATTGTCACATTCAATGCGGGCATTGCGATCACCATCAAGATACGCATTGATTTGTAATATCGCCTGCTCCATGATCTGATTTTGCCGATTAAAATATACAAAGCAGACTGCCCATACAGCACCGCCAGCCAATAGAAAAAGGATTAGCAATAACAGAGAAAGCCGGCGATATGACAGCCATAGAAAAACCTCGGCTAAGAGAAATGTACCCCCCAAAACCAGTGAAAGCGAAAGAAATAGATTTTTGATTTCTTTATTTGCCAGTATCTTCATTCTGCACCTCACCCGATAATATTCCATTTATATCCCATACCTCGAACAGTCAGGAGCATTTGTGGTTCACTTGGATTATCCTCGATCTTCATACGAAGCCGACGCATATAGACCGTAAGGGTACTACTGTCGATATAATTCCCGTCGCAATCCCATAGCTTATCTAAAATTTGTCCCTTTGTCAGCACCATGCTTGGGTTTCTCATAAACAAGCACAGTAGCTTGTATTCCGCGGCAGTCAAATCCAACAGCTCCCCATTTTTGAAAACCTGTCCTTGCAGCAAAAGAACTTTGATGCCATTCGACTGCAATTCTGTGTCTGCTGCTTGAAAAGAATTTGCACGTCGAAGTAAGGCGTTAATCCTTGAAACGAGAACCCCCAGTTTAAACGGTTTTGTGATATAGTCATCACCTCCAATATCCAGCCCCATAATAATACTTGTTTCCTCATCCGAAGCCGTCAGAAAAATAATTGGCACCTTTGATGTAAGTCGAACTCTTTTGCAAAATTCAAAGCCAGACCCATCTGGCAGAGATACGTCCAACACCAACAAATCATATTTTCCGTCTGTCCACAATTCCTCCGCTTCTTTGAGCGTTCTGGCGATATTTAATTCAAATCCCTGCTTTTTGAAAGCAAAAGAAAGCCCGTTAATCAGGCTTAGATCATCTTCAAGAAGTAATATATTACTCATACTTTTCTGCCTTTCCTTGTTTTGTACGACCATCAATCGGCTTTTCCGCATCCTTTGGAATTAGCCAGATAGTTGCCATCTTCACAGCGCCGGGGATACGCCCAGCAGCGCAATAGTAATTTACTCTACGAGGTGTCACGCCCCATTTTTCGGCGGCCTCTTTTAGTGTCATATAGTCCATTCTGCACCTCCACAGAGTACATTATAGTTCTTTGTCTCGAACAATACAAGTTTATCACCAATTGTAGCTCTATAAAATCGGCATAATCATACTGATTGTTAGGCATAATAAGGTCATTCCATCATATAAACCGGAACGATACAATATTATTGAGGTGAATGATTATGCCGATTGATGATTTGACTGCTTTGGGGCAAAAAATGCGGGAAGCCCGAAAGAATAAAGAACTGACAGAGTTGTCCGAGAAATTTGAAACAAATTGAGCCAGTGAGAGAATCGTTAAAATTCACTCACTGGCTCTTTTCATTTTAAGAGAGCTAGTTCGTCTAACACTATATGTATCATCAAATGAAAATTTATCTGTTTTATAATTTCTTCACGAAACATTATTTCCAACTGAATAAGAAATATTTTTTACTTATTTCCATATTACGCTTTGCCTTCGTTCAAATAACCCAGGCTTGTTCAAAAAACCTGATGGATATGCACTGACAAAATCATTATCTTTTTTTCCTAACCACATGAACAATTATAGCAATCACAACGATTGCGGCAACCATGCCAATTAGGGGGAGCCATGTGTCTACGATACTTTGAAACACAGCCTCCCATTTTACATTTTCAGGTAACATGATTTACACCTCCAATTTCTTTTGTTCTGTAACAATGCGTTTACAAGATAGATAGGTTGCAAGGAAATAACTCCCATAAACAATGAGGAAAAGAATAATGGTCAATCCGATATTTGTTGAAATATGGATATTCATAAATTCCTCAACGACAGTCATTGCTTTGCCGATTAAGAAAGCCGAGTATATTCCGGCAACAGTCAACGGAATTGCAAAAAACACAGCCGTCTGCGTAAAAAGTGTGCGGTTAATTTGCTTGCGCTTGGCTCCCAACTTTTGCAGCAATCCATATCGGTAAATATTGTCCGTCGTTTCTGTGAGCTGTTTTAGTGCCAAAAGAGCAGCACAGATCAGCAAAAAGATTAAGCCGATATAACAACAAAGGAAACTCACCAAAGCATTGAGTCCGTAGAACATTTCATACATCATGTTCTTTTCTGCGTACCGATAACCATGCGCTTCGTCCAATCCAATAGGGATCATCTTTTGCAGGATTTCATTAGAATCCGCATCCGGCTTATATTGTACCAAAAGCACATTAATGTCTTTTTCGAGGCCAGCCACTACATGATCTGGGACAATGATTGTTCCGCGATCATTGTTTCCAACAGAAGTCATAAAATATGTTTCTTGCAAAACTTCATCGGATGCACGCAGTAAGGTTGTTCCGCCGATTGTAATTTCCGAATGTTTTTGTAAGGCCGCAGAAACATATTGATATGTCCCAGTGTAATTGCAGTTTAACAAGTATTGGTCGTCGTTCAGTGTGATTGGCTCTTTGCCCTGCATAGCCAAAGCACGATTGAAGTCCGAAACGGGAATTATGGCAACTTTGCTATTGGAAACTTCCTCATCAATAGGCCACAGCTCGACATCCTGACCTTCAAATAGCTCTGAATAGGTCATATCGGCCTCATAAATGCTGATTTGCTCCATGTTTTCGGCGTAATCACGCATTGCAACATCATGTGTGGAAAGATACTCGGAAATGTTGCTGTCTCCATCAGTGGAAACATTGGAAAGTACATTCAAATCATAGGGGGTTGCAGCTTTTGATAATTCATTCATTGCAAGAGCTGTGCTTGCCCCAATAGATACAGCACAGATGGTAATGGTCAGCAGGCCACATACAATCGTCACCACAAGATAATTTGTGCGAATTTTACTTCCGATTTGGCGTACAAGGAATGTGTTCAAACCTTTCATATAAAACCCTTTACCTGATCTTACCACTTGGATGAAAACAGTGGATAATGAATTGAACAACAGAAAGGTTCCAACAACCAAAGCCGCTCCCGCAATTTGAAAAGACATATTTTCACGAGATGGCAGTATTCCGTTTTTGTTGAACAGCACAGCGGAAATCCCTATGCAGATCAGGGAAAGCACAAACAGACAGAGCGGCAAAACACGATTTTCTGCTTTTATGCTTTCGTTTTTTCTGCTGGCCGTCAATAAGTCAATCAATTTGACATTGGTTACAGACCACACATTGAAAAGCATTACGATAAAGAAGATGATCGCAAAACAAAGCACTGTCTGTCGAAATGCTCCAGCAGAAAATACAATTTGAAATTTATCCAATTCAATCGCAAAGAGTTTTAATGCAACCAAAGAAAGTCCTTGCGAAAAGAGCAACCCAAGAACCAAACCTGAAACCAAAGCAATGACACCAACACAAAGAGTTTCACCGGCAAACAGCCTGGAAATGCGTCTTTTTTTCATGCCGAGCACCATATATACGCCCAATTCTTTTTTGCGGCGTTTCAAAAGAAACTGGTTGGCATAGATAATCAGAAAAGCCAATACTACCGCAATGACAACAGAAAGCGCCGACAACAGTATGCCAAGTTGGTCGTATAAAAGCGAACCGGTTATTCCCATATCGGAAAAAGCTGGCTGATCGGAAATTGAGTTGAAGGCATAAAACAGACTGACCGAAAGCGTCAGTGTAAGGAAATAAATCAGATAGTCCCGGATGTTCTTATGAACATTTCGGAAGATCAGCTTAAATGAGGTCATTTTGCTCACCTCCCAAGACGGAAACCACTTCCAGAATCTTTGCAAAAAAGTCTTTGCGTGTGTCCGTCCCTCGATGCAGCTCATTGAACACCTGCCCGTCTTTGATAAATAAAATGCGATGGCAATAGCTGGCGGAAAAAGCATCATGCGTTACCATTAGGATTGTTGCCGCAAGCTGTTCGTTCAATTTCGTCAGCATCGTCAACAGCATCCGCGAGGAATTGGAATCAAGAGCTCCAGTAGGTTCATCAGCCAGTACGATTGCTGGATTTGTTACCATTGCTCTTGCAGCGGCTACCCGCTGCTGTTGGCCGCCGGACATCTGATAGGGATATTTGTTCAATACTTCCTGAATGTTCAGCGCCTTTGCAATCTGCGGGACACATTTTTGAATCTCGCTGGGTTTGGTTCCTGCGATAGATAAGGCCAGCGAGATATTTTCGTAGGCTGTCAGAGTATCCAGTAGATTGAAGTCCTGAAAGATAAAGCCCAGCTTTTTTCCGCGAAAGTCTGCAAGCTGTGATCCGTGAAGCGTCGTAATGTCCTTTCCCTCCACATAAATATGGCCGCTGGTAACGGTATCAATCGTAGAAATGCAGTTCAGCAAAGTGGTTTTCCCGGAGCCGGAAGAACCCATAATACCGAGAAACTCACCTTTACGCACAGAGAAAGAAATATGATCGACGGCTTTTGTCAGGTTGCCCTTGTTACCGTAAAATTTTTGGATGTCATCCACCCGTAAAATTGTGTCGTCCATTGATTATGAGACTCCTTTCTCAAAAGCATTTTGCTTTTGTGTTTTTACTCTACCATAGGGGCTTCTCCTGTGCCATTAAGTTAGATTACATTTACCTTACCAGAATGTAAGGTTGAAAAAAGCGAGGTTTTACAGCCCCGCCTCTTTCAAATAGCTCTCCGTAGGAAATACCATAGTTACGGTAGTCCCTTGTCCGGGATCACTGGAAACGGAAAGCACAATATTCATTTTTTTACACAGCTTTTGGCTCAAATACAGCCCAATCCCGGTTGACTTGGAATAGCGGCGTCCGTTTTCTCCAGTGAAGCCTTTGTCAAATACGCGTGGTAAATCCGCAGCAGGAATTCCAATTCCATTATCTGAAATAAAAAGGGATATATTATTTTTATCTGTTTTGGTAGAAAACTCAATTTGCAAATTGTCTTTACGATATTTGATCGCGTTGGATATGATTTGTCCGATTACAAATGTGCAACTCTTGCTATCGGCAACAATAGGAATGTCCAGATCATTCAGCACTGGTTTTCCGCCTGCTTGGATCAGAGGTTTGGAATATGTCTTTAACGCAGCATGAACTAAAGATTGCAGTGTGGATTTTTCCACCTTGAAATCCTTTTCCACATCCGTACTGCGGGCATAGTATAGCACCTGTTCCACATAGGTATCAATTTTGCGGAGTTCATCGTCGATGCGTAGCGTAGTGGGATTTTTTTCGTTTTCTATCATCAGGCGTGCAGAGGTAATAGGGGTCTTGATCTCGTGTATCCATGAATCAATGTACTCCCGGTATTCCCGACTTGCTTGTTTTGCATTGGAAATCTGATCGTTCTGGTATTTATTGCAGCGCCGCAAAATATCCACTAAAATCTGACCTTCCAAAAAATGAGGCTGTGTCAATAGTTCACCCAAAAGCGACTTTTCTTCCATCTGTTCCATCATTTTCAGAAGTAGATTATAATAACTTCGTTTACGGAAAAAATCATATACCAAAGCGGAAATATACGCTGCCATAAGGATCGTTTCGGCAAACAGAATAAAAGTAGCAGGGGTTTCAATTAGCCAAAGCAGGCCAAACAGTAAGAGCGCCGACACCAGCATACATATCACAGAAAAAATTCGATCTAGAAGATACTCTGATAATCTCATACGCGATACCCCAAGCCACGCTTCGTTTCCAAATAGTCAGGTAAACCGATCTCAGCTAATGTTTTCCGCAGACGAACGATATTCACATTCAAAGTATTTTCGTCTATGAATTGCTCACTCTGCCAGAGTTCATCAATAATAGCATCACGCGGAATGATATTTTCCTTGTTTACCATGAGCAGACGCAAAATCCCCATTTCATTTTTGGTAAGGGATTTCTTTTGACCTTGATAACTAATTTCTGCTTTGAGCAGGTTTAGAGTTAAGCCTTTGTGTGTCAAAACCACATTGTCCTGTATTTCATAAGTTCGTGCCAGAAGTTTTTGTATGCGTGCCAAAAGAACCTGTGCATTGTAGGGCTTTGAAATATAATCATCGGCACCGATGTTCAAACTCATTAGTTCGTCAAAATCGCTGTTTCTGCTGGTAAGCACAATGATTGGAAGATTGGATTTCTGCCGGATTTCTCTGCACACCTGAAAGCCGTCCTGATACGGCAAATTGATGTCCAAAAGAATCAAGTCAGCCCCAGACGAAAGGGCGGTTTCTGCGATATGCTGAAAATCGCTACTACTGGCACATTGGTATCCGTATTTTTCAAAAAGTTGGGTAAGTTCCTCACGGATTGCTGGTTCATCTTCTATGATAAAAATTTTCATTTTGTTGCCTCCCTTGCTTTGTTCTCATATCCACCGGCTTCTCCGCAGTTTTAGGGATCAGCCAAACACCTGCCATCTTCACAGCGCCGGGGATACGCCCTCCGGCGCAATAATATTTTACCCTACGAGGTGCCACGCACCACTTTTCGGCGGCCTCTTTCAATGTCATATAGTCCATTTCGCACCTCCACAGAGTACATTATAGTTCTCTTACTCGAACAATACAAGTTTATCTGTTCCAACGCAAGCGTTTCTTTGTTGTATAGTTCTTCAGGTCTTTTTGCGTAGATAGCTACGAGCTTACCATTCGCGTCTTTGATTCTGGTCCTATAATATAGGACACCTCTTTTCATAACTGTGCCATATTGAGGAAGCATTATTTTCCTATTTGCCAATTCCGCCACCTCCTAAGAATATACTCCAGCGCTGTATCTATGTTTTATCAGACCATTATGATTTCGACAAGGATACGGACCGGCTCACGCTCCAGCTCTGCGAGGTTTACGATAAGTTGCGTTCTTTTCTGCTGGCTTTGCTCTGTGGGTGCATTTTGCGATATACTCCTGAAGGCCCGCTGAAGTAAAATACACACAGCCATTCTGCACATATTGCACATAAGAAATAAGACCGTTGTTACGGGCCGCGTCCAGGGTTGCAATGCTGATACCTAAAATTTCTGCTGCTTCTTTTCGTGTAATAAGTTTTTCCATAAAGCATATTTCCTCCAATCTGTCAAGTTTATCATCGTGTTTGTTCAAAGCCACATGAATACGCTGGCAGCCGAAACTGCCAGCGCATGGTATCTGATTTTGAACAGGAAGCTACAAACGCTTCCTATTTATATAACTCAGCTTTCATCACATTTGCCACGCCCCCTGACGATGGGAACACAACAGGTCTCCGCTGGCGCGGCTGTCATAACTCCGCAGCATCGTTCGTATCGTGTGCCGCAGGGTTCCCCCCAAGTCTTTGGCGGGCCGTGAGGAAGTATCTTTAAGCCCCCATGCAGTCATCGCGCCGAATCTGCCACAATCCGTTTTATGAAATCGTAGATCGCTCCGAAGCAGTTCTTTCATCACCTCCCTGACTGCTCCATCTTCGCGGCGTTTCATATTCGCTCGAACATGGGTTATGTACCTGTTGTGCTGTCTATTCGATTGTCAATGTACTTGATGAAGGAGGAAAACTTGTCCTTCTTATTAACACTGACAAAAAAAGCAAAAAACAGGCGCATCAAATGAAACTTTATCAAAAATACTTTCCGAGCTGCTTTAAACCTCGCCGGATGCTGTCACGGACACGGCTTGGGTCTACACCTTCTACTTCAGCAATTTCATTTACCGTCATTCCCAGGTAGTATCGGGCATAAATGCGCTTTGCCTGTTTCTCCGGCAGCTTCATCACAGCGGCATAGACCTGCTCCTGAAACTGTTTTTCCTCCAGAAGCATCTCCGGTGTTTGCGGCTTCAACAGCACCGCATTTTCAATGCCATTCTCGCAATCCAGAGAATACTGTGCTTTATAACGATACATCTTTCGCTCATACGCAGCCTCCGCACGTTCAGCTGCTCGAATAGTCTCCATTACTTCCTCTGTCACATCTACAAAAAAGTCTGTTGTATAAACATCAGGATAAAGCTCCCGAAGGTTAATTTTCTTCATTATGTACCTCCATTTCGATTCACGGGTGATTGACGGGTGAATCGAATGGAGGCGGGGACCGACACCGGCAGACAATCGGATCATCTCCGAAAAAAAGGCAACAAAAAACGCCAGATTTCCGTAATGGAAAACTGGCGCACCAAGAACACCCACGATTGTACTTAATTACATAGAACGATAATGCCGATGCAATGCTAAACTTACCCGGAGGAGGAGCAATGCTTTTTTTAACTGATGTAGATCATGTGAGCTTTGAAAAAGCAAACGGGACACGGCAAAATAACCTCCAATCGGCTACCGTGTCCCTGCAAGTCGTCATTGGTTTGTGTAAACGCAAAGAAACGGCGGCTCTGATTTCTCAAAACCGCCGTTAGGGTAATAGCTTAAAATAGGCGCGCAAAATCACCTGCCCCAGCCAGCGGTTTTTTTCTTTCCCCGTAGTCGGGGCAGGTTCATGCGCTATGCAATTATTCTTCTTTAGCTTCTATCAAGCCGATATTTTTTGCTCTGCGTTCCACATAGCAGCATATTTTCCGCCTTTTGCAAGCAATTCTTCGTGTGTTCCCGATTCAGCAATCTGTCCATCACCCATTACAAGGATTTGGTCTGCATTTTTGACAATGGAAAGGGTATGAGCAATCATTACCACTGTCTTTTTTTCTTTTAGCAGATTGGCGATGGCCTGCTTTACGGCAAGCTCATTTTCAATGTCAAGAGATGCTGTTGCTTCATCCAAAAGCAGGATGGGGCTATTTTTCAGGATGGCGCGGGCTATTGAAATTCGCTGACGCTCACCGCCAGAGAGAAGATTTCCATTCTCGCCAGTCGGCGTATCGTATCCCTTTTCCATCTTACGGATGAAGCTGTCACAGTTAGCCTCCCGGCAGGCAGCCTCGATTTCCGTGTCCGTAGCATTAGGGCGAGCGTGGCGGATATTATCCCGGATGGTATCATCAAAAAGAAATATGTCCTGGTCTACCATAGAAACTTGTTCCAGTACACGCTCTGCGGCAACATGGTTAATGGGTTTACCGCCAATAGAAATCGTCCCGCCCGTTGCTTCATAATATTTTGCAATCAGGTTCAAAATAGTAGATTTGCCGGAGCCAGAGTCTCCGACAATGGCCGTGAGCTTTTGATCTGGCACCATAAAGGTGGCGTGTTTTAGTACCGGTTCACCGGGAACATATGCAAAATCTACATTGTCAAATGTGATTTCATGGGTAGCTGTGTGAAGCGGCTCCATGCTGCCAGTTTCCTCCGGCTCATTCATTACACTCAAGATTTTGTTTTTCGAGATCATCAGGTTCTTATAACTGGTAAGGTCTACAAAAATCGAGTTAGCCAGCTTTGCACAGAACAGGGGCAACATACAAATCAAAAGGTAGTCCACCGTGTTCAGTGTCCCTGCGACCCAGGGTGCATAGGCCAGCAAGATAACCAGCGGGCAGGACAGCCAACTCAAAATACCAAAGACCGCACCAATAGGAAGCACTTTTGATTCGTACACAAAGCTGATCCGGGAAAACTCCCGCATGGCGTTGATAACAGTTTTGTTCTTCATACCGCCTACACCATAAGCTCGGAAAGTCTGAATACCAGAAA
>ERZ1034969.534-NODE-534-length-21981-cov-12.397336_pt1 | contig 21981 bp, 16 predicted proteins | sample MGYA00520624_ERZ1034969 | MGnify/ENA primary metagenome ERZ1034969 (study PRJEB33766, sample SAMN09781776) | gut metagenome | biome: gut microbiome | host: Homo sapiens | place: Madagascar | study: EMG produced TPA metagenomics assembly of the PRJNA485056 data...
ATCTTCCAAAGTTCTTGGTCTGTTATACCCACCCTATACAACTTGTAAATGATATGTTTTTCTTCTTTCAGTTCAGATTTTATTTTGTAAAATATACATATATTGGCGGCCACCAAAAACAATATATCAACAAAAAGCAATAGAAAAGTTAAAACCTCAGATGACTGCTTTGCAACACTATAAGTTTCGATTTTCGATGATAGCATGTACGCGGATTGATCTTCCATAGGTAACTCATTCATTCTACTCATTTTTTCCTGTAATTCTTGCATTGCGTTGCCCGAATCTTTCCATTGGCTAAAATTAAACATAACAGCAGTTTCATAGATACAGTCATTTGAATGATTCCTGATTTTCATAAAATCCTGTTCATTTACAATCAAAGTTATATCAGCCAGACCACGGCATGAATTCATTAATATTTTATTTGACTTTCCTTGCAATTTCAAATGCATTTTTTCATGATTACCAAGCCCAATAGTTATCTGCTTATTTGCTTGAAAATCATGTTCATATCCATCATTTATATCAAACTGGAATAATTGTATAAAGTAACCTGGTTCCACTTCATAAGTACATCCATATTTTTTATTAACATCATCTGCAGATATGATATTACAAAAGCTATTTCTCAACAGCCCCAACCGTTTTTCTTCCGTAATTGTTATGTCATATTTATCTAACGTTTGCATAATTTCTTTCTGTTCCATATTGTTGATATCATTATACTGCACATAGAATAGATCATACGGCGAATACGTAAGTGCATTTCTCGTAAAATTTTGGTATGTTACTCCACAATGTGCTGTAAAAAATATCGCAGAAATAAACAGAATTGCTGCAATAAAACTTACCATTCTCCATGATTTTATGTACTGTAATACGAATGACAAACTAATTTTCCACTTAACACTTCGAATTTTCATAAAGATGCAGTCAAAATTAGCCAACATTATTCCTATGCCGGTAATAATAATTCCTGTGCTGATAAACCATATATATGTTTTTTCGAAATTATAAGCATATAACATAACTATAACAGCAACTATTATAAGCAATATTCCCAATAGCAATAATATATTAGATCCCTTTTTTCCTTTTTCTTCCTTATATCTTGCATTGAATAACTCAAGAATTTCTGCGTGTAAAAACCTAACTATGTTCAAAAGCAAAATAATAATAACTACCAAAGCATATACTTTTCCTACTGACACATAAGCTCCAAGATGCAGCGTCCATTTCATAGAACGCAAACCAATCACATTGTGAAGATAAAAGAAAAAAAATACTGAAAGAACACTTCCAGTTACAATTCCAGCGCAAAAGCTAACGATGCTTATTATCAGACATTCTAGCAACATGTTACAAATTACTTCATATTGCGTCACTCCAAGAGTTATTAATACTGCATACTCCTGCTTTCTGCTCTTCAAAAAAGCCTCATAAACATATGGCACAAAAAGTATCATAAATAGTGCCGTTAAGACAGTTGGTGCAAAAATATTACTTGAAATCATCGGATCAATTTTATCAGCAGACATAAAAGATTCATTTTCCCCTATAGATAAAAATGCTTGAAAAAATGCTATGATAAAAATATTACATACTAAATATAAAATATAGTTTTTACGATTATACCATATCATTTTCAACAGAATACGAATCTTTTCCATCTGTTTATTCACCTCCTATCCGCTTTAAAAGCTCATAAATATCTTTCAAAAAAGTGCTATTACTCTTGTTATTCTTTTCTATTTCCAAAAACTGTATACCATCTTTGAGCAGAATTACCTTATCACAGAAAGATGCAGCATAAGAATCATGCGTCACCATAACCAATGTAATCTTAAATTTTCTATTTATATCAACTAAATACTCCATTACATTTTCCGTTGATTTTGAATCCAAATTTCCTGTAGGCTCATCCGCTAAAATAATCTGAGGAGTATTGATCAATGCCCTCGCTATTGCCACACGCTGTTTCTGCCCCCCTGAAATATCTGTTACACTCTTCCCCATAATGTCTGCGATAGATAAAACTTCAGCTATTTGTTTCAATTTCTCTTCTCTGTTTTCTATTCTATTCTCCAAAATAAGCGGCAATAAAATATTGTCCTTCACATTTAAACTTTCCAAAAGATTAAAATCCTGAAAAATCAGTCCAATATTATTTCTTCTAAATACCGCCATTTTAGACCTTCGCATTTTAGTTATTTCTTCATGATCAATCATAATGCTGCCACTATCGGCTTTATCAATCCCGCATATTAAGTTTATCAGTGTTGTTTTCCCACAACCCGAGGCTCCCATAAGAGCAACCATTTCTCCGCTACCAATTGAAATATTTAATCCTTTAAGAACTTGCAGCGAGTTTTCTTTATTAATCATATAACTCTTTTTAAGATTTCTAATTTCTAAAATATTTTGACATTCTTCCATATTTTTACCATTTCTAACTAAATACTCTAATCAATCTGCTGCTCACTTCATCTATAGTATTCATCTCATATATTTTGTTTTTAAATATAATCTTTGTATTAAGTTCCACTTGCTGTTCATAGGTTTTCGGCTGTTTTATAATTTGATAATCATGCCCTGCTTTACTATGATTTTCCCGTACATCATCGCTTATATCCACTATTATTTCTCCCAAAATAAAATCCCGCGGATACACCGAAAGCGGTGGAGACTTGCGAAACCCTTTTTTCATAACGATAAGTGCCGCCACAATCTGTCCCACAACAGTTGCGATGGCAGCTCCGAAAATTCCAAGTTTCGGAAGCCCGAACAGTCCAAAAATAAATAACGGATCCAGCGCGATATTAACCAGTGCCCCCACGATCTTTCAGCAGAATCCTGCTGACTTTTTCTGTTCCAAAAAAGTTGCTGTCTGATGTATTCATAAAACAAAATCCCCTGTGAAAATTCCTATTTCCACAGGGGATTTTACGCCCGAAAATCATACAAGTCAATCTGTTTTTTCCATCCATTTACACCAACCTGGGATGCTTTTTCTTTTCTAAAATTTATAAATGATAAGCATACACCCGTGCTTCATATGCTTGCAGCATTTCTTCTTTCTGTTTGGAATAATTTCCGATCAAAAGCTTGGCATCTGCAGGAATCTGTTCCGTTACTTCTTGCGGAATGGCAACTTCTTTTTCCGTAAAATTACAAAGCACCATCAGCCGCTGCGTCCCAAGCATTCTGGTATAGATAAATAATGCCTCATCCTCCGGTGCTAACAGTTCGTAATCGCCATAAACGATAATCTCGTTTTCATGACGCAGACGAATCAGTTTTTTGTAGTACGAAAAGACAGAATCCGGATCACTGACCTCCTGTTTTGCATTGACTTTAGGATAGTTACTGTTTACCTTAATCCACGGTGTTCCTGTGGTAAAACCAGCATTTGCACTGTCATCCCACTGCATCGGCGTGCGCGCATTGTCGCGGCTGATCCGCTTTAAATATCCCATCATTTCTTCATGGGAAACACCGCAGGTTTCTGTCAGTTCTTTATAAGCATTGAGACTTTCAATATCCCGGTAATCCTCTAACTGATCAAAATAAGCATTACACATGCCAAGTTCTTCCCCCTGATAAACATATGGCGTTCCCTGCATCATATGCAGACAGGTTCCCAGCATTTTTGCTGAAATTTCCCGATACTGTTCACTGTCATTTCCAAACCAGGAAACCGAGCGCGGCTGATCATGATTGGATAAAAACAAACTGTTCCAGGCTTTCCCTTCCAGTCCGGTCTGCCATCTGGATAAAATCTTCTTCCATACCGGAAGCGGCATCTTATGGCTGTCCCATTTACCGTAATGGTTGTCTGCCTCCGGTCCTCCTCCGGTATGTTCGAACTGGAAAACCATGTTCAGTTCGCTGCCATCTGCATTGGCATATTTTTTTGCCTCTTCCAGCGTCACTCCGGCAGCCTCCCCTACCGTGATCAGATCATAGTGGGAAAGCACTTTCCGGTTCATTTCTTTTAAATACTCATGTACATGCGGACCGTTCGCACAACCACTGTCTGCGTATCCGGTTTCTCCCGGAATTCCATCCGGCAGTCCTTCCGGTTTGGAAATCAGGCTGATCACATCCATACGGAATCCATCAATGCCTTTTTCACACCACCAGTTCATCATATCAAATACCCGGTCCCGCACTTTTGGATTGTCCCAGTTGAGATCCGGCTGTTTTTTCGAAAACAGATGCAGGAAATACATATCCGTCTGTGGATCATATTTCCATGCCGAACCACTGAAACAAGATCCCCAGTTATTCGGCTCTTTTCCGTCTTTTCCTTTTCTCCAGATATAAAAATCGCGGTATGGATTATCCACGCTCTTTCTACTTTCCACAAACCATGCATGCTCATCGGATGTATGATTGACAACCAGATCCATCATAATCTTAATTCCCAGCTCATGTGCCCGTGCAAGCATCCTGTCATAATCTTCCATGGTTCCGAATTCTTCCATGATTGCCTGATAATCGCTGATATCATATCCATTGTCATCATTCGGTGACTGATAAACCGGAGACAGCCAGATCACATCAATTCCAAGTTCTTTGAGGTACTCTAATTTTTCCGTAATACCATTGAGATCCCCGATGCCGTCTCCATTTGAATCCATAAAACTCCGCGGATAAATCTGATATACAACCGCTTCTTTCCACCATGCCTTATTCAATACCATATCCTCCTTGCCTCTCTCATATTTGAATACCTGCATTATACGGCATTTTTGCGGAATTTTCTTTCACATTACTGCGCAAAAATAAAACAATTCTGCCCTCATTTCCTGCTTAAATTATTTTTGTTTCCTCCAGCTGCTCGGTAAATGCTTCGTTCATCCGAATGATCGGTTTGCGAAGTACAAGTCCCATAAAAAGTGCAATCACCAGGAAGATGCCCAGTTTTGCCAGATCTATCCAGTAATCGTTCCCATAACATCCGCCAACCGATTCCCGCAGGGCTGCCATGCTGTGGGTAAACGGCAGAAGCGGATACACTGCCCGGAAAAATTTCGGAGCACATTCAATCGGGAAAGTTCCACCGGTTCCCGCAACCTGCATAACAAGTAAAACCACACTGCCTGCTTTTCCGATATCTCCAAATGAAACCGTCAGCGTATAACTGATCGTGACATAGACTATACTTGAAAACCAGCAACCAAATAAAAACAGGAACGTATGCGCACACTGAATCCCAAGATAATACAGATCTCCCAGTGCAATCAGCGTACTCTGCAACAGACCAAGGATCAGAAATATGATCCAGCGTCCAAGATAAATTTCATGAATTTTGACCTTTTTCAGTCCCATCTTTTTTATGCTTTCCTCGGAAACGGTCACTTTTAACATTGCAACCAGCACGATTCCGCCGATCCAGATAGAAAGTGTCGAATAAAACGGTGCCATGGAAGAACCATAATTATCAATCGGATAAATTTTCTTCGTATTCAGTTCCACCGGAGCCGACAGGAAAGCACTGACTCCGGACTTATTATCATAGATCATATGTTCCAGATCCGCATAATCCCCGTTGTCTTTTGCTTTCGTGAGCTTATCCGTAATCTTTTTTATTTTATTTGCAGATTTGCGTAAAAGTTTACCAGAATCATCCAGACAGGTCTGTATTTCTGACAGATCCGATCCTGCGGTGTCCGTTAACGTGTAAACACCCTTTGCACTTGCATTGATCTGTTTCGTCAGACCTGTAAGATCTGCAGAGGTATCTTTGACCGAATCTGCAAGTTTCTGCAAAGTTCCTTTTACATCATTTTCATATTCTTTGCTGATCTGCTGCAGACGTTTCTGATTTTCTTTTACAAGGGCATCCAAAGCTTTCTTGTCAGAAATCAGACCTGTAGTAGACTTCTTCATGGAAGCCGCAGTATCGGTCAGATCATCCCGCAGTTCTTCCTGTTTTTCAATAGAACGGTTGATCTTTTCAATCATAGGCCCTATTGAGGAATCGGTTTCCGGATGTTTTTCCGAAAGCCTGATCAGATTATCCCGGAGTGTTGTAAATGACTTGATGTTTTTATCCACCGTCTTTGCTGCTTTTACAAGGGTATCCACCGTATCCTCACTGCCATTTATTCCATCTTCCACCGTCTGATCCAAAAGCAGGTTTATTTCAGAATATACCTTTTTGCCTGCTTTCAGTGCTTTGCCCACGCTCTCGGTCGCACTGCTTATTGTCGTTTTCATATCGGTAAACGTCTTTTTGGAATTTTCCAGAATCTGTTTTCCATCCGCAGACTCTGTTTTCAGTTCTTTCAGAAAATCAGAAGACGTATTCAGCAGGGACTGGGCAGAAGACGTAATCCCTGAAAAAGTTTCTAGCGTGGATGCAGTCATATCCATGTCATCCGATGCATCCCCAAGATTGTGGATCAGATTATCCACCAGCCGGTCTGCTCCGTTTGCCTCAGCCATATTAGAGACCGACTGAAACACCGTCATTGCCGTGTCGGATATTGTCTGTATAAATACCTGATTCACCTGTTTCTGGATCGCGGTTGCACCCTTGTCGGTCACTTTTGGTGCAATCGCATTTTCCTTGGCGTTGGAATAGTAAATAATTTCCGGCTTTTGAATCTGATCGGAAAACAGACTCATCATCTGGGTACTGAATTTTTCCGGAACAACAATCGCCGCATAATATTGTCCGGATTTTACCCCCTCCATTGCCTTTTCTTTGCTGGTAAATACCCAGTCCATCTGTGTATTTTCCCTTAGTGCGGAAATCACCTGTTCCCCTACATTAATCTCAAGGGGAATCAGACTTCCGGTATATCCCTCATCCACACTTGCTACCGCGACCTTTAAATTTCCCGTATTGTTATACGGGTCCCAGCTTGCCGCAATATTAAACCATGCATACAGACACGGAACGACAAGGACACCGATGACAACAATCATTGCGATTACATTTTTGCGAATCCGTTTCACGTCGTCGATGAAAATTTTCAGAATGTTTTTCATTTGCTGTTCTCCTCCTTCAAAATTTTCATCAGTTCCTCAGAACTCATCTCTCCCAAAACAGATTTCTTTTTCATCTCTTCATGCAGATATTCCACAATCAGCAGATACAGAATCAGTGCAAGTAAAGAAACGATCCACAAAATCAGATAGACCAGTTTGGATTCCAGGCTAAACATCAAAATCAGAAATACGAGTGGTATAACCATCATACAGATAAATCCGGAGCGTACCATAACCGGATAATATTTTTCAAACGCGAGTGTTTTCTCTGTTAATTTCTTTCTCCACGCATCATCTTTCATAATCACCTGCATAATCCGCTGCAGCTGTGGATTATCCCTGCCCTTGGAATCCGTCTCACAGATCATCAGATCGGTTTCTGCAAGTCTGACATCAAACAGATGATTCAGATTCATCAGAAGCGGACGGAGTACAAGCCCGATAAACAATGCGACCAGTAAAAATACCAGCAGTTTTCCCAGGCTACTTCTATAAGTATGATGATAGTATCCGGCAATACATTCCCGCATTGCGCTGATCGAATAAGAAAACGGAAGCAGCGGATGCAGTTTCTGGAAAAATTCCGGCATCATTTCAATCGGATACGTTCCGGAAGAACCCGGAATCTGTAAAATTACCAGAAGAACCGCCAGTGCTTTTCCCATGTGTTTAAACGTCGATGCCAGTGCAAAGATCAGATTCACATAAACAAAGGAAGTTAACATTCCGGCAAGAATAAATTTTACCGGATGCAGACACTGTACTTTCAGCAGAATAATATCTCCCGCACATACGATAGCTCCCTGAATCAGTCCTATGATAAGAAACAGCAGAATACGCCCGAAATACGCACTTGTCGGTGTAAAATCCGGCACTTCTTTGTCCCGGTCTACTTCCTGTTTTAAAATAGAAACCAGTATCAGTCCACCTACCCAGAGTGCCAGGTTTGTATAAAACGGGGTCATTCCTGTTCCGTAATTTTCCACCTCATACAGGACATCCGTCTTTATGTTTACCGGAGAAGACATAAAATTGGAAATATCTTTGGCATCAATCTTTTCCAGTGACAGGATATTCTGATACATATCCGAATTCTGCAGTGTCTGCAGATCCGTGACCGTTTTCTGCAGTTTCTGATCCACCTGTCCCATGACATTGCCCGTCTGTGTAAATACTTTGGAGCTACTGTGCAATGCAGATTTTAACTGATCCAGCAGATCTCTCATCTGTTTTGTCATGGATGTTATGCTATGTATGGTTGTTGACAGATCTCCGCTTATATCTGCCAGACCTTCCAGTGACTGATCCAGCTGCGGGTAAATATTTTTGCTGAAATCGATCCGGCTGTCCTGAAAACTCTCACGGTTATCCTCTGCAAGCGTTTCCAGTGAACTTCTCGTATCTTTGGAATTCTTTAACACTTTCCGCATACTGGTATTTGCACTTTTCAATGAATTTACCAGTTTCTGCGCAGAAATGCTCTGCGTCTGCAGCTGTGAAATTTCCTGTCCGACAGATGCTGATAACTGTGTATCTTCTCCAAGATTCTGATTTAACTTTTCCAGATCTTTGAGAAGCTGGGCATTTTTCTCATTGATCCGGGTGATCGTATCGAGACTGTCCCCAACCGCAAGATTTGCCTTATCTGCCTTTATCTCAAACTTATTCAGACTCTTAGAAGCCGAGGACGAAACTTCATCCAGAAAAACTTCCCCGCCGGTCAGCCCATTGGAGAACTGTTTATAAAATTTTCCAAGTGCCGTCTGACTTTTTTCCAGCAATGCAGAAGTTTCTTTTAAAGAAGAAGAGCTGTCCTTTGCTGCCTCATCCACCTGATCTAAAGACTCCTTGATTTCTTTGATCTGTGCATCAGATTTATCTACTTTTTTCTGAAATTCTTTTACCAGCTTCTGATAATCCGTTAAATTATTCTGAACTTCGGTAATGGCAGATGTCAGTTCCGACTGTGTATCGTCCAGTCCTCTGGTAATACTGTCTGCGGAAGACTTTACAATTTCTGATACTGCCGAAGATGCCGTGGCGGAAAATGTGTCGTTGATCTGCTGTTGCACCGTTGTCGCACCGGTATCCGTAATCTTCGGTGCAATGGCATTTTTCTTTTCATTGACATAATAGTCCAGCTTCGGGCGTTTCAGGTCTCCGGAGAGAATACTTACCAGGGAACTGCTGAAATTCTCCGGAATGACGATTGCCGCATAGTAATCTCCTGCCTGAACACCTTCTTTTGCTTTCTCTTCACTGACAAACTGCCAGCCCAGCGACTTGTTTTCTTTCAGTTTTTCAACAATCGAATCGCCTGCATTCATCGTGATCACGTCGGTTTTGGTCCCTGTATCGCAATTGGCAATTGCCACCCTGATTCCCGAAGTATTTGCATACGGGTTCATGTTTGCGGCAATATTAAACCATGCATACAAAGACGGCAGGAGACATACGCCGATCATAACCAGTGTCGCGGCACGGTTTTTTAACAGACGTCGCACATCCCTGCGGAAAATCTGAAATGCTGTCTTCATTCATTACCTCTTTCTATTCTCAGTTTCTTCATGAAAAAAGGAAAATGGCTTTTTCAGCCATTCCCCTTTTTTATTATAAAGAGTTCTATATGAATGTTCAACCGAAACTTGAAAATTATTAGAACGTATTATTTGGACGCAGATATTAGAATTTTCTCTGTTCACAGAAAACCTATCTTCCTAAAATCATGTCCTTATTTTTCATCATTGCATACCTTATCATGCCGGCAAACAACAACAAGAGTCCAACCATAATCACTACAGTTGCCGCAACACAAAACCATAACGCGCCCTGCACACCAGAGGCAAAGATCCTGTAATACAATGCAGACGCACAGCCTCCAATGACAAGCCCTATAGCAATGCCATTCCTTCCATATCCGAAAAACTCTTTTGCAAGCATCTGTTTCTCCTGCTTCGGTGTCATGCCGACCGAGCGCAGAATGACAAATTCCCGTCTCCGCTGCCACAGATCGGTCAGCACCGTATTACAGATGTTCGTCACACCGATTAAAAGCACTGCAAGCAAAAATCCATAGAGTGCAATTCCATCTACAAACAACAGCATATTGTTTTCCCGGTTCTGCAGATCGCGGTTTCGGATTTCCTCCGGATAAAAATCATAGGTTTTTTCCAGTGCCTGTGTGAGCGTTCCCGGATCGGTACTGGCGTATTTTACGGTAATTTTTGCACCGCCCTGCGGATCGTGGGCATCAAGCCATGCATCACTGACAATGATGGTTCCGGAGTCTGTATAGCTCTGCGACGTATCGACACCAAACGGCCGCCTGGTTGTGACTGCTGCGATCTGCATCTGATCGGTCATGTCCGGTGTTTTCTCCATCTGTTCTTCGTGGCAGAACTGTCCCCTGATCCAGTCGCCTGGTTTGTAATCTGTCACCTTCCATGTGGTTTCCTTTCCATCCCAGTACCCGGCATACGCATTGTAAAATATCGCACAATCTTTTGCCGTTTCATAGGAAAGTCCCAGTTCTTTCAGGTAATTGCGGTACGCTGTTTCTCCGACTGCCAGTACCTGGATCACTGCGGTTGTCTCATGTTTGAGATCCGGTGCTCCATTTCGTCGGATATGCGTCTGTGTATACGGTACCTCTTTCGTATTCACCATATATGCCGCCGTCCGCAAGACTGCCGCTTCCGTGACGCTTTTTTCCTTTGTGCTCTGCAAAACCGCAGACCGGTTTACCTCCCAGCTTCCCTGCACATCTACCGAAACATTGGCATGATCGTCAAACATATGGTTGCTTTGTCCTACCGAAATCGTCTGTACTCCCATAAAATAGGATACCAGAATAAAAAGCGCCGTACATCCTGCGATTGCAGCCGTGATCGTCCGCTTTTTTGCCCGGCGGCTTTTCTTTGCCTGCCCGCGTATTGCCGCAACCGGAGAACTTTTTGCCGCCTGTTTTGCCGGACGGCGCGCGGAAAGAACAAGAGTGACAGTTGAGAGTAAAATACCGGCGATAAGCATCTGCCATGCCACATGAACATGCAGATACTGTACGGTATTCTGCCCGTACAACAACGCTTTGATAGCAAAAATTCCGCCTGTCGAAAGCAACAGTCCCAGCACAGTTCCCAGGGGAATTGCGGTGCGCCCTGTCAGAAATGCCTCGTAATACACACTTTGCCGAATCTGCCGCGGTGTGGCACCGACCGAGGCAAGCATGCCGTAACTCTTTCGCTTTTCCTCCATGGAAATAGCAAAGCTACTACCGATGCAGCTTACCGCCGCTGCCAGAATGATAACATTTGTGACCACAACTGCAAGATAGAGCATGTGATACGCCGACTGGCCGATATCCATGCGCTCAAATCTTATCAGCCCCCAGTTTTCATAAAACCGGTACAAAGACCGCTCCATCAGATCATTAATCTGGCGGTTTGTGATGCGTTCATCTTTGATAAACGGAAATTTCTGTACGCCGGGGGTAAGTGTAACACCCACAATATCCGCTGTCGTCTGTGCCCGGTCACGCAGCCCTGCTTTCGTGTACTTGCAATAAATATCCGTGCGCTGCATGTACTTTTCCAGGATATTATCTCCCTTTGGATTCAGATATGTAATTACACTGTAGCCCGGTGCTGTCCACTCCTCAAATCCAAAGTTCGGACGCTGCACAATGCCAACCACCTGAAAAGATGCCGTTAATTTCTTTTTCAGTTTTTCTCCCGTTCGGTAACCACTCGACTGTGTCAGTACATTCCCGTTCTTATCCTCACGTTCGGAAATGTCCAGTGTGATCGTATCCCCCACACGATATTCCACACCACCGTTCGTCATCATATGCCGGGAAAGCAAAATCTCATGACCGTTTTTGGGCATACGTCCCTTGATCAGATGCAGGGCATTTTTCTGCATGGCCCGATTGTCCATTGCGGTCAGATACACATACGGTTTATCGGGATTTTTACTGCCGGAAAGCTTTGCATACCCCAGCCCGACACTCTGGTATGCGGTCGCAACCTTGCGGTTATTTACAATGTGATCCGCCTCCTCACGCGGCACATCGTAAAATACATAGTCATAATCTCCGCTTAAATCCTTTGCATATTCGATCAGTCCCGCCTGGCAGGACGAAGCAAAGGAAAAAACTGCGGCAAACAACGCCGTGGCAATGCAGGTTGTGATCCACACGGCAATGGTCTGCCATCTGTTTTTCTTTCGCTCACGGATTATCCGTTTTTTCATAATGGAAGTAACCATGCCTATCCCTCCCTTATGATTTTTCCATCTTCAATGACAATCACACGGTCGGCGGTCTTTGCGATCTCGAGATTATGCGTGATCATGATGATGGTCTGTCTGTATTCCTGATTCGCTCTGCGCAGCAGCTCAACGATCTCGTCACTGTTCTTTTTATCCAGATTTCCGGTCGGTTCATCTGCCAGAACAATTGCCGGACGGTTGATCAGTGCCCGCCCGATGGATACGCGCTGCTGCTGTCCGCCGGAGAGTTCTTCCGGAAGATGCGTTTTTCTTCCGTTAAGTCCCAGCTCATCCATCAGTTTATCCAGACGCTTTTTATCCACCGTCTGTCCGTCAAGTTCACACGGCAGTGTAATGTTTTCCTCCACATTTAATGTCGGGATCAGGTTGAAAAACTGATAGATCAGACCGATCTGCCTGCGCCGGAAAATTGCCAGTTTTTCCGTGCTCAGCGTGTAGATGTCTTCTCCCTGTATCCAGACTTTCCCCTCCGTTGGCTGATCCACGCCGCCTAACATATGAAGCAGTGTCGATTTTCCGCTTCCGGAACTGCCGACAACGGCCACAAATTCGCCCTGTGCGACGGAAAGAGACAGATCATTGACTGCGGTCACACTTGTATTGCCTTTGCCATAGATCTTCGTAAGATGTTCTGCTCTTAAAATTTCCATTGTGTTCTTTCCTCCTCTACAGGTTTCATCTTACGGATGGCAGGTGACATCTCCGTGACATTTTTCAAATTTGTCAGGTTATTTTAAGTATTTTATGATAAAAACGTTGTATCCATTTTCGGATTCAACACTCAGATAAGCATTTTGTTTTTCAAGAATGGCTTTTGCAAGGGGCAGTCCGATTCCGATATTGCTGCTTCCATCGTTTGCGGCACTGTAATAGCGTTCAAAAATTTTCTTTATCTTTTCTTTTGTGATCGGTGCCCCCGGATTTGCTATGGAGACAGACGTATAAACTGCATTATCCGAAAGCGTTACCGTCACGGTTTCGCCCTTTTTGCTGTGCTCAATGGCATTTTTCAGAATGTTTTGTACCGCTTCGCGGTTCCAGTCCAAATCGCCCACCCGCAGCACCTGTGCTTCCATGCCGCAAACGCGGATTTTTACGCCTTTCAGTTCCGCAAAAATTTCCAGATGATCGATTGCCTCCGTAAGCATCCGGTTGACGGAAAACGGCTCTTTTTTCAGTGCAACCATTCCCGCATCCAGCCGGGACAGTTTTAACATAGCTACGATCATCCAGTTCATGGAATAAATCTGCCGGGAGACTTCGCGCAGAAAACGCCTGCGGGTTTCCGGCGGCATCTGCTCATTTTCATTGAGGTTATCCAGCAGAATGGATGCTGAAGTAAGCGGTGTTTTCAACTGGTGGGAAATGTCCGCAACCGATTCTGCAAGCGCGGTCTTTTTCTCTTTTGCGTGGTCGGATTCTTCTTTTAGAAACAGCGTGATCTTGTAAAGCTGGTTTTTCAGATGGCTTAGTTCATCCTCCGTGTTGTCCGCCAGTGCCAGATCATAATGACCGCGGACGATTTCTTCCATGTAATCCGACAGTTCCGCAAGTTTACGGCTCCGCCGTTTCTGATAAATGAAAAACAGACCTCCGGCTGCAAGTTCCGCCAGCAGCACACCGCCAAGCGTCCCCAAAAGAATCCTGCGTTCCATGGTTTTTGTTCCGGCAATCACCGGTTCTGCCTCTGATATGCCATAACTTTGCAGGATTTTTTCTGCTTCTTTTATCTCTTTCTGATATGCATGCGGGTGCTCTAACATGCGCATGCACTCTGAGATTTTTTCCTGTCTGGATTCCTCTGTGTCACTGCCATCGTTTTTCAGTACGATGCCAAGCATTGCAGTTACTGCCTCATTTTCCCGCGCCCTGTAGTTGCGAACCACCAACGTGGTCACAGTTCCTGTAAGAAGTAAAATTATAACACTGCACAACAGAAACCATTGAACAAATTTCTTTGCTTCTTTATTTTCGTATTCCATTATTTATCACTGTAATGTCCTTTGCATTGTACCACTTCAATCATCCCATCCGTCACTTCATAAACCAGACGGTCTTTCTGATTAATTCTGCGGCTCCATTTACCACTCAAATCGCCCCGTAATCCTTCCGGTTCTCCCTTCCCATCGAAAGGCGTCCTTTGTATATCTTTGAGCAGTTCATTTATTTTTTTCAATGTCTTCCTGTCCTGCATCTGCCAATACAAATAGTCCTTCCATGCCTCCTCCGAAAATGTAATTTTACTCACCCGCCATAGCCTCCAGTTCTTCCATCGTTTTTACCACAACCTTCCCCTCTTTGATCTGGCGATCGGATTCCCGAATGTGTTCCAGATTGGTTTTCGAATAGAATGGATCCTGTGGTGCTTCAATTTCAAACGGAATTTTCCGTTCTCTCAATGCCTTTTTCGTATACACCATATAAAATGTGGAAATATTCATTCCCATTGCTTCACACATTTCATCCAGTTCCTTTTTCATCTCATCATCCATACGCAAACTAATTGTTGTCATATTCTCACACCTTTCTGCAATATTTAATACATATGCTTTCATTTTACATATATTATATTCTTTTTTATGAAAATTATCAATATTTTGTCACAGATTCAGCCGATACCCGATCCCACGCACCGTGACAATCACATTCCCCTCTTTGTCGCCTAGTTTTTCGCGCAGACGCTTCATTGTAACGGTCAACGTATTGTCATTGACAAAATTTCCTGCCATATCCCAGATTCCGTTTAAAATTTCCTCGCGCGTAAAAATTTTATGCGGATTGGAAAATAAAGTCATAAGAATTTTGTATTCGAGCTTTGTCACCGCGATCGGTTCCCCGTCCCGATAGACTTTGCCCGTGTCCGGTTCCACCGCAATATTTCCACAGGTCAGCCGCCGGATTTTTTCGGTCCTGCGCAGCACATTGCGGATGCGCGACACCAATTCCCGATTTCGAAACGGCTTGATCACATAATCATCCGCTCCGAGATCAAATCCGAGCACCACATCTTTTTCCTCATCCTTTGCCGTCAGAAAAATGACCGGTGCAATGTCATGTTCCTTAATTTTCCTGCACAGATCAAATCCGTTTCCATCCGGAAGGGAAACGTCAAGAAGCACAAGATCCACCTGCCTGCTGGCAAGAAGATCCTGTGCTTCTTTCTTTGTTTTTGCCGCTAAAAACGTATATTGTTCTTCTGTCAGAAGATATTCTAACCCCATGATGATTGACTCGTTATCCTCGATCAGTAAAATTGTCTCATTCATACTGCCTTTTCCTCTGTTTTTCAACATTCTGCTTATTATAATAAAAGAAACGAAAGGAAAAGTCCAGCCATCCATCAGACTTCCAGCCGGTGGTATCTTCGTTTTCCCACAGCCATCAAGCAGACCGCAGCCGTTCCACTGCAGAATAACACGGCAAATTCATTTCCTGCAAACGACAGGCACAGATCATTTTCCATAAACCAGCCTCCGCTGGTTACATACAGTACTGTGGGATTAAATAATTCCCGGATAAGATCCCACACATTTCCCATCTGCACATAGGCAAGCAGATATGCCCCCATAAAAAGAAGACCCAATACCGCAAACGAAAAATAACTGTTCTGTAAAAACAACTGCACTGCGGCAGTAACAGCCGCAACGATCCCAAGCAATCCCACAAGCACCACCAGCGCAAGCAAAAAATAACGCCACTGCTCCAGCCGCCAGAACGTGACAAACGGATACATCATCTGCAGCCGCGGCTCTGCAACCATGCATGCCGCCACCGGAACATGCCACAGGTTCTGAAACGGAACCGCTGCAAAAAATACCAAGAGGGTAAACGCTGTAAGCAGTCCGGCATAAAACAGCCCGCACAACGCTCCTGCAAGCATTTTCTTTTCCATCATTTTCTTTCCGGTGGTGGTCGCCAAAACTAGATCCTGCGTTTTATATATCCTCTCGTAATCCATCAGATACAGCATCGAAAGAATCATCAGAACCGCGGTCTGCAAAATCAGCTTCTTCCACAGTTTTCCATACAAAGTGGTGTGCAGTTTATACCAACTTCCCGGATAAAAGTCATAAGTGCCTTCCCCTGTTTTTCTGATCTGTTCCACCCTCTTCTGCAACCTGTCATAATTGCGTACAATCCACGATCCCCAGACTCCCTGCGGTTCATATCCACTCATTTTTTCTTTCTGTTCCAGAATCTTACGCATATCCAATGTATCGTACATTCCGCCATAGGTCTTTTTATAGTCCGCATAGGCGCGTTCAAACTCCGGGCTTGCCGTCTCCTCATCCGTCACAGCCACATGCATCTGCCGCAGTTCCTTTCTCATGCCGGCATTTCCCACATAGGTATAGATACTCAAAAACTGAAATAATCCAAATGTAATACAGACAATCCACAGAAACGGATGCCGCAGACATTTTCCACACTCTTTTTGTAAAAGGCGCATCCCTTACCTCCTTTGATATTATGTGACTGCGAAAACCTTTTTGCCATCATCTATTGTCAGAAATCTCTGTAATGATCCCTGTGCATTTTCTGCCACAGCACGTACGCGCATACCAAAATCCACCCCAGAATCCAAAGCACTTCCGAATAAGGCAGCCCATTTTCTTCCATTGGCTCCTGAAACAGATGTACAAAAATGTGTGTCAGCAAAAAGCCAATTCCTGCGCATGCCGGAATGGCAAATGCAATTCCCGCAATGTAATTGCCTGCCGTTCTTCCGATCAGGTAAATCAAAACAACCGCAGCCAGCACAAACACAAAAACCAGCAGCATGTAAAGCAGCATATAGAAACCAAATGGCAGATTTTTACACCACAACTGCAGTCCCGTATCGTCGATACAATCGCCTTTCCAGAATACCGCCAGTCCTTTTATGACATAAACCAGTACATAAATACCAAATTGTACGATTCCCACAAAACCGCAGCAGACGATAAGTGCCTGAAACTGCCTGTCAAAAAGTTTCCGCCCGGTAGCAGTCGTTGCATACAACGGCAGCACATGACATAACCGTTCCCGTATCAGATACGGCAGTGCAAGGATTGCAAAACAAATCAGAAGCAGAATTCCCATCATTCTCATATCTTTTTCTACAATATAAAAAATTCCACTCGGCATTAGAGAGATCCTGTCTCCATTCTGTAAATTTTTGTATTCATCCAGCCGATCGAGCACCTGAAGTTCAAAAAACAGTTTTGACCCTTTTGAATCCTCAAAGACCAGACGCGACAGTTCCTGGTCGATTTTCTTTTCCTCATCGGTTAAAGTATCCTTATCAAAAAATGTTTTCTGTGTCTTCGAAAATTCCTGATAATTCGTAATTTTTGCATCTGCAAGAACCGGATCCGCCGCAATGATCCGGGTGTATGCCTCCTCCAGTTCTTTTCTTTTTTCATCCAGCTTCGACCAGTCCTCACGCGGCAGCGAAGTTCCCCAGCTTTCGATCAGTTCGGCGTAAAACGGCATATCATACGGGGAATTTGTTGTCTGCCCTCCCGCCGGATAAATCGTCACTTCTAAAAACAAATGATAAAACAGCACCGTAAATACTGCTATAACAAGCAATACCCGGATATCCATGATTTTTTTACATTCTTTTATCAATATTTTCATGCCGGTTCCTCCTGATATGTAACCAGAAATACATCTTCCAGATTCGGCGTACAATTCCTACTGCCTTCCTCCGGCTTGCTGCTGTAATAACGCACCTGCATATGTTCCTGCTCCTGCCGCACAGAAAGAATCAGATGCGTGTCTTGAAATGCATCAAACGCACGGTCTTCCATCACGCACTCATACACCTTTCCATCAAGCGTTTTACAAATATTGGAAACCGTGTCCATCCGGTATAGTTTACGTTCTTTTAACAGAATCACCTGATTGGCATTCGACTCAATATCCGACACAATATGCGTGGAAAGAATGACGATCCGGTTCTTTGACAACGTTGACAGGATATTGCGGAAGCGCGCCCGCTCCTTTGGATCAAGCCCCGCAGTCGGTTCATCCAGTATCAGAATTTTCGGATCATTTAACATTGCCTGTGCAATTCCCACCCGCTGGATCATTCCTCCGGAAAATTTTTTCATTTTTTTGTCTGCCACATCAGAAAGTCCGACCAGTTCGAGCAGTTGTTCTATCTTTTCTTTTGCGGTCTGCTTTGGCATATTTTTAAGTGCTGCCAGATAATCCAGATACTGCACGGGTGTGTTGTTTTTGTAATATCCAAACTGCTGCGGCAGATACCCCAGCAGATCCCGGTATTTTTCCCCGAGTTTTGCAACAGGAATCCCATCCCATAAAATTTCTCCCTGAGTAGGAACCAGCAGGGTTGCAATCATTTTTATGAGAGTTGTCTTTCCCGCACCGTTTGGGGCAAGCATTCCGTAAAGCCCATGCTCCATCTCAAAACTGATGTCTTCCACCGCCGGAAATTTTCCGTAACTTTTGCTAACATGCGAAAGAGTAAGCATCTTTTTTCTCCACCTTTCCTATTGATACGAACAAAAGACAAAAGCTTGCGGCAGTGACCGCGCCGTGCACCGCCAGCGGAACCGATGTAAAAAGAAACATCTGCACGCCAGTTTCCGCAAACCTTGCAATCACACACACACACGCCCAGACTGCGATCAGACCTGCATAAAACAGACCACCCGCACCTTTGTGACAGGCATATACACAGACCGAAGCAAACAAAAACACACTGCTGCTTCCCAGCAGAACCATACTCACAAATGCTTTTCCCGAAACATCCGTAAATAAAGCTTCTCCAGCCACATTGACCAGTATCATGATCACGCCTGCATACAGCATGCGAAGTCCCGACAGATAGCTCTTGGAATAGTGAAGCGAGCCGATCAGCTCCTGCATGTGGTTCTGCGCATCCAGCCACCATGCCAGTGCCGCAAACACCAGAAAACAGACAGGAAATCCTAAAAACACAATCATCCTCTGCGTTTCGGGCTGCTTTGCATATGACTGTCCGAGCCATCCGATTCCCAGATACAGACAGGCAACAATAAGCCAGATACTTCCGCTCTGATAAAATATGGCACGAATGCCCGGTCCCCAGTAAATTTCTTTGATTCTTTCCCACAGACTCTGCCGCTTTGGTATTGCTTTTTCCACAATCGCACGACATTCCTTCTGCATAACGCTATCCTCCGGGAATTCTACTGGAAGCAGTGGTATCTTCTGTTCTTTCTCCCATTCCTTTTCCTTCATCTTTGCACCTCCTGCCGAATCCTTTTTAACATCTGGTAAAACCGGGTCTTTACGGTACTCTCCGCAAGATCCATCTCCTCTGCAATCTGCGCAAATGTCTTCTCCTCAAAGCATTTTTTCTGAAAAATGCGAATCCATTCGCGCTCATAGGAAACGACAATATCCATAATCCGGCGAATCTCTTCTTTTTGAACCATATGCTCCGCCAGATCACGCACGGTTTCTTCCTCCTCTGTTTCCCATTGCAGGGGCTGCTGCAGTTTTTCCTTTTTATAACTTTTACTGCGATAATAATCCGTGATCCTGTTGGCTGCCACACGGTATGCCCAGGTGCGGAAGCCCGCCTTTTTCTCATCAAACGCATAAATTCCCTGCAAAACCGTAATAAAAATTTCCTGTGTCAGATCAAGCGCAAGTTCCCGCTCTCCGGTCTGCCGGTAGGTAAATGCATAGATTTCCCTGTAGTATCGCCGGATCAGTTCATCCGCTGCTTTTTTATCCTGTTTTTTCTTAATTCTGCGGATTAACTGGTTGTCTGTCTGCATGCATGTTCACCGCCTTTATCTCCGTTCACTCAGATATACGAAATATGATACAAAATAGTTGGGATTCTGAAAAGATTTTTTCAAAAAAGAAAAAAGGACCGGTGCAAAACTAATTTGCACCAGTCCTGTCATAACCTTTTATGCGTCCTTATCTAAAAATGCAGCGACAAAAATCGCCGGAGAGTTCCAGTAAATCGTAATTTCATTCAGCGAATAACACTCCCATACATCCAGAAAACATTTCATCGGCGGTGTATCCGGTGTGATCAGCCACTCTGCCTTTTCATCCACCGGAGCGGAGTTTGGACCGCCCACCACAAATCCCGGAATAGTCTCGTCGATTCCATCCGAAACAGTCACACGGTTATGCGGATTCTGACAGCTTTTTGTTCCCACGGCGGTCACATAACTATAGCCGGTTGCATTCACACCAAGAATATAGTCCATCTGCGCCTGTGCCATTTTCTGGTAACGCGCTTCCCCGGTCAGAAGATGCGCAACTGCAAGGATCATGGCGCGGTTGAGCACGACCATGTTGCTGCCCCAGCCATATTCTTCTTTTGTCAGCGCGACAAAATACCCGCTGACATCTGCAATGTCACAGATTTTATCTGCCTCGTTTAAAAATGCCTGCCGGAATTTCTGCTGGCATACCTGAAAACGCTGTGTTTTCTTTGCTTCTTTTTTCTTTGCCCCAAACAGACAGGAAAGTCCCGCCAGACCGGACACATCCACCCAGCCCATATCGGTTGGATTTTCGTTTGTTTTTAAATAGTCCTCCAGCTTGTCCAGATATGCGGCGTTGCCCGTGGTCACATACAGTTCCGCTGCCGCCCAGAGCCGCTCATCCAGATCCGAGGTATCCTCATAGCCGCCGGTATTGCAGCCTGCTGGATTTTCAAATCCGATAAACTGTGGATGCTGCATCAGCCAGTCCCACGCACGCACTGCGGCATCCTCCGCTTCCGCTGCAAACGCAGGCTCCCATGTCCGGTACACGCGGGATGCCAGTGCCATGACCGCTGCAAAATCCGCTGCCGCCATTGTCGATGCCGGAAACAGGATCATCTGCCGTTTGTCCTCACACGGCATCACAAAATTTGCATGGCGCATCGAAGTCAGCTTATGGCAGACACTTCCATCCTCCATCTGCATTTTCAAAAGCCAGCGCAGCTCATACAGGCACTCACTTAAGACATCCGGCATCGCATCGTTGCTTTCCGGAATATTTAAGTTTTCGGTGAAACTCTCCGGAAAGAGCTGCTGCGCATAGATCATGTGTGCAAGCGCTGTAGCCGCTGCTGTGGTATATCTGCCATAATCCCCGGCATCGTGCCAGCCTCCGGTCACCTCATACTGTTTTGCATTTTCTTTTCTTTCCAGATAATCTTCCAGCCGTACCGCTGTGCCCGTGTGACAGGTACAACGTTTGAATTTTCCGGCAAAGGTTTCTTCCAGTGCCATCCCACAACGCTGGAAATACAGTGCTTTACACAGCGTCTGGTTCAATGTATGGTATGCCTTGCTGCTGATGATACAGCTTCCGAGAACCACACCTTCCCCATCCTGAAATGTTACAGTTCCTTCCTCTGTAAGATCGGAAAAGTCAATGTGCCATACTTTATCTTCTGCACTCTCATCAACGCCTGCATATACCGCCTGTTTTACAGCGGTCTGCTCCCCTTTTTCATTCCAGAGGGACACCTTTTTGTCTTTCATTTTTTCCATTTCATCCGCGCGGTTTTCCTGCGCAAGTACCGCAATCTTGCGGCCTTTCGGCAGATACCCTGCCTGATTTGCATAAAATCTGATCATGTTGATACTCCCTGTTTTTCCTACAAAAAAAGCAGTTGAATGGTGAACTACCCATTGTCTAAAGCCAATGGGCTTCCTGCTTCGCAGACCTCGT
>ERZ1034969.545-NODE-545-length-21565-cov-27.956950_pt1 | contig 21565 bp, 20 predicted proteins | sample MGYA00520624_ERZ1034969 | MGnify/ENA primary metagenome ERZ1034969 (study PRJEB33766, sample SAMN09781776) | gut metagenome | biome: gut microbiome | host: Homo sapiens | place: Madagascar | study: EMG produced TPA metagenomics assembly of the PRJNA485056 data...
GGCTAAAATGGGTCGGCCGGGATTGGTCAATCTCGGCCGACTATATTTGGCTAAAATAATCCGACGCTAACACTTGACAATGTCCTGCTCATATTAAAAGTACCGGGGAGTACTATTACTTCAAACATTCGTTGGCTGGTGCATGACGTTTTTCGTAGGCACGGGTTCCTTCCTGCCGAGGGGATAAGGACTCGTGTTTGTATCGGCAACGAGTACGGAGTCGCGTACTCATTACCGCTAGACGGTTTAAGCATTGAAGTGGAAATAAAGCTCGGGGTTGATCCGATTTGGTTGTAAGGGGATTTGCGTGATGAAAACTCAGATATTGGTATTTAATAAATCAAATTGCGGTTTTACGGAAACAAGTGACTTGACGATAAGGGAATTCGGTAAAGCAATCGCGTTCGATGCCTTCGAACTTACGGTCATTGACTTGCAGGATAGATATTTATGGAAAAGCGATTTCTCGAACGATAGGATTCTGCAAGATCATGCAGACATTTCCTCTATCCGACAAATGATGCTGCAGTCAAATAGGGCCAAATGCATTGTTGTGCTCCCTCAAAACTACTTGTATTCCTGTTCTTATGGATATAATTCAGAGACTCATAAGATGGGATATATGAATAAGAAGCCTCTAAAGGATTTTATTACAGATTTTGCCGTCTCTCCGATAGGCGAGTTGTTTTCCTTTCCGCCTCGTATTTGTTTTGGAAAGTCAATAACGCTTGTTTCACATAAAGAGCTTCATTCTGATTTTTCTTTTAGTACGCCAATCACTTCTCCCCACAAGCCGTTGTTAACTTCGAATGCTTCTACGGTCTCAGCTGTGCTGATATCTGAGGCCTTAGCAGCCACAACACTTGAGATCAACAACAATGAGGAACTAATTGCGGTTATTGACGCTATTTTTCCGACCTCAGCTCAGTGCGCTCGCATGCCTGTTTGGCTTGATGAAATCAACTATCATGATGAAGCGGCGCAAAGGGCGCGAATAACAGAGATTAACGAAGAAATGGATCTTCTTGATAAGGAAAAGAAAGAGATCGAGGGTGTCCTCTCTGATTATCAAGATATTAAATCAGTCCTTTGCTCCAAGGATTTTGAACTTGAAAATATGACTCGCCATCTTTTGGCAAAGATCGTTGAGGTAGATGAGGACTTTGAAGACTGCAAGGAAGAGGATTTTAGGTTCTCGTACAATGACACTCTCTATTTAATTGAAATTAAAGGCAGTAAGGGTGGATTGAAACGACAGCATATTTCAAAGACATATGATCATGTCCAAATAAAAGCGGACGCGATGGAAGACGAAGGCAACACATGCAAGCTAAAAGGCGTCCTTATCTTTGCATCACAGATTGAATTAAAACCTGATGAGCGAGATCCTTTCCCTGAAATCCAGATTACCATTGCCCGTAAAAACGACATTGCAGTTCTTTCGACTGAGACGTTGCTTCGTTGCTATGAAGCCTATATAGAGAAACGTTTGACTTCGGCTTCTTTTAAGGAAATCTTGCGTCAAACGTCTGGCCTTGTAAGTTTGGAATTGTTTGGCTTGGATGCTTAGCCTCTTAACTGAAGCCGGAATAGAATGCGGCCTTACGAGCAAAGATGTCCTTGTGACGGCCTTTGCGCGAGTAATAACGAACATCTGTCGGTGTCCGCTTAGCAAAACACGGGACGTGTTAGATTGTTGAAAGCCATAAAACCTTAACGGTTGGGAGGCTACATGAGGATCTCTAGACTGAGGATTGAGAACTATCGGAATCTCGATGGCGTAGCGATTAGTTTTGACGAGGACGTGACCTATATTGTCGGCGAAAACAACCTCGGCAAAACGAATGTGCTCGACTTGCTCAATACAATCTTCAATCAAGCGACGATTAACGAAGAGGATTTCGCTAACATTGAAAAGCGCTCAGGTGCTCTAGTTACTTTAAAGTTGGACGAGGACGAGATCGGAATAACGGGGCTCGACATCGATCCTATGACCGGAAACACTATTACCATCTGCGCTTTTGCTGACGACCCGGATTCTCGAATTGAATTTAAGGTCGAAGGGAGCGGAGAAAGTATTTCACCCTCTCTGATGCGTTCCGTTCACATGTTCAGGTACTCTACTGCATCCTTTAATAGGGGAGACCTGGCGTTTGATGGTACCCGAGGTGTCGGCAAAGTTCTCTCCAAACGAATCGCTCTTTACCTGGATAAGGAGGGCAAAAAGGTCTCTGACTTTCTGGATGGGGGTGAGCTCGAAGGTCTGTCTGCTGATCTAGGCGAGATCGTTAGTGACGTTCCCATCCTGTCATCATATGGTGTGAGGACGGGCATCGATTCATCGGATGGCGGAACGCTCGGAAGTTTGGTTACCTTGCTTGACAAGAGGGGCGTTCATTTTAATAAGGCAGGGGTAGGCTTGCAGTACCTTGCCATTGCCTCGCTCTCGATAATCGAGAGCATTATGCGTCTTTCGCCTAAACGCCTTCAAGAGAGTCTCTGCACGGATGACGATGGCAAGTGCGTGCTGCACGCTGTGCTGGCTTATGACGAACCCGAAGCTCACCTTCACCCGTATATGCAGAGGCGTCTCTCGAAGAGCTTGCATAGGATTTGCGAAGGGAAGGATGCCAAGTTCAACGCCCTTCTAAAGGAGTATTTCGGGATCGATTCAATCAAAGCTCAGCTGATCATGGTGACGCATTCGCCAAACATTCTGGCTCGCGGCTATAAGAACATCGTGCGATTTGGGCAGGGCGAAGATTCTCCAAGGGTCATGTGCGGCAAGGATATTAACCTGTCTGACAAGGTTGAAAAGCATCTTATGCTGAACTTTGAGTCAGTACGAGAGGCTTTTTTCGCGCGGTCGGTTTTGGCTTTTGAGGGGCAGACGGAGTCTGGGGCCATTCCGGTCTTTGCGCGCAACCTTGGGATGGATCTGGATGATTATGGAGTTGTGCCTATCAGGGCTGGCGGGAAAAAGAACGTTGAGCCGCTCTGCGAACTTCTGGACAAGTTTGAGATTCCAAATTATTCGATTGTCGATAGGGATAACGAGCCGCGAGAAGCTTCTGGGAACCATATAACGACAACCGAACGGGATTTTGAAGCTGAGGTCATCGAAACTATTTTCGTTAATAGGAACCAAAGCTCGTTTATTACACTTCTTGAGGCGACGGATCGTCAGAGGGCAACATCCATCAAGGGCAATAGCAAAGCATTGAAAAATGCCTGCGCTGTCTACGGTGTTAGCTTGACGGGCCCTGAGTATGATTTCCAGGGATCGGAGTTTGACGGGCTATTCGCCGACACACCCGAATCGCGTGCGCTTATGTATGCATGGCTTTCATCGAACAAGGGCGTTGGGTCTGGCGTTGCCCTCGCGGAGATTTTTGGCGCTGATGGCGTTCCCGCATGTTATAAAACTATTATTCGCAAGGCCGTGGGGTTTGAATGCTGATGAGCCAGACCGACTTGCGGGAAAGTGTTAGAGCTGCGATTGAGATGCGCTGTGACGGAGATGAATCGCAGTGCTCTGCGATTTTTGCGCCATCGAAGAGAATCTTTGTGGAGGCACCGGCGGGTTACGGGAAGACAACGGTGATGACTGGGCGGGCTTGCTGGCTGCTGGCATCTGGCGAAGTCCGGCTGCCAAAAAGGATTTTGGCCCTAACCTTCAGCGTCGCCGCTGCGCGGAGAATGCGTGCGGATTTGGGCGATACAACATCGGCGCTTCCTGGTCCCGTGGCCAAGCGTTTTGAGGACAGCGTCATGGCGACTAACTTCCACGGCTTTGCTTGGGCCCTGCTGCGCAGGTACTGGAGATCGCTCTCGCTCCCAGTGAACGTTGACGAGCTTTCTATGGTTGATGACAGCAGTGCCGTTAACGAGCTGGTTTCGCGAGGCGGTAAGCTTTTCTGGGATGAAAAGAAGGTCGTTGACAACTTCCTCCGCTCCATGAGAAATGGTCAAGACGAAGACCTGAGACGCGGCATACGCCCTTTTAATAGGATCATTAAGGATAGATTCGCACCGAACGGTCTCTTGCCATATTCAGGAGTGATTTCCCTTGCAATTGAATTGCTTGCCGATTTCTCAAAGTTGAGGTCCTATCTTTCGACGGCGTTTCCTGTCGTACTTGTCGACGAAGCACAGGACACGAATGCCCTGTGCTACATCTTTCTAAAAGGCTTGCTTTCCGATGAATCAGGAATCTGTATGTTCGGTGACCCCATTCAGCGTGTCTATGGTTTTATTGGCGCGATGGAAGGCCTTAAGACAAAGGCGTCCATTGACCTTGGGCTTTTGCCATTGGAACTCGAGCAGAATCATAGGTTTTCTGGGGGATCTATCGTCGGAGAGCTCGGTGCCGCGATTCGCTCCAACATGAAAGGTGCCATTGCCAGCGGTACGCCCCGCCTACCCATATTTGTAGGCGCTGCACAGCAAGATGAAGCGACTGCCATCGTTTCGAAGGTTGCCACTCTCGCTCAAGGAGGTGGCGGTAGGATTGCGATTCTTGTTCGTAAGCGCGGTGCCCTGGCCAATCTCATCACTGACGAGCTGACTAAAGAGGGGATGTCATGCTTCAACGGGCTTTTCTCGGATGCAGACCCAGAGTTCATTGAATTCAATGCGCTTGCTTTATCCAGGATTACCGATGCAGCGTCTGGAGAAAAGGGCGTCAGCCGGTCTGCAGCGGACAAAATAATCGACTCAATCTCTGATGAACTGCTGAGCGGCTCCAGGAGATTCGAGTATGGGCGGTCTTATTCCATGCTTCTTGGAGCGCTGCGGAAACACCTTAAAAATGACTGCGTCGCGATGGATCCGTCTGAGCGCTTCGGCTATATCGTTAGCATCTTTACCGAGGGCTCCCTGCGGCGTTTCTCTGATTACCTTGATGCAGACATCTCGATAATGACCGTTCACTCCGCTAAGGGGCTCGAATGGGACACCGTTTTCATTCCGGGCGTTACGCGCTTCGATTGGCCTGGAAGGATTTGTTCGCGGTGCGAAAGTGCTGGTATGTGCTCGCGTTCTGCGCGTGGATGCCGGATCGTGGATGCGAAGAAAATGCCAGACGGGCTTATTGAGGAAATGGGCCTGCTGTACGTCGGTGTCACTCGCGCCCGCAAAGCGGTATATGTCTCCGCTTCTATGCAGCGCAGGACAAATAACGGGAACTATCAGTTTGCCTGTCCCTCTTGCCTAACGTCTTTTCCGGGCATTGAGCCCGTGAGTTGGACGGTTATGGACGGGGAGGGGTAACTTCCCTGCACCATGAAATGAGCACGCTATCGGCGCGGGAGCCGTTCAGCGGCTCTGGTCGGACCTCACTGGGCGTGAAGAGGTCGTTCAGCGCGAAATATAGTGCATTAGGGCTTCGGAAAGTACACCTCTCAGGTCGCCTTCCAATAGGGAAATTGCTCTATCGACATAGATTTTGTTATCAATACCAAAGTAATTGCCAACGCTTGTTACAAGAGACTTGTCGTTAAATAGCCCCAGAATCTCATTGTAATCATGGTCTTCAATGGCCTGTTGATATCTGTTGTTAACGTTATTTTCTATGCTCGCTATATCAATTAAGGATGCGATGCCATCGGCAGTCAGCTGCTCATTATCCGAAATAGTTATTCCGGAAAGTGCTTCCTTTACGCCTGCTGCAAGCGCTTCCGATGCCTGCTTGCTTGCTGAACCTTTCAATTACATATGACTTGAATATCGCGAAACAGCACCGCCGTTATTACGCCTGGGCGCCGGGGTCGGCATGAGTCCTGGTGACGCTATATTGCTAGCGGTCCATTCTCTATTAAAGACACCTATGCTCGCGCGCTGAGAGCAGCGGTAATATTGCTGTTATGCGTACAGAAAGGACTGTGTCGTAAAGCAGGGAGGGGCTTACGATGGCGAGGATTACCGGTATTACGTGCAACCACGTTAAAGGGATTAACCATCTTGACGTGCCATGCGATTTTTACCCGAACAAGCCTAACTTTCTTGTGGCGCCTAACGGGTCGGGTAAGTCTTCGCTTGCGACGGCATTCGCATCCCTTAACACCAGGCGACTAAAAATGGCAGACGCGGATCGTTATAACGGGGAGGACTGGGACGACACCTCCTTGTCCGTGACTTTTGACGATGGCGTGACATTAAGCGCCAATGCTGATTCGAATGAAATTGCGAGTAGGGTAGACGTGCAGGTCGTCCGCTCGGGGCTGTATGCAAATATGACGAACCGTCGGGTGGGGCCAAGGGTTCTCAGCCAAACGAAGATGAGCGTCCAGCAGTGTGTTTTGTACGAGAAGGTGCCAGCCACTGTCCACTTGGACTATTCAGTCACTGCGGAGCGACAGAAATATGCGTCGGCCTTACGCGGGAGAATGGATAACCTTGCCGAGGCATTCAAAAGCTATGAGTTCCTTAGTGAGCTCCTCAGCTGCGATGCTGCTTTTAAAACGACTAAGGGTTCCCGATACACTGCAGCAATCAATAATTTCTTCAAGGGCGTTATTTCGCTCGAAACGGGCATGGGCGGTGATATCGCTGAGGCTGAAGTTCTCAGTTACATTTCTTCTGTAAAGCCGTTGAGCTCAATCAAGGAAATCCTTGATCGTTGGTATCCCGAGAAGGGGAATATCTCGAACTACATGAATGCGATACAGGTTAATAGATTTATCGAGGGGAGGCGTAACGAGATAAAGGAAGCCTGTTCATATCTTCGGTTCCGTAAGATTAAGGATGATATCAATGAGATGCTCCATTTGCTGAACAGAACCAGGTATGGGGTCGTGGCTAAAGTCAGGAACCATCAGCTCGTCGTTGATTTCCCCGATTGGGATGAGGCCTCTAACGGCGAAATCGATGTACTCCAGCTGTGTGTTGCGCTATTTCGAGCGCGGGCGAGGTTTACTGATAAAGATGACGCTCTATTGCTTATCGATGAGGTTTTCGATTACCTTGACGATGCCAATCTGCTTGTCGCCCAGCACTTCCTGCTGGAGATGATGAAGCAGTTCAAGAATTCCGGGAAGAACCTCTATGTCATCATCTTGACTCATCTTGACCCAGGCCTCTTTAAGAGTTTTCGTTTCAAAAGCTTCCATACCTCATACATTCCTAATTCAGGTGGCGACTCTGTAAATGGGTGTTTGAATAAGCTGCTCGTTGACAGAAAAAGGTGCCAAAAGGAACTTCCTGATATCTATAAGTCGGTTTCCTCCCATTACCTTCATTTTTCCGACTGTGACACGGTCTCCGAAGATGTCTTGGAGTACATCGCCAAGTAAGGGATTGAAGGTGGGCTGAAGAGCCCTTCATCGTTTCGGAGAGGTATGGAGGCAAAGCTCGGCGACTATTTCTCTGGGGAGCCCTTTGCTCCATCGGAAGTGTGCTGTGGTATCAGATTGGCCGTCGAGAGGCTCAACTATGAGGCGCTGGCGGCAGATGATAGGCTTGGATTCCTGGAAATTAATACGGGGACCGAGGACAGGCTTCGATATGCGAGCGAGCACGGTGTTGAAGTGCCAGAGACATTCCATCTGTTGGGCTCCATATACAACAGTTGCATGCATCTCTCCGGGAGGCCAGGGGAAACAGAGCTTGTCCAAAGAGAGCTAGGGAATAACATCATTCGGCACATGATCGAGTCGTCGTTAAAGGAATTCGGCTGGGCGTAGGCCGTTATTTGACGGGCGGTTCTTCCTGTTTAACTGCGCGAAGGCTCCTTAAGGAGGTCATGAGGCGAATGAGCGGGGCTACAAAAGAGTGTCTGTATTTTGGCGGTTGCCAGCGGCGAAAGCCCTTCAATCGAGCTCAGGCTAAGCCCGGCTGCCGAGCTGATCTGTCGTTCCCTAGAGCTTCCTGACTGATTAAATTAATTGACACTCGTTCCGGCAATTAATACCTGTTGAATGTCTTATGGACGACTAATAGAAAGCCTAAATGCTGTTTGCGCTATCAGTGGGAAGTAAAATCGTATCTAGGGATCTATAAACGCTATGTTTAGTGGAAGTGATTGCATGGCTCAAGCTGATGGCTACATTGCGAGAATCGATGAGGCGCTAAGTGCGTACGATGATAGCTTGGCTGGTGAACTCGTTAAGGAAATCATTGCCGTTTTTTCCAGTGCGGATTCGAACATTAAATTGGGCCTTGATAGGTATAGAGGTAGAGCTATGGTGCCCGGACAGCCTGTCAATTATGACAACAAGGGCGACCTGAAAAAGCTCAGGGGGAAGCTCCTTGTTCTTGTAGAGTCGGAGCGTAGGGACTTGGAGGCCAATCCTCTTTGTCTCGCACTCACCTCCGTGGATGAAGACATTGAAGAGTGCGAACGTCTTATCAGAAATGGGGACGATAGTGATCGCCGCCGCTGCGTCGATCGCATGGTGCGAGTTTATGAGGTCGATATTAAAAACTTTGCCGTTGGACTTAGTGGTTATGGTTTCGGATCCGAAGAAGAGGATTTGATTGGCGATCTGGAGCTTATACTGGGCCATCTCAGGCATTACAGGGCAAAAATCGCTCTTGAGTCCGTGTCTGGAAACATGAAAACCGTAAATGTTCAGGCCAGCGCGGTTAACCAGAATAGTGTGACGAATGTGCTGAGTATTGCTCAGGTTACTGAGCAGGTCCAATCCATCCCAGATAGTGTTTTAGACGATGAACTCAAAAAAGAACTGAAATGCCTACTTCTTGATTTGGAAGTCATTAAGAACAAGCCAGAGAAAGAGGCGGAGAGCCGTGTCCAGAAAGTTCTTGCTTGGATGTCAGACAAGGGGGTTGACGTTGCGATAGCCGTTCTTCCCTATATTGCCAGTTTCATTAGCACGTTAGTTTGATGCGCTGAGAATGGTGGCTTTCACCGGCTTGATAACCTCGCCTATTGATTAATTGTCGAACGTTTTCTTTCTTTGGAGGTATTTCTTTGGCGGATTTAGTACATGTCTTGCCGATTCAATCGGTAAGTGCCGAAGGTTGCGAAGCGCTTTCAAAGGTCGAGCTTCTCGAAGGCGACTCTGCCATCAAAGTGAAAGAGTACTCCGATATCGTGCGTTCGTTTTGGGAGGTCAATCAGCTATACGAACAATTTAGATGGAACTACAGCGAATTGAGGCGTCTGGTTCCATGCGACCGGTCTGACATCTTGCCCGATGGCTTTGCCGGCGGACGTTTTGGTGAGAGGATTGTTGTAAACGGCGCTTTTTGTAATTACGTATCAGCTGGTCGAGGTCTTGTCGACAGAATGCAAGCCGTCATGCGTGAATACGACAAAGGCTCCAAAGACGACTTATACAAAGACTATTGGAAGTTGCCTTCTTCTTGGTATGACGGCGGCGGCCTTTACGTATTTATGTATGAGATACGAAATCCCGTTCAGCATGGTCAAACCGTTGTTTCACTTGTGAAAGAAAATGGCTCTGCCAGGGTTCGATTCGATCTTGACCAAATCGCTGACATGCGCGACTACAATACCTCGGCAAAGCTTCGCGCGTTTTTAGACACGACCATTTCGAAGATCAAGGAGTGTAATCCGTCTGATTTTCCTTTTCTTAGTTTTCGATATACGAACATGGAATACAACAAGCTTGTTATCGAACTCTTCTGTCATTTTCTTCAATGTGCCGAACGTAGGATACGTGAAGTTCGTAGAGATATGGAACGCGTGCTTTCGCAGCACGATGGGGCGATTGGTAGTTTGGGCGGCTTTTCTTTCGCTGCATATGTTGATGGTGACATGGCCCATGTTTTTAATCAGATTGATGTTGATCCGGTTAAGCAATTGAAAGATATACGTCTTAAGACAAAAGGGCATCTAAAAGAAGCTCGGAATGCAGTCGCGGCCGAGCGGCGTTTCTATGCATTTCGGTAAAGGCGCGCCCTACTGTTTGCGATGGTTGGCGTTAATGGGCATGAGAAGCCCTCGGATTAGAATTATCCAGTGGTGCTGTCTACATATGCACTCACCGCCTTGAGGATGGCGTTTTCGTTGTTAGGGGCAAGCGATGAATGGTTCAATAAGTAACGAAGTTAAAGCAAATGCTCAAGCTGGTGCGGTTAACATTGCCGCTAGTGATATGAGTCTTCAACCGACGCTAAATCTCAATCTTCAGGGGGATGGTGGTCGGTCGGCTTTCCCTTTAAACTTTATTCAGTGCGTTCGCAGGGCCGTTCATCCGGTCAGGGCGGCGAAAGATGAAGCCGAGGCTGCTTGCGTCAGGGCTAAGTCAATATCCGATACTGTTGACATTTACAGGAAAGCATTTCCAACCTTTAGTGACGCTCAGATCTTTCTTTTAGCATATGGTTACCCTACGAGCACTATGCAAGCGGAAAATGTGCTGGACGTTTTGAATCGTGCAGGCGAATTGGCCGATGGGCCTGTTCCGGACCGACTGGATTCATCTTGTATCGATTTGGACATTCGCGGCGCTCAAACTGCCTACGATGATGAACTGAGAGAAATTTGGGCAAAGTTAATCTCTCAAGAAGTGTCAACGGGGTATGCTCGCTCAAAGAGAACCAAGGCTTTGCTTGAACAGATGGACGCTGAGGATGCGAGCCAGTTGCTTTCGGTTCTAAGTTGTTGCTTGTGGACTACCGTCGGCCCTGAGTTGCATCTTGAGCCGATTCCATTGCTTTTCAAAACATCCGATGATGATTCGTGGACGTATAACGGCGGCTTGATTTCAGCCGAAGCAATTAGCGCATTGGACTCATTGGGTGTGCTGGTATCTGGTAAATGGGTTTCTTTTACTATCGACCCCAATGATCAATTAGATCTGTACTCTTCAACGCACCATGTTTGTATTCCGAACAATAGTAAGAAAGAGCTGGAGCTTAATTTCGGACCTGCAAAGTTTTTAAAACTCGGCATTGAACTTGCCGAGATAATAGATGCGCCAATTGATAAAAGGGTTCTGAAGATCATGAAAGAGAGCATTTCTGCAGATGTGATTTGGTGAGCAGTTGACTCTACTTGTGCGCTTGCGATGTGATGCGACTGGCTCGGGTTGATCCGTATATGAATAAAGACAGCCTATTGGCGCACATTTGTGGGTCTTTCAAATCAGAAACAATTTATACTTGATTGGCAGTTTGTCGGAGGGTATAATAATCACTCACTATTTCTAACAGGAAGGGTGAGGCATCGTTATGAAGGCTATACAATGCGCTGCATTTCTAGTTAGCCATGCATGTGAGAATAATAAGCTCATCAGTAACCTTCAGCTTCAAAAGATGCTCTTTTTCGCCCAAGTAGACTACATGAAATATCATTCTTGGAACAAGCTGTTCGATGATGAGATCCATGCTTGGCAGTACGGTCCTGTCATTCCGTATGTTTACAATGCTTATTCTCGATATGGCGGTAGCCCCATCCTAAGGCCGGAGTTTGCGCTGGATGAAACTCCGTTTGACGTCGAATCATTCAAGCATAATTATGAGCAGCACTCCATTGATATGAGAGCCTCGCTTGAATCCGTGTACGCAGAGTGGGTTGATAAACCCGCCTGGGCTCTTGTTGCCGAGTCGCATGAAAAAGGCAAGGCATGGGATCGCGTCTATAACCGTGATGAGAAGGAGGCTTCTGGTTACGGCGAAGTGATTACGGACGAGATCATTAAGGAAACCTATGGCTGCTGAGATTCTCTACGGTTCAAAACCTTGGCGTGATCAGAAGGCGGCAGCGCAGCGGAAGCTCGATGAATGCCTGCGTGCTATGGCCGATCATGAGTTTGAGAATCAAAATGAGATTATTTCTTGCGCTAGTGTTTTGGCCGATGTTTACTCAGACCGTGAATTTCGCCATCGCTATTCGAGCATTGTTGAGGCAATTGAGAGTTACGAGCACCCTACGGGTGATGAGGGTGAAGCTCGCGAGCGTATTAACAATTTTAATTCCGAGATGGAACAGGAGCAGGCGAGAGCGACTTGCCTTGCTTCTAATCTGAGGCAGTTCCTAGTTTATGATCCCGATGGAGAATATGCCCTCGAGAACGATAACTGTATTCTTGCGCTCCAAAAAGACAGAAGGCTTGAAAAGCTATATGACCACGTCGCGCTCGAGGCCAAGCGTGCAGGCTACAGCAGCGGCAGAATGAGGATGGTTGTTGGCGAGGTTGGACGAGCCAACCAGAGCCTTAAGCAGTCTAAGAAGGAGCTCGCTAAGACAAAAGATGCGCTCAAGTCGGCTGAAAAGGCCGCAATTAAAGCCGAGAATAAAGCCAAAAGGATGCAGACGGAGCTCATCGGTATCCTGGGCATCTTTTCTGCCATTACACTTGCATTTAATGCGGGCGTATCGTTTACCACGTCTTCGATCGGTGCAGCCACTTCCAATACGAGCATCTTTCAGATTGCTTTTATTGTCTCGGTCGTGGGATTCTTTCTGTTCAATACTTTATATGCGGCATTCTCGTTTATTAATCGCCTTGTCCACGGGCCCGCTGGGGATGACAAGCAGTTTTGTCGGATTGGGGTCATTGCCTTTTGTGAATCAGCTTCAGTTATTCTCATGTTGCTGTTTGGAGCCCTTTCTTTTTTGAGTTGCTGCCCTCCACCTGCAAACTGAATAACAAGCTGAGCGTTCATCCTTTCATTCACTGCTCGCAGATTGCTATCGCTAGCGTAAAGCCTCGCACCGAAGCCAAACTTGGTAAAACTGATCGCGTCGAAAATGTTGGTGTAAGGGTGGCGCCCTAGCGCCCGCTTAACGAGAAACGGCCTTCGTCCTAGAATCTGAAATCACCACAACTACAGGTTCTAGGAAAGGACGAAGACCGCTACGGAAATCTTATCAGACCCGACGCCGGACATGCTCGCCATGCCCCGGTTCGACGACGGCGCCATCGACATGCAGGAGCTGCTGCGCAGGCTCGCCGAGCAGGTCGTGAACGCCGTGATGGGCGCCGAGGCCGACCAGCTATGCGGTGGCGGGGCGAACAGCCGAAACGGCTACTGAGTATTTGCTTGCAATCTGTCGGCGCTAGCAGCATGAGCAGACGATGCCTTCATCTTTGGCGTCGTTCAGGTATTCCTGCGCGAGATTTAGGTGGGTTACGTCCTCCTTTAGGGGCCGTATCACCTAGAATTGATAACCATTGACAGCGATGTTTGTCCAAGGGGCTTTAAATGGATTCAACCAAGATTAACGTGTTGCGAGCTTCTCTTGGCTCGACCGCAATTTCAGAGATGCAGAATGCCTATTACACCTCGGGTCTTTCTTTGGCGGAGCTTCGCGAGGATTACGATTTGCCGTCTGATTTTACCGACTCTGATTTCATCGCTTTATTCGGCTTATTTGAAATTGACAAGATATGCCCCGTTTGCTTTGAGCATCTTTATGCTCCTCATGTTAGCAGGGGTATTAATGGTGCGGGGGCGACTTCCTATGATGATGCATGCATTGTTTGCGTTTCATGTCATCTTAATTCAGCTCAAATAGAGAAGGAAACCTTCTACTTAGACAAGGAAGTCGAACTTGGTCAGATTTTTTCGAATGAGCCTTTGACATTTGATTGGAGCGAGTTCGATTTCGATAATCGTCAGCATATTACATTTGACTTTTTGTTTGCCTGCTGTTTGAACAAAGGTCATTTTATAGGCCCGATTAATCTAGATTATGGCTACGAAGGCTTTTATAAAGATCTTCGTTTTCTTGAGGAGGCCGGCTACCTGGTTCCATCATGGCTTTCGAAAAAGGATGTCGATCAATATTCCCTTAGGGATGACAGATCTGTCTCTTGGAATTTAATGTGCGTTCCCTATAAAGTGGATGTGAAGGGGCTTCTACCTATCGAGTATGCGGAGATATATATACGAGACGGCAAGGAAGCCATCGTATTGGGCAAAGGTGAAATTGACCATTGGCAAGCTATTGACGAATGGCTTGTTGGCTCGTACTTGGATTATGAGCTGTGGGATTGGGATGACGATTGCAGCGATGGCAAAAGGAACGAATTCGATGAACTTGTTCCGCAGCTGCTCGGACACTTCTCTCCTGCGCAAATTACCAGTTTGATTTGGAGTGCTCTAGCTACTGCGCTTAAGAAAGCTCAGGATGGGACCGATGGTCAAAAGACCGCTTCTTATGCAGTTGGCGTTGTTATCAACCGATGCAAGAGGGCTTTGGCGGAAGAGTGGGATGTCCATCCAAATAAACCACTGATTGATGTCGACTATGGCTTATTTGAAGACTACTTCTTTTCGCATAACGTGCCCATTGGAAAAACGTGGGTCTACAGGCCGCTCCCGAAGATTCAGAATGGCGTTGCGATTCTTGAATGGCCCACGTTCCCGAAGTTTGAAGACGAAGTTGATGATCTCTTGCTCGATAGAGCACAGAGCGTGCTCGATTCTTCTGGTAAAGATTCTGTCGATTTGAAGTCTTATAGATCCGTGAGTATCTATATACATAGTTTGTCCAGAGAAGATACTGCGTTGCGATGATATTGGAATCTTATTATTGGCGCAAAGAGCTCAGTTGCATGATGGATGAACTGGTCTCCTGCTTTCGATTTTTAGCAAAGTATGCTGACCGTTTTGATCGTCATCCTGTCCTTAATCGAATTGTCGAACGTAAGGAGTACATTGCCGAGCGAGACCTTCTTCTCTCTGCATTTATTGTTCGTACTTTGTTTGAAGCAGGGAAGTTAAGCGATGAGATGGCTGACTATGAGCTGAGCATTGTGTCGTATCCTGCAACTTCCAGGAATACAAATAAGCTGATGCCGTTGCTTAGGCGCGTTCCTGACGATGACTTGTACGACTATGGTCGGCCTTCCCAGCTGAGTATTCCTGGCAGGCGGTTTGTAAATCAGCTGATTCATGCTGCTGTTATTCCGTGTTTTGATTTCGGGGACAATACCAGACCCGCTGCTTTCACGGTGGTCTCGGATCGATTCGCTCAGGAATGTCTATATCGATGCGAACTAGATGTTTGGGTGAAGTTTGTCAGAGAAGTTGTTCATGATGAGGTCAATTCTATTCATGAGGTCTGGGATGAGTCTAAGGGTAAGTGGATAATCGAACGGAGCCGAAACGAAGGTAAGTCGCTTATTTCTTGCGAGGATGTCCCGATTGAGGATGACGGTTCTTCTAATTAGGTCGATTCTTCGATATCGTGTGCTGCTGCTCTAGATGCAGATTTCCACTCATTAATTAATTCGTATAGTATTAGCGAGGGATGATCTTATGGGCGAATACGACTATTCATATAACTTGCCGGTTGATTTTGAGAATCGGGTTGAGCGTATCTTGCGGCAAACTAGTTCCAGCAAGGTGTCGGATGCCTTTAAAGCATGCAGTTATGAATACGAAAATGTTGGCCTAGCTTATTACGCGGGACTCAGAGGCGATAACTGGAATATGCAGGCTTTAGACCTCACCGTCGAAGGCCCTTCGTGTTGTATCAAAGTGCTGGAAAATGATGAGGCGAGCGTTAGGCGTGCTCTGAGTAAGGGTTTGAAATCGCGTGAATCTGGGTTCTTGTTAAGAGACCTACTGCTTTTACCTGATGCTTCGAGCACTTACCCTGCAACAAATGACGAGCGCTTTCATATCGATGTAGAATCTGCGCGTGCTGTTCTTGCCGATATCATTGCGATTGGAAATCAGCTCTGTCTCAATTCCTTATTCAGGCATGAACGCTCCGAAGATAATATCAACGATTATGTTCGAGACATGTTGATCAATAGGGGTTATGAAGAGATCAGGGATCAAGCTCGTCATGGGCTTTCCGCAAGTGGCAAAAGCGCCGGTGAGGTTGACCTGTTGATTTCTAAGGCAGGCAAAGAGGCCGCATTGATCGAGGGATTAAAACTAAATTGCGTTAATAGGCGATATATCGACTCGCACATTAAGAAGGCTATTGGAAACTACAATGTTTTGGGATCGGCCACGTTTCTCCTCGCGTACGTGGATGTTGATGACTATGAGTCGTTCTGGATGGATTATTTGGACTATCTGAAAACATATGACTTCGGATTAGAGATAAAGCAACCCTTAACTAGGGGCGTCGATCCGAGCGCCGCGACTCGCACCGCATCCGTTGTCCTTTCGAAGGACGGCTTTGACTTCCCTGTATATTTTGTCACGTTCAGATTGTCTTGTGCTGCATCCATTTAGACGGAGAGCTCGCCATGCCCTGGTTCGATGACGACGTCATCGACATGCGGGATCTGCTCCGCAGGCTTGCCGAGCAGTTCGAGAACGCCGTGATGGACGCCGGGGCCGACCAGCTGTGCGGAAGCGGTGCCAACAGCCGCAACGGCTACCGCGAGAGGTCGCTTGCCACCTGCGTCGGCACACTGACGCTGCGCATCTCCAAGCTGCGCTCCGGCAGCTTCTTCCCGGAGGAGGTGATCGAACGCTACCAGGGCATCGATCTCGCCCTCGTGGACGCCGTGGTCGAGATGTACGCCATCGGCACCAGCACCCGCAAGGTGCAGCGCGTCGCGGGGAAGATTGGCGTCTCCAGGCTCTCCAAGGACCGGGTGAGCGCCATCGCCTCGAGCCTGGACGGCCGACATCGAGGAGCTGTGCGGAAGACCGCCCGACGGCTCTCCGTTGCCCTACGTCTGGCTCGACGCCATCTACGTCAAGTGCCGCCGCGAGGGGCGCGTGGCCTCCATCGCTGTGGTGACGAGTCCGGCCTCGAGCTTGCGGACAGGGTTGAGACGGTATGGGGTATCAACCGTATTTCAGGTTCTGGGACGCCGGGCCGACTCGCTTTGGACCGGGTGCTACACCAACTTTCTCGACTCTACCCTTCACTTCATTGAGGTGTATAGTGCATAACTAAATTCAAAAGCTCTTTGGGAGCTTTAAGGGAGACGCTTTCTGTTAGAGAGTGTTGCCTTTTTTCATGCATGTAATGTGTAACGGGCTGGCTAAGCGATATTCCGGCAATGGTATGGTCGAGTGCGGGCGGTATGACACTTTACGTCTGCTGTCGCGGCCGCAGCAAGCACTTGATTTACATTATTTAAAGTCTATAATCAAAGAAAAACTCTGAAATACCTTTTCAAAACAATGAAAGGAAAGTTGTGGACGATGCTTTGTCAGTTTTCTTTCAGGAACTATAGGTCCTATCGCGACGAGGCGGAGCTTTCCATGCAAGCGACTTCGATGAGGGAGTTTGAGCGCTCCCTTATCGTGTGTCCCGATGGGCAGAGCTTTCTGCCGGTGGCTGCGGTGTACGGACCCAACGCTGGCGGCAAGTCCAACCTACTCGAAGCTCTTGACTACGTTCGTTCGGCTGTGGCCAGACCGATCAGATTGCTGTCATCTAGCTCTGATGCGCCAGAGGGCAATCGTCCTTCGATACCCCGTTGTTCGGCGTTCGAGTTCGATGATGTGTCTGCTCTCGAGCCTACCGAGTTCGAGCTCTACTACCGCGCGGGCGAGCATGAGTACCGTTATGCCCTGTCCGTGCATGCCGACGAGATCGTGTCCGAGGGACTGTGGCGGCGCAAATTGGGAGCTTCGCGTACGGCAATGTTGTTCGAGCGCGAGGGTGCTGAGGTCGAGCTCGGTCCCACGCTGCGCAAACTTGTGACGGCTGCGAGATTCAACCCGAGCCTGCCGTACCTGTCGTTCCTCTGTATTAACTTTGACGCGCCGGTGATCAAGGAGGCTGCCAGCTGGTTTCTTGATGGCGTGTTCCTGAACTACAACAGCTCTTACCTGGAGCGGATGCTCGAGCAATTGCTAGACGAGGCGGAGTCGCCCGAGGTCACGCGTTTTCTGCGCGCCGTCGACGTACGCATCGATGGCTTTAGGGTGGAGAAGGCCCCGGAATGGCGCGGCCAGCGCGTCTTTGTGAGGCACGAGGTGGACGGCAAGGGCTATGAGCTGCGCCTTTCTGAGGAGTCAGCCGGCACACAGAAGCTCATGGGGCTAGCTGCATATCTGATGACTGCGCTCGAGCGCGGCGCTACCGTTGTGGTCGACGAACTTGACGCCAAGCTTCACCCGAAGCTCCTGCGCTACGTGATTCTGTTGTTCAAGGATCCCGAGGTCAACAAGAGCGGCGCGCAGCTCATCTTCTCGTCCCAGGACGTGTCCACAATGCGAAACGACGTGTTCCGCCGCGACGAGATATGGTTCGCCGCGCGCGGCGAGGGGGAGGCGAGCCAACTGTGGTCGCTCGCCGACATCCACGAGGCTAATGGCAACCTGGTCAGCAAGAACGCAGCTTTTGATAGACAGTATCTGTCTGGTCGTTACGGTGCCGATCCGTATCTCACCCGCATCGAGGAGTGGGATTAGCATGGCGGCGAAGAAGTCGAAGGGTTGGCGCAGCGGCAAGCGCGAAGGCCGTTCGCGTATGGTTCAAATGACACGTCATCTCGTAGTGAGTGAGGGCAAGGAGACTGAGCCTCGCTACTTTGAGGGTGTGCGTGCGGCGTTGGGCGCAGCAAACGAGCGTAAGGTTGCCATTGTCGTTAAGGGAACCGGCAAACACACGCTTGACCTGCTTGACTTCGCAGTCGAACACTGCCGCTATGCGCCCGAGACGTTCGACCACGTGTGGCTCGTGTATGACAAAGATGACTTCCCTGCGTCCGACTTCGACGCGATGGAGCGTAAGTGCACCGAGTTCTCCGATGGTTCGAGGACCTTCCACGCGTTGTGGTCGAACCCTTGCTTCGAACTGTGGCCGCTTCTGCACTTTCGTTATACGACCGCCCCCATGTCGGCCGCGGAGTGTCAGCGTGCCCTCGCTCAGGCGATGTCTAAGGACTTGGGCATCGAGTACCGCAAGAACTTGGACGGGGTGTACGGAGCAGTGGATGATAAGCGGGGCGAGGCACTTCAGCGTGCTGGGCGTCTCGACACGCACCATAGGGTGCTGGGCAACATTAAACCGTCTGCGCAAAATCCTGCAACCAGGGTTGGCGAGATATTCGATGTAATAGGGCCGTATCTGGTTAGATAGTCGAGTTCGATCAGGCTTGCTAGAGCATGGGTCCACGAAAGAGGCTGCATGCTGGGTTGCTTTCTGTCTTGAATTGGATTGACCTTTTGGGGCACGAATAGGATACTAGCGTGAATTAGCGGCATTGACGCAACCAACCTACGGGCCTGCGTCCTGCGGAGAGGCGGCTGTTCTTCTGGACGGCCGTCTCTCTCTTTGCGTCCATGATGAGAAGAATATTTCGCCAAGTTTGTCGGTCTCGATCGTGTGGTTTCGACTTGTGGTCGAGTTTGTAGACAAACGGAGGATATCGACAAAAAAGAGTCAATTGCGGTGGAAACCTTCGGGTGACACCTGAAGAGGGTTGATGCGTCGGCCCTCTATTTTGGATGTAAGATTCGACCTGTCAAAACTTACATCTCAATTGGGAAAAGGCGTAGTTGCGGGTGTTTTTCTGCTCACATGTAACTTTACAGACACGCGGCTGCTTGGTCTTAATTCACTACGGTTTTCTCGGTTAAGGATTGACCGGGGCTGGGCTTCTCCTTATAGTTCATCTCAGAAGAGGCCTTGCGACGGTACGTCCGGCTTGGTCCGTGGAAACCGCCGAAAGGCGGGTTTCGCGTTTAAAGGGCTGTTTTCTAAGGATATTTGTCACGTTTTCGCTATAGGACAGCGGAATTTTTATCGCGTATTTCGGAAGTGCGGGAAAAAATCGGAAATCTCCGAGCACAACCCGATTCTTGGCAACAAAGCCGCAGGTCGCGGAAGCGCAAAACCGGGGTCTGGTCGGCCGATCTCGGTTTTACCTCGCACTTCCGGAATCGCTGCACGGAAGTATGCGGCAAAATCCGGAATCCCTGAGCACACCTCCCTTTTCGCGCAGAGAAACCGCAGGTAGAGGCGTTGCGGCATCCCGGTGTGCTCGGCATATTTTGAATTTGCCGCATACATCCGGTTTTTGCCTCTGTGGCAGGGCGTGTCCACTTATATCCTCGGCTAGATAATGGACAGAACAGCCAATTCCGTCTCCATAATAAAACGCCGGCAAAGGCGAAATTGCTCCTGCCGGCGTTGGTGTGCCTGCTTGTGCTGTTTTCGGCTCGCGCAGAGGCCTGTTTTTGGACCCTTACGCCTCCGTGGGCTCCACGCCCAGCTCGTTGCGGACGAGCTCGAAGGCCGCGGCGATGGCCTTGTCCATGTCGTAGTACTTGTAGCCGCCCAGGCGACCGGCAAAAATCACGTCGCCCTCCTGCGCCGCCAGCTCCTCGTACTGCTTGTAAAGGGCCTCGTTCTTGGCGTCGTTGATGGGGTAGTAGGGCTCGTCGCCGGGCTTCCAGTCGGCCGGGTACTCGCGCGTGACGACGGTCCTTTCCTGCGTGCCGAACTCGAAGTGCTTGTGCTCAATGATGCGCGTGTAGGGGATCTCGCGCTCGGTGTAGTTGACCACGGCCACGCCCTGGTGGTCCTGCTCGTCGAGCGTCTCGGTCTCGAAGCGCAGGCTGCGGTACTCGAGCGTGCCCAGCTTGAAGTCGTAGAACGCGTCGATGGGGCCGCAGTAGACCGTCCTGGCGGCGATATCGGGCTCGGCGGCGGCCAGCTCCTTGTACTCCACGCCGCAGCGCACCTCGACGCCCTCGAGCATGTTGGCGACCATCTTGGTGTAGCCACCCATGGGGATGCCCTGGTAGCGGTCGTTGAAGTAGTTGTTGTCGTAGGTGAAGCGGCAGGGGAGGCGCTTGATGATGCTCGCGGGCAGGTCGCGGCAGTCGCGGCCCCACTGCTTCTCGGTGTAGCCCTTCACGAGCGTCTCGAAGATGTCGCGGCCCACGAGGGAAAGTGCCTGCTCCTCGAGGTTTGCCGGCTCGCCGATGTTCTCAGCGGCCACCTGCTCGGCGATCTTGGCCTTGGCGTCTGCCGGCGTGACGACGCCCGGCCACATCTTGGCGAAGGTGTTCATGTTGAAGGGCATGTTGTATATGTTGCCGTGGAAGTTGGCGACCGGCGAGTTGACGTAGTTGTTGAACTCGGCGAAGCGGTTGACGTAGTCCCAGACGTCCTTCATAGAGGTGTGGAAGATATGTGCGCCGTAGCGGTGGACCTGGATGCCCTCGACGTCCTCGGTATAGATGTTGCCGGCGATGTGATCGCGGCGGTCGATGACCAGGACCGACTTGCCGGCGCGCTTGGCGGCGTTGGCAAAGACGGCGCCCGAAAGGCCGGCACCGACGACGAGGTAATCGTACTGGGACATGGATATGCTCCTTTGTATGTCAATCGAACAGTTACTTAAGTTTTGGGATAAACGCCACTGGGTCATTTGTCCCATGGATTAGTGTAGCAGATGCTCTTTCAGCAGCTCCAACGCATGGGCGTAGCCTTGGAGGCCTTCGCCGGTGATGGTGGCGAAGCAGGCCAGACGGGCGTAGCTCACCTGGCGGAAGTCCTCGCGCGTCTCGACGGCGCTGATGTGGACCTCGACGGCGGGGATGGCGACGGCCTTGAGGGCGTCCAGGATTGCCACGCTGGTGTGCGTGTAAGCCGCCGGGTTGATGACGATGCCGTCGACCTTGCCGTATGCCTCTTGGATCTTGTCGACGATGCTGCCCTCGTGGTTGGACTGGAAGACCTCGACCTCGT